>SMTZ1_10002101_pt1 | contig 20165 bp, 28 predicted proteins | sample DeeMarSWOR136_30_FD_25667 | JGI IMG/M metagenome (IMG submission 25667) | reverse complement strand
ATCAAGCATTGAAGAAGAAACCATAGAAGAGGAAAAATACAGGGAGAAAAAGGAAGAAACGGTTTCCCTTTCCGATTACCATGTCACAAGCGAATACTCCACAACGAGCGAGTACAAACAGAAATCTGACTACGACACGAGCTTCGTGATGTTCGAGGGGGTCATGGAAGAAAACAACGATTTATCGGAATAAAATTCGAACCTATGATCAAAAGATTCTAAACCCCGAAAATCCTGTTGATCACCAGGCAGACGTCCCTGAAAACCTCTTCTTTCGGCCGATCTCCCTTCACCACGAAGAATCTCTCCTCGTTAACCATTTCTTTATAGGCTTCCCTGACTTTCTTCAGGAGTTCGACCTTTTCCAGGCGGTCGTTCGGCGTGGATCGTTCCCTTTTCAGCGAGATCTCCGGATCTATGTCTATGAAGATCACGACGTCCGGTTTCCGCATGTCCTTATGAAGCGATCTGATCCATTCCTTGTCCACACCGAATATCGAGGATTCGTACGCTATTGTGGAGTAGAAAAAGCGATCGCATATCACGTTCTTCCCCACGTTGAGTGCGGGATTGATAACCTTTTTCAGGTGTTCGTAACGATCAGCGGTATACAACAATGTGATCGCCTGACCGGAGTTTATAGTTGCCTGCCCCACCAACCACTTCTTCACGAGCCTCCCTATCGCGTTTTTGTCAGTCGGCTCCTCAGTGTAGATAACCGGGATCGCCTTCTTGTGTAAGTAATCGTACAGCATTTTCGCCTGCGTTTCCTTCCCCGATTTGTCGATCCCCTCAAAGACGATGAATTTTCCTTCCATTTTACCAATATTATTTTATACCGGTTAAATTATTAAAACGTTCACAAAAATTTTTTAAGCTCATCCAGAGAACTTATCTTATTTTTGTATTCCCCTTTTTCGACATGACTCCTGTCAAATTCACCTTTCCTCACGAGAAGAACCGCTTTCATTCCGAGTTTTTCTGCAGGAAGGATATCGTCCCTTATTTTATCCCCAACCATAACCGCTTCATGAGGGGAAACTTCCAGATTTTCCAGAACATCTTCGAACGCCCTGGAGTCGGGTTTAAGCAGGCCCGTTTCAAAGGAAAATCCCGAATAATCAATAAATTTCATTATCCCTAACTTCTTGATTTGTGGAAGGTCCATAACCGTCGTGTTGGTAAGTATCCCGATCTTGTATTTTTTCCTGAATTCCTTTAAACGGCCAATAACCTCCGGAAAAAGAAGCATTCTCGATTCTTTCCATGCATCCTCTAATTCAACAGCAAGGGACTCGTTGCCTATTCCCAACTTTCTCAAAAGACCAAGGACCATTAGCCTGAAATCCCCTTTACCTACCATCAACGCCTCCTCGACAATGCGTTCGTTATTCGAGTTCTCCTCCATACCTAGTTTGGAAAAAACGAGATTGTAAGGATTGACTTTTTCATTGTAGACAAGCGTATTCCACAGGTCGAAAATAATCGCCTTTATCATCCTACCACGGCACTTTCTTGATCTTCAAAAGATACGCAATCCCATTCCCAACCAAATGGACAATGGGAGTGATAATCACGAGAATAACGACCCATTCCCACTTCAGAGCGATCACGAACAAAAGGAAAACGAACATTCCTATTATGAAATCCAATTGATCAAGCAGAGGGGCAGGCCTCCCCCTTGGGATTCCTAGCCTTCTCTTTATGAACGATCCTCCCAGATCCCCGACCATCGCTCCCAGACCTATCACGAAACCGAGGAATGGAGACATGGGGACGATGTCGAGGGTAACGGGCGAAAGATCCCAGGGTAGGAAGGGGAACATCAGCCTCTGGAAACTCGCGACAGTGATCGCCAGTATAATCCCTGCGATCAATCCTTCCCAGGTCTTCCCCGGCCCGAATAACGGCTTACCTCGGAACGTCCTCCCGAAGTCTATCCTCCGCTTGCCCCTGGCAATCATGCAGAGACCATTAGCCCCGTAGGCAGGCCACATGATCCAGACGGCCTCAACGAAGGTGTAGATGTCGATCATATTGATACCTATAATATACAAATGTAAGAAACTGGATTAAATAAGATTACGCCGTTTCTGCCATAAAGCTTTAAAAATTACTACTTATAAATAACTATAGTGATTATAATGGGTGCCACAATATATGGAAAATTTGATGACTATCTGATTAGGGAAAAAGATGGAAAATCCAGATGGGACTATGAAAGAATAATGAAAGATTTAGATGCATGGGGAAAATCGCACTCTTTCCATTATGAGGATTTTTCAAAAGTCGATGAATTGGTTGAACTCAAGAGAAATAAAAATTTGAAAATCAGCCTTGTTATACCGACACTAAACGAGGAAGCAACCATAGGGAAAATTGTCCATACCATGAAAAAAGGCCTTGTCGTTGAATATCCCCTTCTCGATGAAATAGTGGTAATAGACACCGGATCTGAAGACAACACGAAAACTGAAGCGAAAAAAGCGGGCGCAAAATTTTATCTTTCCGAAGATATACTTCCGCAATACGGAAGTTACAGGGGCAAAGGTGAGAATCTGTGGAAAGGTCTTTATGCAACAAGTGGAGATATAATAGTGAATATCGATGCTGATATAGATAATCCCCATGAAAGATTTGTTTACGGTATTGTCGGTCCAATTCTCAAACACCCGGAACTCGGAATACAGATATCCATACCGTTTTACAGAAGACCTTTAAAGACAATCGATCCCGAAACCGGGGAAAAAATCCTCTTAGAAACCGGCGGAGGAAGGGTTACTGAAATCATGGGGAGACCCATTTTTAGTGATTATTTTCCCGTACTTGCCAATGTCAAACAGCCATTCGGAGGAGAATGTACGGGAAATAGAAGTGTTCTTGAGCAGTTCCCTTTCCCTACAGGGTATCCAATTGAATTATCGCGTTTGATTTATGTGGTCGAAAAATACGGCCTGAGTTCAATATCCCAAACCAACTTGGTAAGCAGGATTCACAGGAACCAGAGCACGTACGATCTTAGTAAGATGTCTTGTTCTATATTAAAATACGCACGCAGGAAAGCTGAAGAATTAGGTCTAATTCAAATAAATGTTGAAATAGATGAAAGTGTTTTCAGAAGGCCTTCACTCGACGCGGATTCCATTTCCTTGGATGAAATAAAACTAACTGATCACATTAGAAATCCGATCATAGAATTGCCAGAATACAAGAAAAAATTCAAAAAATAAAATTCACTTTTTGAAAAACAGCCAGTCCTTCTCCCCTGCCTTTTTGAATCTCAGCAGGACGTATTCTCCATTGAGTTTCTTTCCCTTAAACTTCAGAATGATCTTGCCCTCCTTCCTGTCAACAATTTCATACGTCCCTTTATCCCAGATCTTAACCTTCCCTGCTCCGTATTCTCCTTCTGGAATTTCCCCCTCGAACTTCGCGTATTCAAGATCGTGGTCTTCAACCTGTATAGCAAGGCGTTTAACCTTTGGATCTGTGGGCGGTTCCTTGGGGATCGCGAAACTTTTCAGAACCCCGTCCATCTCCAGGCGAAGATCCCAGTGGAGGTTCCGGGCGTGATGCTCGTGAACGACAAAGATCGGTTTTCCCATAAATTAAATTTTAAATACCCAATTTAAATAAAATCTACTTACGGGCTGGTAGCTCAGTGGTAGCCTTTTGGACCGCTAAAGAGTGCTCGGCTCGCATCCGAGAGGCCCCGGGTTCGAAGAACGTTTGACGCAAGTTTCACTTGCGTATTTCGAAATTCCCGGCCAGTCCATATGAAATTCCTCTACGTGACGGATGCGCACGGGGAACGAATGGTATACGAGAAGATGTTCGAGCTAGGGGAAAGAAGAGATGTAGATTTCATGGTGTTCGGAGGGGACATAACCTCAGGAATGAACCCCAGCAGCCAGAAGTTCTTCCTGGAATCCTACCTGCTACCGAGGTTGAGGGAATTCAGAAAACATTTCGGGAAGCCCGTCTTCATCATGATGGGGAACGATGATTTCTCCTCGAACTTCCGCATACTCAGAAGGGCAGGCAGGAATAAAACCGTTCGAACCCTCCACAGCAGGTTTTACAGAATGAAGGGTTTCAACATAGCAGGTTACCCCTTCGTCAACCCAACGCCATTCCTCCTGAAGGACTGGGAAAAGGAAGAGGAGGATATAGCCAAAGATCTGAAAAAACTCTCGGAAAGTATAAACAATAAGAAAACAATCTACGTCTTCCACGCTCCTCCGTTCGGGACGAAGCTCGATATGCTCCACAGCAGGGAGCATAAGGGCAGCAAATCGATAGCGAATTTCATAAGGGGAAAACAACCCTTGCTTTCTCTCCACGGGCACATACACGAATCCCCAGAAGTTTCGGGGACGATCAGGCAGAAAATCGGGAAAACGTTGTGCGTGAACCCGGGAAACGGAAGAATAATCCTGGTGGATGTGGAGGGAATCAGAATAAGGGAAATGGATTCGGGGTAACTTTTTAAATCTTTTTCGATAATTTTAGAAATAACGCAATCAGGGTGTTAGAATGAGCGAGCTTATCGAGAAAACCATCTGCCTGAAATGCGGGATCGTTTTTCCGAAGGCAATCGAGTGTCCGAGGTGCGGTAGCACGAAGGACCTTGATATCTACCTTGAGGCGAGGGAATAGCTTTATTTCTGTAAAGTAATATAATATATACTGTATGGTTTTCCAGACCCTGAACAGGCTCAGGTGGAAGGGGGATTTGAAAAAGGCGAAAATCGTAATTCTCAGCCGGGGATCGCCCGGGGACAAAAAAGTGATTCCCGGGACCAGGGTGAAAGAAATAAAAAGATCGCACTTCTATTTCAAGGATAACGATCGCGAGACGTTCATCCCGAACCACAGGGTTCTCGAGATTCGAAAGGAGGGGAAAACGATATGGAAGAGAAAGTCTCCAAGAGAATGATCCAATGTTACAAACGTCCCTCGGAGGACAAATCACTCAGGAACTGGAAAAGGGTTAGACATCCGTTTCGCGTATTTTTCAACTTTATTGTCATAACCTTTTGCAAATTTCTCCCGGACTTAAAATTCAAAAACAGGCTTTACAGGATGACAGGAATGAAGATAGGTAGGAACGTTACAATAAACGGAACGAACCTCGACGTGTTTTTTCCCGAACTGATAGAGATCGGGGACAACACAATTATCGGAGGGTTCACAACGATAATAACGCACGAATTCCTTAACGACGGGCACTGGAGGAAGGGAAAGGTGAAGATCGGGAAGAACGTGTTGATAGGAGCGTTGAATCTTGTTTTGCCCGGGGTAGAAATCGGGGATAACGCAAAGATCGCTGCCTATTCGCTCGTAAACAAGAACGTGAAAGCGAATTCCTTTGTTGGGGGCGTTCCGATAAGGGAGATCAGGAACAATAGTTTTAAACCGGTGTAGAAATACTAATTATGCTGAAAGAATTCTCGGACAAGGTTTTCTCGAACAGGAAACTGCTTTTATCACTGGTCATTCTGAATGTCCTGGGTTTCTTCGCGGGCATGTGGACGTATTATCCGCAGATGATGGAAAACCCTCCCCACCTCTGGTTAATCGTTCTGGACTGTCCGATAGCGGTTTTGCTGTTCGCAATCATCTGTGCTTACGTTCTCCTCAGACTGGATGTCCCGGACGCGCTCGAATTCTTCACGTCCGTGTACTTAATAAAGTTTGCCGTATGGACCATGCTAGTGATAGCTCTTTACTGGAACTATTACCTAACGGATGAAATACTCGGGGTATCAACCTTTATTTTACACGCGGGGATGGTTCTGGAGGGTTTGATCCTTATACCGAGAATCAGGCCGAAAAAATATTACACTGTAATAATTCTCGCTCTTCTCCTCATCAACGACTTTTTTGATTACTTCCTCGGAACACACACAGCGATCCCCTCGGAATACTTGGGATTTTTCATGTACGAGAGCTTTGCGGCAAGCGTTTTGATAACACTTTCTATCTTCATTTACCATAACAAGAAATCCTGAAGTTCTCCCCGTCCTCTTTCGTTCGAAACCTCGATCCAAGGAATTTCTCGCACAGCCAGATGTTCGTTTTAACATGTTCAGAAAGCGAGGGCGCTATTATTTCCGACCCCCCCTTCGCTAACGCCATGAAGGGGATGAGCTGATCCGCGAGATGTTCTCCCACGGTCGATCCGTATTTAATTTCCTCCTGGAGCTTGAAAGCCGCTTCTCTTCCAACGACTTCCGCTGGTTTCCTCCTCTCTCCCACGTGATCCCCTGCCAGAATACAACCTGTCGTTGTTTCCGCCCAGAGAACGATCACGGATCCAGGACATACGCTTTCGACGTAAACAGGTTTCACATCCACATCCTTCTCCTTCCTTATGACCCTGTGGAAGCCCGCGATCTGCCTTTCAGCGACCCTCCTGTCCTGAAGAAGTTTGCTGGCAATCGAAAAACCCTTTATACCAGAGACCTTTCCTAGCTCTGTCAATACCATTGGTTTTATCCCTTTCGAAACATCCACCTCGAAGTCCACCTCGCTTCCCCCAACCGGATAGAACCCGTGCTTTTTCAAAGTGAATCCCGCTTGTATTCCCATCTTTGAGAGAACAGGGAACAAAACATTCTCAAGATAAGGCACGGGCGGTGACCATAAAGAAGCGATGGATCCTCCCCTTATTTTAAGAACAGTCTTTTCCTTCCCGAAAATAGCTGGTATGAGAACAGCATAACTCAGCAATCCTATCGATCCCGCGGTTTCGATGTTAACATCGAAGGTCCCTCCCCTTATTTTTCCGGGAGCGAACTCGATCTCCTTTGACCCAACCTCGTCCCCCTTTATCTTTCCGGAACAGATCTTGGCGATCGTCCTAACGGCCTCCAGGTGCTGATGACGAAGGCCGGGACTCGGGCGTTTCGAACGAATCTCTGTTATTCTTATCGGTTTCCCTGTAAGCGCGGAGAAGGCTGTCGACAGGCGAACTATCGTTCCTGACCCGCTCCCGTATTCCCCGGGAATTTCCATCATATTTATTTATTGAACATCCCAATTAAAGAATATGAGAAGGAAACTCCCAATGGTGAGCCTTATAAACATTGTTTTTTTCGTTCTGATAATAATAGTCATGGGCTACTTCATAGGATACAAGCCTCTTATAGGCCCGGTCTTCATAATACTGGGTTTCCTTACCCTGATCCCTCTCTGGGTTGGGGAGCACTTTCACATGAGCTCTTCATTTTCCGACATCCTTTTCGGCGTAATAGACAACGGCATATTCATCATCTCCGCCCTCATAGGAGCGGACCTTGCAGGGATTCTGGGAGCCATAGTGGGAGGAGCGGTAGGCAACGCGGTCTCCGATGCGATAGGAGGGATATTCGAGGGGAAATTCGCGGACTGGATGGAAAAGAGAGGGATCCCCCAGAAAAGAACCGCTCTTCATTCCTCTGTCGGGAAACTCGCTGGTTGTCTGTTCGGGGCGGGATTCGTCCTTTTGATAATATGGACGATGCTCGGCCTTTAGATTTCAACCGTTTCCCCGTTCTTGGGTGCGTGCGCGTTGAACCCCAGCCTTTGAAGTTCTTTCGCGAACTCTTCAGGATTCTCCCCGTGTGTGAGAAGAATATTCTTGGGTTTCACCTTTTTGTAGAACTCGATCAGATGATCATGATCCGTGTGAGCTGAGAAATCCAGGAATTCCATCCTCATCCTCGGCTTCACCTCCAGATCCTCGTGCACGAACTTCCCTGTATCCAGTAATGTTCTCCCCGCAGTGCCCGGAACCTGAAACCCCGTCATCACGAGAGAGCAATCAGCCCGCTCCCACAGCCTTGAAATGTAATGAACGACAGGCCCGCCGTTAAGCATACCCGCAGTCGTTAGGATAACGCAGGGGCCTTCAATCACGCGGTCTCTGTCCGCCCCCCTTTGAACTTTATGTGCCCGAGAGAATGCCTTCTGGAGGGTTTTGTGGTTTCTAACGCCTTTCGGATGACGGAGGATGGCCTCTGTCGCCCTTATCCCCATCCCGTCCATGTAGATCGGAACGCCCAACTCATGCAGAATTATCAATAGCTCCTGCGTCCTCCCCACAGCAAACGCCGGTATCAGGCAGATCCCCCCTCCGTAGACCGTCTCCTGGACGATCTTTTTGAGCGAATCCTCAAGCCCTTTCCTGTCCGGGTGGTTTGTATAGGAATACGTTGACTCGGAGATAAGGACATCAATCCCCCTGAAATTCGTCTCCGCCTTCTCCATAAGTTGCGTATCGATGAATTTCACATCCCCAGTGAAAAGTATCCGCTTCCCCCCGTTCTCGAGCAGGGGCATCACGCTGCCAGGTATGTGTCCTGCATTATGGAAGCTAACCGAGGACGCGACAAAATCCTCTTTCTCGTTCGGTCTCAGGAATCTCACGTTCCTTTCGAGCTTCTTTATGTCTCCTGTCAAATAATCCAGAGGCCCTCCCTCCCTCTTCTGGAGCTTGAGCGAATCTCGGAGGAGGATCGAAAGAAGATCGAGAGTCGCGGCATCGCAATAAACCGGTCCTTCATAACCCAGCCTGTAGAGCTGGGGGAGAAGACCGGAATGATCCAGATGGGCGTGGGAAACGAACACCCCATCGAGATTCAGGTTCGGCTGGATGGGTTTGTTCCCTGTCTGCACGCTTATCCCGTACTCCCAGAGGAACTTCTCGCTCCCCGTGTCTATCAACATCCCCATCCTTCCTACTTCCCTGCATCCTCCAAGAAAACGGATTTCAATCATTACAATTATTCGGGGTTTGCTATTTTAAATACTTTCAGGATTTCAGTCTGCTGAGAAGGCTCGAGATCATTATGGGAAGAATGACGGTCGCGTCCCCCTCGATAGTGACGTGTTTCGCCCGTTCCTTTATCTTGCCCCACGTTATCGCTTCCCGGGGTCTCGCCCCGGATAACGAGCCGTCCCATTCCGGAGCGGTCGTTATGTAGACAACGTAATCCAATCCCCCCCTGAACTGGTTCCACCAGATGGTGTGGTGTTTCGAGATCCCACCACCTATTATCAGACCACCGGTCTTTTTTGAACCATACACTATGTCCGCCAGATCCTTCTCATCCTTCAGGATGTCCACCCTGAAATCGTGATCCTGGGAGAACATCCAGATCTGAGAGCCAAACGAACCGTCCGTTATACCCGGTATGAACACAGGGATGCGATTTCGAAAAGCCCAGTAGATAATGGAATCCCTGTTCTTCATCCTCTTCCCGAACTCCCATACCAGTTCTTTCGAAGACAATTCCCTCTTTCCCTCTTTCCAGAGATCCTCCAGAAATTCCTGAACCTTCTCCTCTATTATGATCCCGTGGTGCTCGTTCGGGAAGATAATGTTCCCAAGCCTGTTGTACCCCTTCCTTTTCAGTTCCAGGTCATCCATCATGAACGACCCGTGGTAGTAATCCTTCCAAGACCTCGCTATATCATGATCGAGCGTTCCGCACGTTGTGATGACAACATCCACCATCCTTTCCTTGACCAGATCTTTAATCACCCCGCGGACCCCTGTCGAGATTATGCAGGCCGGGAACGAAAGGAATATTTTCGCCCGTTCTTTCACCATCCTTTCCAGTATATCCACCCCCTCCGCCAGCTTTTTCGCGGTGAACCCCCCTGATTCGTACATCCCGCGAACGAGCGAATCAACATCCTCCGAAACCTTAATGTCCTTTACCTTCCTCATTAAAATCACCTCCTAAAAACACGAAATTCGTTAGTTATTACCCCCTGCCCAGGGCCAAGAAAGAGCGAATGTAATCCATGTTTTTATTTTGGATGCATTTTTTATAAAGCTTTCACAATTATAGAATATAGTGATCGGCATGGACCTCGAAAAAAGAATCGACCTTATTTCGCAGGTGGGCGAGGAGATCGTAACACACGGCGATTTAAGGGAACTGCTCCGGACCAAATCCCGCCCGATAGCTTACGACGGCTTCGAGCCCTCGGGCAACATACACATTGCCCAGGGAATACTGAGGGCGATAAATGTAAACAAGATGACGAAAGCGGGAGTCAAATTCAAGATGCTGGCGGCTGACTGGCATGCCTGGGCAAACAACAAGCTTGGCGGGAACCTTGAAAAGATTCAAATATCCGGCTCATATCTTATCGAGGTCTGGAAAGCCTCCGGCATGGATTTATCAAAGGTTAAATTCGTCCGCTCATCCGATCTGATCAACACGGAAACTTACTGGAAAACCGTTATGAGGATCGCGCGAACCTCGACTGTTAAAAGGATCCTCCGTTGCGGCCAGATAATGGGGCGAAAAGAGGACGAAGTCCTCCAGGCCTCCCAGATTCTTTATCCTTGCATGCAGGCCGCGGACATTTTCGAACTTAAAGCCGACATAACCCAGCTCGGCATGGACCAGAGGAAGGTAAATATACTTGCCAGGGAGATCGGACCAAAACTTGGCTTCTGGAAACCCGTTATCGTTTCCCACCACATGCTCATGGGCCTTCCGAAACCCGTCAGCCAGGAAAAGGACAAGCTGGAAAGGACAATAGACCTGAAAATGTCAAAATCCAAGCCTGAATCCGCGATATTCATGACAGATTCCCAGAAAGAGGTGGAAAGGAAGATAAACAAGGCCTACTGCCCCATTAAGGAAACGAGGGAAAACCCTGTTCTTGAGTATGCGAAATACATAATATTCGAGAAGTTCAAATCCCTCGAAATCCCCCGTCCATCTAAGTTCGGAGGGGATGTCTCTTTTGGAAATTATCCTGAGCTTGAGAAGGCTTACGAAAAGGGGGAAATCCACCCCATGGACCTGAAGGTGGCCGTTGCTTCCCATGTCAATCAGCTTCTGGACCCTGTCCGAAAGCATTTCAAGAAGAACAGGAAAGCCAAGGAACTGCTGGCCAAAGTCAGGAAATTCGAAATTACGAGATGATCTCTAAAAGCCGGGCTGTTCTGTCCCGTCCCATTTAGAACAACTTCTTCTTACAATGAAAAAGGAAATAACGATAAGGACGGGAGTTGCTAGCAGATAGAAGGGATTTATTATGGAAGAGAATATGCCGGCAAGCAGAATTGGCGCTATCGCGACCAGGAACGTTAGAAATATCTTGGCGTTGTAAAAAAGAAGGTTGGGGTAGAGACCCCCTAGATATATTTTCACTGAAACCGTATACGCAGATACGGACAAAAACGTGACCAGGGCGAAAACCAGATATCCTGTTCCCCCTGTTAAAAACCCGGCCAGTATAAGAATCACGAGAGGAACGAGGTTCATTATGACATATAATCTCAGCTTGCTTTTCAGAAGAGACGAAACCTTCACCGGAAGGAACAGATATGAACCAAATAAATCGAATTCGGTAAGCCAGTCGTAAATTGAGGAAGCCACAGCACCCAGAAGGATGGAGAACATCAGAAGGAAATTCGCGAGGGGGATGAGTTCGAGGAATACGAAAAGAATCACCCAGATCAAAACAACCGGGAATAAGAAAGAGAATATTATCTTTCCAAGACCCCCCTCGCTCCTGTGTAAATCCAGAAGATCCTTTGCAATGAAATGAGAACTTCGAAAGAAACTGAATCTTTCCGATAGAGAGTCCAGCGAATTCTTGAATTTCCTTTTCCTTTCCGGATAATCCACCTTAATGAAAAACAGGGACAGACCGGAGGGAACGATTATCAGGATTAGAGAATAAGCGAACCACTCGAAAGAGGGTGACAGGAAAAAGGAAAGCGAGGGAAGATAGTTAAGCAATTCCACCCTTAGGTAACCCGCTCCCAGAACACCTGCAACCGCGACAAGGACCAATATCGCGATCATTCCTTTGCTTGAATGCGCGTAAAGAGTTGAAAGGAAAAAAACGATTGAAAGTCCGATAAGGAAGGAAAGGGTCAGAGTCAGGAAAACAAGGAAATACGAAATCAAACCTATCGAAAGGAAGGGAACCGCAAAGCCGAGCCCCGCCATGAAAGGAAGGATCCACATTAATATGTAATATATGACATCCTTCACGAAGAAGTTCAGGAATATCTTCCTTTCGGAAACAGGAAGTGTCCTCGAGGAGTACGCTATAAGGCTCGCCTGCCCGAACCTCCTGTTCATCGCCTCCCTTCCGAAAAGACCGAAACCCCCGATGCTCATCCCGAACAGGACGAACACGTAGTGAGCTATGAGGACGATCTGCCCGGATGTTATCATTGTCCGGAAAACAGGAAGGAAAAATGAACCTGCAAACGCGAAAGCGAAGAGCAAAACAGGGAACAGGGCGAACATTAGATTCCCGAACATGGTGGAATGCATCCGCCATTCTTCCTTTACCATTTTGTTCAGAATCTCGAACATTCTAGACCTCTTTTACCAGTTTTAAAAAGAAATCCTCAAGGTGCTGTTTCTTCCTTTTCAGATCCTCTATAGGACCTTCGTGTATTATCCTTCCCTTGTCAATTATTCCGATTCTCGTGCATATCTCCTCAGCTATCTCAAGGACGTGCGTGCAGAAGAATATTGTCCCCCCTTTCTTGACGTAATCCTTCAGGTAGTCCTTAACCTTCCTTTGTATAACCGGATCCAGGTTTATCAGAGGCTCATCTATGAAAGCGAGCTTTGGCTCGTGAATGAAAGCCTGGGCGAACATCAGTTTCTGTCTCGTACCTCTGGAAAGGTCTTTGCACAGAACCTGTTTTTCACCCTCGAATTCCAGGAACCTGAACCATTTGTCGGACCTTTTCTGGATGTTGTCAAGTTTTCTTATCCTCCCCACAAAATGTAAATATTCCTCTGCTGTCAGAAAGCTCGGGGGTGTTTCCTGCTCAGGGATTATCCCTACGATATCCCTTACATTTATAGGATCCTTAAGAACATCTATTCCAAGAACTTTCGCTTCTCCTGCAGTCGGCTTTATCTGACCGGTTAAGAGCTTCACGGTTGTCGTCTTGCCGGAGCCGTTAGGTCCCATCAGACCGAACAATTCGCCTTTTCTGATGTTCATCGTTACGCTGTCAACAGCTCTCAAGACACCGAATTTCTTTGTCAGATCTTTTATCTCTATTACCTTATCCATATTCTTACCTCATTCCAGAATCCACGGGACGTACACAGCTACCTCTTTCACACCGAACTTCATTTTCTTTATGGGTTTTTTCCCGTAATTCTCCTTGGGGTAGACCCAGTAAGCGGATATCAGGATATCATATCCCCTTTTTACCCTTGTTCTTACCCTGACCCTTAACTTCTTCACGTAATCGCATATATACCACTCGGTTCTGTGCGGTTTAACGTAATCCTTCCCCCTTATGGAGATAAGAATCTCGATCCACCCCTTAAGGACGCGCTTCTGCCCGACTTTTGCCATCGATTCTACATCCTCTTTTATGGATTCCACATCATCCTTCGAAAGATGAACAAAACCGCCGTACGGGTAGGGATGTGAGTGATAGCCTCCTATTATCTCGGTTCCTAAGGATTCGAACGCCCTCAGCGTCCTCTTGAAGGCGGATATGTTTCCATGGACAACCCTGGAAGGCGTGCGCTTCTCTGTCTGGAAGGGGTAAACTTCCTTGACCGAGACAACCTCTGTTTTTTCCCCGCTTATCTCCCTGACCGCGTTCCTCCCGAGCAGCGCCCCGTTCGTTTCCCTGTTGTAGACCTCTATAGCGGATGTTATGAGCGTTCGGAAAGAACGGCGTTCGATAAAAACGTCGCGGTAGAAATGGTATTCCTTTTTTGCTCCCCTTCTTTTCCCCATATTATTATTTTGTCAGGTTCCCGTTAAATAATTTGAACTACTCCAGAAAATCCTGCACACAAGGCTTATAAGGGTAACCCGCCCACTTCCCTCCCCAAAAAATTTTAATATATAATACCGGAAAGACCTTATAATAAAGTGATGGACATGAAACTCGAAATCAACCCATGGGGGACCGAGGACGTGAAGGATTACGAGAAGCTAGCGAAAGAATTCGGGATCCAGCCTTTCTCTCCCCTCCTGAAGATAATGAAGGAGCCTCACCTACTCATGAGGCGAGGGATCGTATTCGGCCACAGGGATTTCGACAAGATTTTGGGAGCGATCAAGAAGAAAGAAAGCTACGCCATGATGACAGGTTTGATGCCCTCGGGAAGGTTCCATCTGGGGCATAAGATCCTGGCGGAACAGATAATCTACCACCAGCAGGTCCTGGGAGGAAAGATATTCCTGTGCGTCGCCGATATCGAGGCTTACAACATGCGGATGAACGACATGAATACCTTGAAAAAAACCGCTATAAACGAATACCTTCTGAACTACATAGCGCTCGGCCTGAAACCCAAGAACTGCGATTTCTACTTCCAGAGCTCCCGCTCGAAAGACCCAGACCAGGCGAACGCCTTTTACAGGCTCGCAGGCATGGCCTCCCGAAAAACCACGTTCAACGAGATGCGCGCGATCTACGGGGAGATCTCCCCTGCGAAGGTAATGTCCGTCATGATCCAGGTTTCCGATATCCTCCATCCCATGCTCCCCGAGTTCGGCGGATACAAACATGTTGTCGTTCCTGTAGGAGTGGATCAGGACCCTCACATGCGATTGACGAGAGACATCGCCTATCGTTTCAGCAAGAACGAATACACATTCCCATCCCTGCCCTCCTCCACCTACCACCGCTTTATCAAGGGCCTGAAGGGAGGCAAAATGTCGAGTTCCGATCCTCTGTCTTATATAGCTCTAACGGATGACCATAAAGGGATCAGGAACAAAATCATGAAATACGCCTTCTCAGGCGGGAGGGAAACGATCGCTGAACACCGGAAGAAGGGAGGAATCCCGGAAGTTGACGTTTCCTACCAGTATCTCTATTCCCAGTTCGAGCCGGACGACAAAAACATCCAGCGAATTTACGAGGACTACAAGTCGGGATCGCTCCTAACGGGCGAGCTCAAGCAGATCCTGATAGAGAAGCTCGAGAAATTCCTTCATGATCACCAGAGAAAGAGACAAAAAGCGAAGAAACAGGTGGACAAGTTCTTGAAATAATCTATTTCGAAATTTTCAGTAAAGATTCCAGAACAACCGGCAGTTCCGTTATTCCATCGTCATCCCCGAAATGCTTCATGCCGTGTTTTACGATTAATTCTGCACCTACCTTTTCTTTGAAGATGTCCCCGTATTTCAACGGAACGTAAGGATCGTTGTCCGAATGGACTGCTATGAAGTTTTTACAGTGCGATCTTATCCTTTCCCAGACAATGGGCCTTTCAAAGAAATTCTTAATCTCCCTGTAGCCAAGACTGTCCGTGAAGCCGGCCACGAAAACACATCCCCCGACCTTTTCGTTTTCTTCCAGCGTTTCGAGATATCTCATTATCGTTATGCATCCCAGGCTGTGTCCCACGAAATAACAATCTTCATCAGGCCTACCAACTGTTTTCGCGAGATGTTCTGTCCAAGCACTCATTCTGGGGTTATTCGTATCGGGCATTGCAGGGACGAAGACCTCGAATCCTTTATTCTCCAGTTCATTCTTCAGCCAGGGCCTCCAGCATTTGTCCGGACTCCCCTGCCAGCCGTGTATTACAAATACCCTCGACATAGTAAATAATTCAGAATACCAATTTTTAAACCTTCCCCGACCAAATAATTCTATAATGCGGGGGTTCCCGAGAAAGCCTTTTACCCAAAAGGCTTTAGCGAAAACAGGAGCTAAAGCTTCCAAACGCTTCGGGAATGGCCAAAGGGGCAGGACTTAAGTTAAGAGCTTAAGTGTTGAGTCCGAAAGGACAGTGAAATAACAGCCCTTTGAGAAATCCTGTGGCTTAGTGCCTTCGTGGGTTCGAACACCACTCTTTCCAGACGCTTTCGCAAGTCGCAAAGAGCGGTGGACCAGAAAGGTCCATTTCGAGAATCCCATCCCCCGCACTTTCAAATTTATTAATAAACTTCGTTATAATTTAAAATATGGCAGTTTTTGGGAAGGATACCGGGGCGAATCTCGAGAAGATCGCCGCGGAACTGATAAACCGCGTGAACGAGAACATCCGGAGGCTGAGAGTCCTTGAAAACAGGGTGAAATCCCTGGACAACAGGATCAACTCCATGGAACAGAATTCACTCGTTCAGAGCAAGAACCTCCAGAAATCCCTGTCCGAGAGGGATTCAAAGATGGGTTTTCTTGAGGAGAGTCTTAGGAAAACAGAGATGATGATCAAGGAGATAGTGAAACAACTGAAATTCGTTTCCACCAAATCAGACGTGGAGGAGCTGAAACATCTTGTTGACATCTACAACCCCCTGAAATCCAGGTTCATCACAAAAGAAGAGGCAGAGAACCTGATAAACGAGAAGCTGCCGTAAAGATAATATTTAAGGAGCAAAAATAAATATTAATTAATTGGTGTGTTTTATGTTCAATCCCTTTGGCAGAAAGAAAAGGAAACCGGGCAGTGAAGAATTTTCTCAACCAATGCCCGTGCCTAGCAGACCCAGAGGCATACCTACCGATGAGGTCCGGGCCCTTTCTTCCAGGGGGGTAGCCGAACCTGACATTATAAACACCCTGAGAAGGGAAGGATATTCTGTAGGCGAGATAGACCAGGCAATGAAGGAAGCCCTTAGGGGCAGGGTTTCCCGCGGGGAGCCGTCAGGACCGCCAGCCCCTGAAGAACCGTATGAACCAGAACCGCTCCCGCCCCCAGAACCCTTACCTCCAGAACCCTCAAGAAGGCCCATAAGGAGGGAAAGAGAGATACCACCTAGCCCGCTGGGGGAATTCACAGGGGTCCCCAGGGGTGAAGATTTTATGGAGAAAGAGGCTCCGCCTTTAAGCGAACCCGAATTCCCGGAAGAGATACCGCCACCCTCCGAGAGAAGGAGGAGGGCGAAGGGTTTTGACAGGAGGGAGATAGAAGAGCTCACGGAGGTCTTGGTTGAGGAGAAGCTGAGGGATTTGGACGAGAGATTCAATTCAATACGAACCCAGTTTCAGCAGACCAATAACAAATTAAACATGCTTTCTGAAGAGATAAACAGACTGAAATCATCCAAGGGCACGGAAGTCAGGGGAATAGAGGAAAAGATAGACAGCTACAAGCAGAACATGAACGAGCTTAACGGAAGGATAGAATCGATGGAACGCGCGCTTAAGGATTCACTCTCCCCCATGCTTGATTCCCTGAGGTCGCTTTCCGAGACAGTGAGGATGCTGAAGAAGAAGGAATAAATGTAAGTTCTTGCCAGATATTAATATGGAAGTTTCCAGGGTTGTGACGTGCTTTTTGATGTGTAAGGGAAAAATACTTATAGTCAGGAGAAGCGATAAAACCGGATCATACCAGGGAAGGTGGGGAGGAATATCAGGATTCATAGAAAAAGGGGAAAAACCCTTGGACACCGCCTTCAAGGAGATAAGGGAGGAGACCGGAATACCAAGGAATAAGGTATCCCTCCTTAAGGCCGGGAAAAGGTTCGAGGTGAGGGACGAAAACCTGGGTAAGCTCTGGATAGTCCACCCCTTTCTTTTCGGGACCAGGACAAAAAGAATAAGGCTTGAGAGGGAGCACAAGGAATACAAATGGATCAGGCCCGGCGAGTTAACAAGGTATGACACCGTTCCGGAGCTTGCGAAATCCCTGGGGAATGTTTTGTGAGCTTACCTCTTTAACTTCAGGATAACCCTGTTGGTCCTTCCGAGATGCTCCACCTCCAATATGCCCCTTTCTTTAAGGCTCGCCACGAGCCTCGAAACCTTCGCCTTGGAGAAATCCGATTCCCTGACCAGAACCCTCTGGATCACCTGCCCTTTGCGTTCGGCAAGTATGTCTATTATCCTTTTCTCGTCCTTCTTCAGGACCGGCATGACAACATTGAAAGAGGATTCCCTGTGCGTTCTTTTAACATATCCTACCGCGATCACCACTATCAAAACAAATGCGATTATTACAATTATTGCAACATCATAGAACGATCCCGCACCCTCGGGCATTATGTACATAACGGAGAATTCAAGGTCGTCCCCTCCCTTTACGTCCTCCTTTTCCCAGTACACCATTATATGTTTCCCGTCGCTGAGCGTTTTCCCGTATCTGGGCGTGTAAGACTCGTTTGAAACGCCGGTCTTGATGATTGCGGTCTCCGGCAGGTATACTATGCTGAAGGCTTTTTGTACAGGAAGGTCTACAAGGAATAACGAATCGAATCTGTAGTCATCCCCGGTTTTTATAACGTTTTCCCTTGTTTCAAAATCAAACTTAACCTGGGTTTTGTTTGTTTCCCCAAGATTTACAAAATCGCATGATATAACAGTTCCCGCACCTTCCGTTCTTGTTATGCAGTCCACCTCCCCATATTCGCTCTCAAACCCCAGGCTGTAAAGTTCGTATTTCGTTCTGTAATCAAAACTTTGTATCTCTGAATCAAAAACAAGGGTTACGCTGTTCCTTACTCTCATGTCCATGTCAATACGCGTTTCTATCCCGTAATATTCCAGGTTCTGGGAACTTACAGGGTTCGCAAGCAATACAAATACCACTAACGAAAACAAAACAATCCTTGGGTTCATAGTTACTTATAGAAATCAAAGGCTTAAAAGGTTTTGAAACTGTTTCACAGAATTAATCGATATGTAGGGGATTAATGAAAATTTTAGGGATCACAAACTCCTGGAAATTGCAACTGTTTCACAGGTCTGGACCCCTTTGATTTTTTTAATCCTTTCCTCCAGTTCCGTGAGCTTTCCTTCCTCGTCCGGAACGAGCTTTGTGAATTTCAGGGCCATCAATCCGAAGGCCACAGGCTCCTCTTCCAGTCTCTGCGGTTTCAGGTCTTCCAGTCCTTTCTTGACTTTGCCGAACATCCCCATTTCCTTTGGTATTATCTTAAAGACAACGATCACATCGCCGATGACAATCACCCTATTTGCCGATGTGGAACTTTGTTCCGCACCTTTCGAGATCTACGGCCCTATGAACTTGCAGGATTCGCACATGTACGTGTTCTCAAGTTTCTTACACCTCTCACATCTGGCGATCTTTTTCTTCCCGCAGCTGGGACAATCAAATTCCACCCAGTTCTTCTGGGTCTCTATCCTCACTCCGCAGCTCGAACAGTTCATGTTGAAACCTCTTGATACCAATAATTATGAGGCTTAATATTTAAATATTGTTTATTTTAGATGGATTATTGCTGATTAATAAAACTAAATATTATTAATAACTTTTAAGTAGTAATTAACGATAACTTTATAAATACAACTTTTCAATATTTATATATGAAAAATTACGGTCGGTTAGGAAAATATCTTGTAATGGGAGCCGCAGTGCTAAGTCTGTTTGGATGCGAGAGGAATCTCGGTTTTTACCAAGATAAAGTTACTGACACGCCCTTAAACCCCGATAAAACATGGGTCAGTAATGTCTTTCATGTGGATACGAACAAAAACGGCGAAATTGATATGGGCGATGAAGTACGTTCAGAGACTTTTTGCATAGACGGCCGCCACAACCCGATGGACTCGTTTGAGATATTACCTCTAAGACCCATTATTGAATACGATATAAGAAGATTTAAAGAGACAAAAGATTCCGCCAAGCATTAATTTTATATATACACCCTATAATAATACTGTAATTAACCAATGAAAGGAGGGATGATATGCCAGCATTCGTTAAGTTCGAAGTGCCCAAGGATCTGGCTGACAAAACTTACGAGGCTGTCGAGATCGCAAAGAACACGGGAAAACTGAGAAAGGGAGTTAACGAAACAACCAAATGCATAGAGAGGGGATTAGCGAAGCTTGTGATCATAGCGACAGACGTAACTCCTGAGGAAATCCTCATGCACCTGCCTGTCCTCTGCGAGGAGAAGAAAGTCTCTTACATATACGTGCCATCCAAACTCGAACTCGGCAAAGCCGCAGGGATCGATGTGGCGACTTCAAGCATCGCGATAGAGGAGACGGGCGATGCTAAGAAAATGGTAGAGGATATAAGGAAGAAACTGGAAGCCATAGGCAAGAAAAAATAGAGGTTTATGATAAGGTCGATAATATGGCTGTCGCTGCCGAAGTGATCCAGGTCCTGGACAGACTTGGAGTGAAGGGGGTAACCGCTGTCAGATGCAAGGTTCTCGAGGGCAGGGACAAAGGGAAGGTTCTCATGAGAAACGTTGTGGGCCCGATAAGAAAGAACGAC
>SMTZ1_10016939_pt1 | contig 20169 bp, 13 predicted proteins | sample DeeMarSWOR136_30_FD_25667 | JGI IMG/M metagenome (IMG submission 25667) | reverse complement strand
GCCCGGTTGACTCTTTCCGAGTTAATTGATATTCTTTGCCAGGCTAGCAGAAGAAAAAATGGCTATCAAATGCCCGAAATGTCACTTTGAGAATCCGGATAACACTGTCTACTGCGGCAAATGTGCCGCATCCCTTCTCTCATCAGAGGATATCTCTTCCCTGCCCACCAAGACCATCGAAACGCCAACGGACAGATCTGACCAGAGGAACGACTTTTGCTTCCAGGTACGAGATCATCGAAGAGTTGGGAAAAGGAGGCATGGGTGAAGTCTACAGGGTCGAAGACAAGAAAATAAAGGAAGAAGTCGCTCTGAAGCTCATAAAGCCTGAAATCGCCTCCGACAAGAGGACCATAGAACGTTTCAGCAATGAGCTCTAGAACGTTTCAGCAATGAGCTCCGGATGGCCCGCAAGATCGCCCACAGGAACGTATGCAGGATGTATGACCTTGGTGAAGAACAGGGGATGCACTACATCACCATGGAATATGTCCCAGGGGAGGACCTGAGAAGCTTTAACAGAAGGTCAAGGCAACTGACTGTCGGGACCGCTGTCACCATAGCCAAACAAGTAGCTGAAGGGCTGGCTGAGGCCCATAGATTAGGTGTGATTCATCGCGATTTGAAGCCCGGGAACATCATGATAGACAGAGATGGGAATGCACGAATCATGGATTTCGGGATCGCCCGCTCCCTCAAGTCAAAAGGTATAACCGGCGCAGGAGTGATAGTCGGGACACCTGAGTACATGTCGCCCGAACAGGTAGAGGGATTGGAGGTTGACCAGGGTTCAGACCTCTATTCTCTGGGAGTGATTCTGTATGAAATGGTGACTGGCAAGATCCCTTTTGCTGGGGAGACACCGCTCAGCATAGCCATGAAGCACAAGAGCGAGAAACCCCAGGATCCCAGGGAGCTGAATCCCCAGATTCCGGAAGGTCTGTCCAGCGTTATACTGAAGTGTCTGGAAAAAGAAAAAGAGAAGAGATACAAGACGGCAGAGGAGCTTCTGTCCGAATTAGGCAAAATCGAGGAAGGTATCCCTACTGAAGAAAGGGTGATCCCCAGAAAGAGACCCAGCACTTCAAGAGAGATTACGGTCACCTTTAACCTGAAAAAAATATTCATTCCCGCTGTTGCTATCGTCGTCCTTGCAGTCATCGCCGTGCTTATCTTCCGTCCTTTTTCCAGAAGAGAAATTGCTCCAATACCATCGGACAAGCCTTCTCTCGCCATCATGTATTTTAAGAACAATACCGGCGATGAGAGCTTAGACCACTGGAGAAATGCTCTTTCCGACCTGTTGATCACTGACCTCTCCCAATCGAAGCACATCAGGGTGTTGAGCGCGGAAAGACTTTTCGACATCCTCCAACAGCTCGACCAGCTGGATGCCAGCGCATATTCCTCTCAGGTTTTAAAGGAAGTCGCTGCCAGAGGTGGAGTCGAGAATGTACTTGTCGGAAACTTCACCAGAGCGAACGATACTTTCCGGATCAATGTCTCCCTCCAGAAAGCGAGCACAGGAGAGCTCATAGGTTCGGAAGGTGTGGAAGGACATGGCGAGAAGGACTTTTATGCCATGGTGGACGAGTTGACAAAGAGAATCAAGGTAAACTTTAAGCTCTCGGAAAGGCAGATCATAACGGACATAGATAAGGAGGTTGGGAAAATAACCACAGCCTCCCCCGAAGCCTATAAATTTTACAGCGAAGGAAGGCGATATCATCTCAACGGAGAGTATCCGAAAAGCATTGAGTCGATGCTCAAAGCAGTTGAGATCGACCCCGATTTTGCCATGGCCTACCGGTCTCTGGCCAGTGCCTACGGCAACATGGGATTCCGTCCCGCGAGGAAGAATACACTCCAAAAGGCCTTTGAGCTCCGGGACCGTGTATCGGAGAGAGAGCGTTATCTTATCGAAGGGGATTATTACTGGTCATCAGAGAAGACATTGGACAAGGCTATCGAAGCCTTTGAGAGGCTGCTGGAAATTTATCCGGGAGACCCCATCGCGACCACCAACCTCGGAGGAGTCTACGGCACCAAAGAAGAATGGGATAAAGCCTTGGAGTTCTACAGGGCGCGGCTTTCCAACAGGCCGGCGAATTTCCTCGCTTACTGGAATGTTCTTGACACGTACATGGTCAAGGGAATGTACGATATAGCCAGGCAGGTCATGAGGAGTGCTCTGAATGATTACCCGGACCATGAAGATTTTTATGAGCGTTCAACCATCATATATGCATGTCAAGGAGAATATGACTCAGCCCTGGATGAAGTGGAAAAAGCTATTTCTCTGCGCCGCGACTTCATGCCATTCGCATTAAAAGGCGATCTTTTCCATCTAAAAGGAAATTTTGATGAGGCTGAAAAAGAGCACAAAAGATTAGGTCTAAGCGCGGCGATACCCTTTGCGAACCTGAAACTGTCGCAGGGAAAACTTATGGAGTTGAGAGACGTGCTTGGACAGATTCCTCAATCTAATAAAGCCCAATTTGCCCATTTTTATCTCAAGGTTGGCGAGTTTGAGGAAGCCTTGAAATTATTCGATATGTTTATCAACGATGATGTGAAGAATGAGAAAATATACGAACAAATTGTCGATACCTATCACAAGGGACTTTCCTATCTGGCCCTGAAATCCATTCTGGATGCTGCGCGGACCGCCGAGGAACTGAGAAAATTGATCCAGGAAAGTCCGTACAGGAAAGCGATCAGATACCATCAGCATCTGATGGGAAGGATCGAGCTGGAAAGAGAGAATTATCCCAAAGCCATAGACTATTTCCAGAAAGCCATTTTCTTATTGCCTTATACCAGGAATAACAATCTGGATTATCGTCCCTTGTTTATCCACTCCCTGGCTCAAGCCTATTACAGGGCGGAAAACTTGGAAAAGGCTCGAGAGGAATACCGCAAGATAATTTCCTTGACCTATCCCCGCTTGTGGCACGGAGACATCTACGCCAAGAGTTTCTACATGCTGGGAAGGATCTACGAACAGCAGGGTAATAAAGCCAAAGCCATCGAGCACTATGAAAAATTCCTCGATCTCTGGAAAAGCGCTGACCCGGATATAGCTGAGGTTAAAGATGCCAGGGTGCGGCTGGCTGGGCTGAAGAACCAGTCGTAAAACTGTCTTTTTGGAGGCCCACATGGAATTTATACTTCCTACCGTAAAGCTATTTACCTTCTTGGGAATCGGCATGATCGTTCTGGGAGCCCTCGTTTTTATCGGAATATTCAAAGGGAGCCGGAGTCGGCTCAACTACATCATCGGCGGGATTATCTGTATCGCTATCGGAATCGTCATCCTGTTCAACAAAACAGCAGGCTCGATCACAATCGCTGAGGATCAAATAACTCTTAAGGCAGCGCTGACAAAGACTCAGGTTGTCCGGGTTGATGAGATAAAAAAGGCCTGGGTAGAAGAGTTAGAGAACAGCGAATGGCGGCCTGCGAAGAAGAAGTCAGGGAGTGCAATCGGTGAGTTCCGCACAGGATGGTTCACCCTCAAGAACGGCCGGAAAGCGTATCTGGTTCTTCAAGGAAATCGAGCACTTTGCATCGAAGCAGACCAAGAACATGTGTTTCTGGCCGGCATAAAGGAATTTGACCTGTTTCTGAACCAGATCAAGTCAGAAATGCCGAAATTAGCCGAGCTTCTCGAATAAGAAAGGCCGGTCTCAGACTTCCCAAAAATTTATGCTCTGATACTCCGCACTTTCCTTTATTTATATAAGCTTTCCTTAATCTGGCACTTTTCTGGACGCTAGGGATTTCTCTACGGTTCGGGCAAGGACATCCCCCCTCCATGCCCCTGTTTCGTCTTGTCTTTGTCGCTCTTAGGTCTTGTTCGCAGTCCAGGTGCCGCTAGCACTTCCCGAAGTCCCTCCGCTAAGGGTGAAGGTCATATCGCCGCTCGCCGCTGTCGGCGAGGAGAATGTGCCGTTGAACTCATGTGAAAAGTAAATCGTTGACGGCCAGGTTGTGAGAATGCTCGTTCCGCTGATCGTGAACGTATTGCCGCTGATCGAGTGCGGGGTCGAGTAATTGATGGTGATGGTCCCGCTCGACGTAACGCCGGGGCCGCTCACCTCGAATCCGAACGAGAACGTTGTGATGGCATTGTCTACGACCGTGAACGCGATGGTCCTGCCCTGCGAGGTGGTGCCGCTCCAACTCCCGGAGTAGTCTGCCTGAAGAGTCAGGCTAGCGGTGGCAGTCTGGCCGGCAGTTACCGTGATGCTCGTGTCTTTGTCGATGTAGCCGCTGGCCGATGCTGTCACCGTATAGGACCCCGGCGACACGTTGCTAATCGTGTAGGCTCCCTGGGCGTTCGTGGTCGCGGTCGTCGTCGCAGGCGTGGTGCTCACACTCGCTCCGGAGATCGCCGAACTGGTGCCCGCTTCGGTCACCGTGCCGCTTATCGTGCCGGTAGTGGGCGTGGTATCCTGAGATGTGCCTCCGGTATCCGGGCTTGTCGGGCTCTTGCAAGTTGAGAAAAACAAGAGAAGGGCCAGGATGACAAAAAGCGTTTTAAGCTTCATATAATACCTCCAAAAATAATATTGAAAATTTTATAAAACTCCACTATAGGCTTGCGCACTTCGCCTTTGCTAAGTCCACTTCCATTTAAGAAATTTGTGAGGATTATTCGCCTCCAACCTCTTTCTCCGGGGGGGTGTGGCTAACTGAAGATGATCGGCATGCTTTTTCGATGCAGTGGCTAGCTCTGGAACCTTATTGCCCTTCTCTTCCCCTAGAATAACTTTATATTATATTATGTATACTTAATATTTTATTCATAACCAGATGTCAAGCTGAATATTTGAAAATTTGAATATACAGCCGGATGAATACTGGCTCAGCTGACAGCGCTACTTTGATAAAAATGATATTTCGGACTTTTCTCAGTATTTCCTGAAATCCGGAGTCAGAGCGGCATGAAATCAATTGCTATTCGCCAACTTATTTTTTTTGCTTTAATTCAATTTAAAAATGTAATCTCTTCCGAGAGTCTGCAACGGGAAAATTCGGATTCAGCAAACTTTTCGTATTGACTTGACTTGCGCTATAAAAATAAATATTTTACTAAGTATTCATTTCGAACTCATCGCAGAACTTGATGTCTATGAGGAGCATTCCCGTTTTCGGCGGTTCCCATCCCTACGTCTCCTATAAGCATAAAAAAGTAAAAAGGAGGTATGATTATGCAAACATCATCTCATTATTTTTCAAAAACATCACTGTATCTCAAAGCTTTTTCTCGCCTGCTTCTCATCTCTTGTATTCTTGTATTTCTGGGGATCAATCCCTGCACCGCACAGAATCAGAAAATCGATGAAGAGTACACGAAAAAAATTCTTGAATTCACCACAGATGCTCATTTCTTGACCAAGTATGTGAATTATCTTCCCTCCGCCGAGGGTGTGCCCACGCCATTGGATGTACTGGGACACATCGCCGGTGCCGCTGATGTGCTCAGTTATTCCCATGAAGTCCATAAATACATGCGGGCGCTGGCTGACGCCTCTCCGCGAGTCAAGGTCTTCCCGGGAGGCACTTCCGAGGAAGGGAGAGAGATGATCCTGGTGGTCATTTCCGATGAGGATACAATCCAGAACCTTGGAAAGTACAAAGAAATCAACGCCAAACTGGCTGATCCGCGAAATATTTCAGAAGAGGAAGCGAAGAGGCTGATCCGCGAAGCAAAGCCCATGTACTGGGCCACAGGCGCCATGCATTCCGGCGAAACAGGGTCTCCGGAGATGCTGATGGAGCTTGCCTACAGGGTCGCTGTGGATGAGTCGGACTTCATCCGGGCCATCCGCAACAACGCTATCATAATGATCACCCCGGTGCTGGAAGTGGACGGCCGCGACAAGCAGGTCGATGTGGCCATGGCCAATCGAAAGGACCCGGACTCCAACTTGCCCCGCAGGGCTCTTTACTGGGGAAAATACGTCGCTCACGATAACAACCGGGATAATCTCGCCTTATCTCTGGAATTGAGTAAGCATATCATGAGGACATTCCTGGAGTATCATCCCCAGGTTATGCATGACCTTCATGAGTCCGGACCTCACCTCTATATCTCAACCGGAACCGGACCCTACAATGCCTGGCTTGACCCGATCGTTATCGACGAATGGCACCAGTTCGCTTATCAAGAGGTGAACGATTTGACCAGACAAGGGGTGCCGGGAGTCTGGACGCATCAATTCTATGATGGTTGGGCTCCCAATTATGCCTTTTACGCTGCGAACGGCCACAACGCGATCGGGCGGTTCTACGAAACACAAGGAGCTGGAGACGGGAGCACCCGGGTCGTAAGTAACCGCGACGACCGGGCCTGGTACCGGCCAAACCCGCCGCTGCGGCGGACTTTGTGGTCCATCCGCAACAACGTCAACCTCCAGCAAAGCGGCCTGCTGGTCGGGATGAACTATCTCGCCGCCAACAAAGAAAGATTCATGGAAAACTTTTATCTCAAGAGCAAGCGGTCTTTGGCCAAAGCCCGTACTGAAGGACCGGCTGCCTATATCTTCCCCCAAGATGATCCCAGACCCGGCCAGGTTTCCCGTCTTCTGAAACTCCTCCAGTGGCAGGGAGTCGAGGTGCATAAAGCCGAGAAAGCATTCACCGTCAAAAAAACCGAATACCCCAAAGGCAGTTACATCATCCGGATGGACCAGCCTTATTCCCGAATGGCGGATATGATGCTCGACCGTCAGTACTTCAACACCAGCGATCCCCGGCCCTACGACGATGTTGGCTGGACACTCGGCCCGCTCTACAACGTCAACACCGTTCGGGTCGAGGACATTGAGGTTCTATCCGTCCCGATGAGCCTGATGAAAGACATCACAGTGCCAGGGGGGACAGAGAATCTCGAGCGGGGCTCGGCAAAAGCATTTCTTATCAATCACAACGCCGATAATCCGCTGGCAACGTTCGTCTTCAAGCACAACAACCTTAAAATGCATGCTGCCGCAGAATCGTTCAAGGTGAAGGATATGACGTTCAACGCCGGGACATTCATTATCAAGACTGACGAAAACTCCGGAGACCTGAAGAGTGTTCTCGATGAAGCCGGCAAGAAATTCGGCTTTACAGCCTATGCTGTGGCCTCTCTTCCGAAGGCAGACATTCTGGAAATCGATGTTCCGCGCGTGGCACTTGTTCATACCTGGCAGAGCACCCAGGATGAAGGCTGGGTTCGTATCGCCCTCGATGAACTGGAAATTCCCTATGATTACATTTCCGTACACGATATACGCGACAATCCCCGCCTGCGCGATAAATATGACGTCATCCTGTTTGGTCCGGCTCGCGGAAATGCACTGAACCTTGTGGATGGATTGAGCGGCGATAAACCGATTCCCTGGAAGAAGACCGAGTTAACACCGAATATCGGGTGTCAGGCGTCTACTGACGATATGCGGGGAGGGCTGGAGCTTGAAGGCATCCTGCACCTGCGCGATTTCATCAAAGACGGCGGCCTGTTCCTAACCTTTGCCGGAAGCTCGTCACTGCCGATCCATTTCGGCCTGGCTCAAGGGATCTCGATCAAGGATACACAAGATATGTGGGCGCGCGGAGGCGTGTTCAAGGCTGAGGTAGTGGATAAAACCAGCCCCATCGCCTATGGTTATGGAAAAGAATTGGGCGTCTATTTCAACAGTTCGCCGGTTTTCAGCGCCGGCCGCGGCTTCGACCGCAGATTCTTCATGATGATGGGCGGAGTTGCCCGGGGACGGGCGAGCGGCCGCGGCGGACCTGACGACCCTGATATTGTACAGGCGCGCCCGAGAGACATGGGCCAGAAGACTATCGAGGAGTTTCAGAAGTCCCGCGGAGCCGAAGAAGAGCCTCAAAGAAGATTTGGCGCCCAGCCATCCCAGTCGAGGACGATTCTGCGCTTTGCCCAAAAAGTCGATGATCTGCTCATCAGCGGCGGTCTGGCAAACGGCGAAGAACTTACCGGAGCCCCGGCTGTTGTCGACTGCAAACTTGGAGAGGGTCACGTTGTCATGTTCAGCATAAATCCGATGTGGCGTCACGAAACCCATGGCTCGTTCTTTCTTGTGTTCAACGCCATGATGCACTATAAGAACCTGGACACCAAAAAGCCGGCATCAAAGAAATCTTCCTGATCAATAGTATTCGCACAGTTTGGGATAAAAATAAAAAAATAAAATAAAAAAAATTGATTATTTTATAGTAATTTGAATACAATACAATTAACCGAAGTGAAAAGGAGAATAAAGAGATAGGAATTCAACAAAGGAGAAGTACTATGCCAGCAAAGAAAAAAGCTCCAGCAAAGAAAAAGGCTCCAGCAAAAAAGAAAGCTGTACCAAAAAAGAAAGCAAAAAAGAAATAGTATAAACTTAATCTAGATTCTCTTTTCCTAAGAAATAAAAGGGGGGAGTTTTTTCTTAAGAGCCGACACGCAAAAATTGAATATTTCTCGCACTTTTTCATCCCTTCAGGCGGATGAACTCCCAGATGCAGAGACAGCCGCAGAGGGAATCAAGGTTCATATCTTGATGCAGGTAATCACCGCATCCCAGCCTTCGGGAGAACAGCCCGCTGAAGAGCGCCACCGCCTCCCTTGACATTGACAATATCATTTTTATCATGATAGGTTTGTCTCGGAATATAGAGGTTGAAACGAAAACCGAGGAGGGGAGTCTTGCCCCATAGGCATAAATCAAATCTCGATAAAGTTTGACGGGAGGAATCATGTCTCGATCGAAAAAGCAAAAAAGCATCACCCGCAGAGGTTTCCTCAAGGCTGCCGCAGCATCGGTGTTAACTTCGGTAATCGTACCCTCCAGGATATTCGGTCAATCGGCCCCGAGCAATACAATGCTGATGGGCTGCATCGGCGTCGGCAGGCAGGGCCAGGGCGATATGCAGGAGCTAATCTACCGCGGCTTAGAGGCCGGAGCGCGTGTCGTGGCTGTCTGCGATGTGGACGCGCACCGTATGGAGGATGCCCAGTGGCTGGTGGACAAGATCTACTCTATAGAACTTGGGAAAGAAAACTACAAAGGCTGCGCCGCTTACCGCGATTTCCGTGAACTTCTGGCCCGCAAGGATATCGACGGTGTCCTGATTGTCACTCCCGACTACTGGCACGCAACGATGGCTGTCGCCGCCGCTAAAGCCGGTAAGGATATCTACCTGGAAAAGCCTTTGACCTACACGATCGCCGAAGGCCAGAAACTGGTTAAAGCAATCCGGAAAAACAAACGGGTCCTCCAGGTGGGCTCGCAGCAACGCTCCTCCACGTATTTCTTGATGGCCTGCGAGATGACACGCAACCAGCGTATCGGCAAACTACACACCATCCACGTCTGGCTTCCGGAGGACCAGGGGACCGGAGACCCGCAGCCGATGCCTGTTCCCAAAAACCTCGATTACGACTTCTGGCTGGGTCCCAAACCTCATGCTCCATTCACAGAGGACCGTGTGCATCCCCAGAGAAGCTACAACCGGCCCGGCTGGCTTCAAGTTGAAGAGTACAGCCGGGGCATGATCACCGGCTGGGGCTCCCACATGAACGACACCGCCCAGTGGGGTAACGGCACGGACGACACCGGTCCGATCGAGGTCGAGGCGAATGCGGAGTTTCCTGACCGGGGACTTTTTGACGTGCACACAACCTTCCGCGCCGAGGCGATGTATGCCAGCGGCGTGCGCATGATAATGGAAACAGGAGATCCGGCAGGTGTCCGCTTCGAAGGCGACCGGGGATTTGTGTTCGTCAGGCGAGGCGCGATCGAGCCCTCTGACCGGGAGCTTCTTCGTGAGAAGGCTGGCGATGATGAGATCAAGCTCTACCGTAGCTCCAACCACATGAAAAATTTCCTGGAGTGCATGCGCAGCCGGAAGGACCCGGTAGCGCCGGTAGAGGCGGGCCACCGCTCGAACAGCATCTGCGTGATAACTCACATCGCCATGAAGCTGGGCCGTAAGCTACGCTGGGATCCTGAGGCCGAGCATTTTATAAATGACGACGAAGCCAACCGTATGCTTGACTATCCGCACCGTGAACCGTGGGCCGTATAATCAGGAAAAGAGCTCTAATGATAGGTCGAGTTTGTGCGTCCATCTGTCTGTGTGCAGCGCTGTCTGCAGGGCCTCTGGCTGACTCCCCGGAAATCGAGCTTCGCCGGAATGATGAAGCTGGCCAGCTCCAGGTGCTTATCGACGGCCAAGAAATAATAGTCTATCAGTACATCCACTGGCTTGACCTCCCGCATTACTGGCCTATGAACAGCCCTTCGGGAAAGAACATGCTGGTGCAGCAAACCGCGCCATATCCCCACCACCGCTCTTTCTGGTTCGCCGATACTGTCCGCCTGGATGGAGAAAGAGAAGTCAGCACCTACAACGCGCTCTATTCCGGTCAGGAAACAGGCGAGGCCGCCTACGGACCGCCCTTTCGCGACCACATCCGCCATCTCGACTTCACTCGCTGTGAGTCGAAAGGGAACAGGGCCGTGATCAAGGCAAGGCTCATATGGGAGATGGACGGAAGCCGTCCGATTCTGGAGGAACAGAGGCATCTGAAGGTCCATGCCCTGGGCAAGGGCGAATACCTGCTCGATATAACGTTTCAATTGACCGCAGCTTATGACGACATCCAGTTTGTCAGTGACGACGTGCATTATGCCTGGCCGTATCTCCGCCTGCACCCGGTTTTCAGCGGTGAGAACGGCGGGACTATCACCGCTGACAGCGGCGCCACAGGCCAGGAGGGAACCAACATGAAATTCGCCCGGTGGATCGATTACTCCAACACCATAAAGAGCACAGCCGAGGGTGTGGCCGTGTTCCAGTGGCCTGACGGCCAGGAGCACCGGTGGCTGACGCGCGAGTACGGCACGTTCGGTCCGAGGCGGCCCGATAACCTGAGCGGCAAACCCTTCATGCTGAAGAAGGGAGAATCGATCACGCAGCGCGTGGGCATCCTGGTCCACAGGGGCAATGTGAGGACCGGCCGGGTTGCCCAGCGCTATAAGCAGTACATCAAAGGCAGGTGGCAGTGATGAACCGGAGGGAATTTCTCGGAACCCTCTCTGCGGCAGCCGCTGCCCTGGGCTGGCCGCGCTTGGTGCCAGGAGAAATGAAGTCAAAGGTCAGGATCGACCGTATCGACCTCTATCCCCTGCGCTATCCGATGACCGGGTATTTCAAGTTCTTCACCGGACCGCACGGTTCAGCTGGCCGGGCCGCGGTTATCGTCAAGATCACCGCTGACAACGGAACGGCCGGCTGGGGCCAGGCCCTGCCGATCGCCAAGTGGAGCTATGAGACGCTGGAAACCGCGACCGTGGTCCTGCGGGATTACTATGCGCCCGTTTTGATCGGGCGAAACCCGACGGATATCGAGGGAGCCCACGCCGAGATGGACAGGGCTGTCGCTCCGGGCTTTTCAACCGGCATGCCCCTCAGCCGGGGAGGGATCGACCTGGCTCTCCACGACCTGACAGGCAAATTGCTGGGAAAATCCCTGGCGCAAATGTGGGGCAGACCGGCCGGCGGACCGATTACGCTCAGCTGGACGGTCAACGTGACAGACATCGATGATGCCGGGCAAGTCATGGCGGAGGGAAAAAAACGCGGCTACCGCCATTTCAACATTAAAGTCGCTCCGGACCCGGACTTTGACATCACTCTGGCCCGTGAGGTCAGGCGTCAGGCTCCGGAGACCTTCCTCTGGGCTGATGCCAACGGCGGCTATGAGCCTGACACGGCGTTGGAGGCAGCACCGAGGCTGGCCGATGCCGGAGTCGATGTGCTCGAAGCCCCGCTCCGGCCCAACCGCATCAGCGGTTATCAGGCCTTGAAAAAACAGGGCGCCCTGCCTATTTTGATGGACGAAGGCGTGATCTCGCCCACTGACCTGGAAGAGTTCATCAAGCTCGGCATGCTCGACGGAGTGGCCATGAAACCCGCCCGCTGCGGCGGGCTGGCCTCGAATAAGCGCCAGATCGAGCTCTGCCTGGAACACAACCTTATCTGGCTGGGGAGCGGCCTGACAGACCCGGACATCTCGCTTGCCGCCACGCTCGGCCTCTACGGAGCCTTTGGCTTGAAAAAACCGGCGGCGCTCAACGGCCCGCAGTTCCTCACCTCTGACGTCCTGAAAAAGCCGCTGCGCATCGAAAACGGTATCGCCTATCTGCCCGAAGGGCCGGGTTTGGGCATTGATGTCGATCGATGAAGACAAGGTTGTCGAACTGATGGAGCGCAGCAAAAAAAGGAGCTAACCCACAAATGATAAAGCCTAAGCGGAGGATCATCATGCAGCGCGCGAGTATTATGATTCTGCTAGTCAGTATGACTTCGGTCGGATTTACTGTGATAGCCGATTCTCCTCAATTCGTATTCATCGAAGATGAAGCAAAGGGCACATTGACGCTGCGCGATGGTCAGGTTGAGGTCCTGGCCTATCGCTTCAGCGACCAGCTCAAGCAGGGTGTGGACCCGAAGTATACGCGGTCGTGCTACATCCATCCTCTGTATTCGCTGGATGGCACAGTGCTTACCGCTGACTTTCCCAAGGACCATCTGCATCACCATGGTGTGTTCTGGACCTGGCCGGTCGTCAAGACTCGCGGTCAGGATACCCAGACCTGGCACCCGGACACTCCGTCCTTGCGCCAGCATTTTGCCCGCTGGCTGAAGCAAGAAGTGAAAAACGGGGCAGCAACACTCAGCGTTGAGAATGTCTGGAAGCTGGATGACAGCGAGGTTGTAGCCAAAGAGACCGTCACGATGAACGTCCTTCCGGCGGCTGATACAGGACGGGCCATCGACCTGGAGCTTGTATTCCAGGCTGTCGGCGGTCCTCTCGAGCTGCAGGGCTCTCCCGACCAGAATAAGGGTTATGGCGGACTGTGCATCCGCGGAGCGCTGATGTTCAAGGGCGCTGCCCTGACCACCGACCAGGGTCCGCTAAAAAAAGACTCCACGAATATGCCGTTCCGCTGGGCGGACATGTCGACCGAAAAATTCGGCATAGCGATATTTGTCTCTCCCAACCACCCCGGCTTCCCGACCACCTGGCTTATCCGCAACAGCTACGCGGGCATACTCAATGTCTCCTGGCCAGGGCTCAAAGCCGCTGTTCTCCAACCCGGAAAGCCGGCCATCCTCAGTTATCGAATCTATATCCACCGCGGTAACACTGCTACCGGTCGCGTCCAGAAGGCTTACGAGAAGTATCTTTCTCTTGGTCAAAAGACGAGATCCGAATAGCCTGAAGTCTTTAAGGCCTTCAGCTATGTGAAGCAAAGCCTCAGAACAAAATTCGAATACAGAATAGACAGGAAAATGCAAAACCTCCGAAAACACGGGAAAGCGCCGTTCATCATGGCGGTTATCCATGGCGGACCCGGAGCCCCCGGTGAAATGGCGCCGGTCGCCAGGCAGCTTTCCTCATCCGGGGGCGTTCTCGAACCGCTTCAGACAAAAACAACGGTTGAAGGACAAGTTCAGGAGCTGAAAGACATACTGCAAAGGAGCGGGAAGCGTCCTGTCATATTGATCGGCTGGTCATGGGGAGCCTGGCTCTGTTTTATTTTTAGCGCTCAATATCCTTCGTCGGTGAAAAAGCTCATACTCATCGGAAGCGGTCCCTTCGAAGAAAAATATGCGCAGGACATCATGAAAATCCGGTTAAGCAGGCTCAGCCAGCAAGAAAAAAAAGAAATCCTTTCTTTGACCGAAACCTTGAACAATCCCGCTAGCGGCGACAAAAACACAGCTATGGCCCGGTTTGGAGACTTGATCTCCAAAGCTGACTCCTATGCCCCGATGCCGCACCAAAATGAAATAGTGGAATGCCAGTATGATCTGCACCAAAAAGTCTGGGATCAAGCCAGCAAACTCAGAAGGAGCGGAGAACTTTTAGAGTTGGGGAGGAATATCCTTTGCCCGGTGGTCGCGATACATGGCGACTATGATCCCCATCCTGCCGAGGGCGTAAAAGGTACTCTGTCCCGAATCCTCAAAGACTTTCGGTTCATTCTCCTGGATAAGTGTGGGCACCAGCCCTGGATCGAACGATACGCCAAAGACAGATTCTACGATATCCTGAAAAGCGAACTGGGATAATAATCCAGAGCAGCAGCAATTCTTAATGCTTTTTATCGAGGAGATGAATACAGCCGGCATTCTCCCTCCCTGACAGGGAATTTTACAGAATGCTGAAGAATGTAAAATGTGAAGATGCTGCGCATTTATTCAGAGGAGATTGCCGGGCTTCGCTCGCAATGACAAGACAACGGCGAGCTGTCTCCCCTTACTGAAAGAATGATGTCCCAATTCATAAGAAATTGATCGCCCTAATTTTAAAAATTTTCAAATTGTATAATGCGATCCCTTTATCAGCTCACTATCCCTACGTTCTGAAATGTTAAATGTTGAAAAGCGACACGCTTATTCAATCCTAAACTCTGAAATGTTAATTGTTAAGGCGCGACCCCTTTAACTTTATCCTTAGCGGCAGCGCTGCCAGTCCGAATCGCTGTAGAAGTGCTCGAGCTCCTTCCACAGCTCCTTGGTATTGCAGGTCATGATGATGAGGTCCTGTTTTTTCCCGGATTGGTCGCGGACATAATCGGGGATAAGGAGCTCTTCCCGGAATCCGAGCTTTCGGAAAATCTTCTGGGCGGCAAGCTGAGGTCTCATCATCTTGACGACCACCTGCTCCACGTTCTTCTTGACCGCAAGAAAATACAGCTCTCTGACCATGATCATTCCTCTGACCATGATCATTCCCAGGCCTTTGTGCTGAAACGGCCTGGCCACGATGACCCGGAGCTCTCCCTGATGCTTGCGCCACTCTTCTCCGGATAGCTCAAGAGCTCCATCGGCGATGATATCCTCCTCGACCAGGGCAACCAGACGAAAAACATTGCCGGTCTTGGTGAGTTTGATCCTCTGCTCGACGATTTCCCGGTTCTTGACATCGATTCTTAGGTATTTCCGGTCCTCAGGGGGAAGGGTAGAATAGAACTTCATCAGCCGGTCCAGATCCCTGAGATGGAGTTCCCGGACCAGAACCTTTGTTCCGTCTTTCAAAATTTCTTTTTTTTCCATAAAAAAATCCTCCTCGTGCGGCTCTCAAAATATAGGGACGATCAAAGGAAATGTCAAACAGAAAGAAGCGGGCTTTTATTGTCTTGCGGCCCGTCTCACCAGAGAAGACTTATCGCTTTTGAGGACAGTAAGAGCCCTCCTGATCTTCACTTTATCCGGCAGCTGTTTCAGTGCCCAGGTCGCCGCTTCCCGAACAGAATCGGGCTTTGTCTTGAGAAGAGTCCAGGGCTTTTGGACCATAGCCACAGAAACGAGGGTATCCGTTGCCTCTGAGGCACTGATCTGCCCCAGAGTTTTGCACACCTTCTCCTGCAACGAAATCCTTCCCTCTTCCTCCCAAGCCTTTTTTGGCTTTATCAATTCCAAGAGCAGAGGGACAGCTTCGATGACTCTGCGCTTGGCAAAAAGAGAGAGGATATCCATCTTCACCTTTCCCGCGGCCTGGTTGAACACTTCGAGCAGGATCATGTTAGCCTCTTTTCCGGGGATCTGGTCCAGGATATCGATCGTGGAAAGTACCGTCTCAGTCGGTCCCGTAAGAGCTATTTTGCGCAATATGGGGAGAAGCTTTGGGCTTCCGATAAACAAATCCGCGACAATAACGAAATTCATAAGGGGAATGATGGGTGCGTCTGGGTTTATTTTTTCCAGAAACGCTTCCATGGCAGGTTCTCCAGCTTTCTGGATAACCGTTGCCGCAAGTCTTCGGGCTCTCAGCGGCATACTCGAGGCTACCGCTTGCAAGCCGGCCTCGGCTAATTTTTTTGGGTCCTGGTTAACCAGCCAGGCGGCTGCTTTGGCGCGCGTTTCAGTATCGTCGGAATTAAGGTCTTCGAAAGCAGGATAGATGTCCTCTTCCGTCTTACCTACGATTTCCTGGTCGGGCAGGACTCCCACGTATTTTCCTTTGGGAAGAGGAGCTTCTTTTCCCTCTGACGGCAGAGCTTCTTCAGCCGCTAGGGCTCTTTCTTGAGCCTTCCGCACAGCCTTTTCCGCTTCGGCGATATTTGTGTGCTGAAGAAGATTCACCAGCTGCTGGAATTCAACTTTGCCGATATCCTGGGATTGAATGGCGTTCAGCAGCTCTTGCTTTTCCTTCACAAACTCGTCCAGTACTTTCCTCAACTGCTCCAATTGCTCTTCTTCCATTACTGGCACCGCTACTGGTCCGGACGGCGCACTCTTTTCCGGAGCCTCCCTGGCAGTCGTCGGAGATTGAGCAAGCAGCTCCTCTCTATCCAGAGTCACCTTATGCTCGCTGACAGCCACGAAAATCTTTCGAACATCCCACTGTCCAGCCACATCCTCAGGATGCCTGGTGAACGGCTCTAAGAACCGCATCACCTCTTCCTTGGTTATCCCTCCGAGGAACAATACCCCTTGAAGTCCAAAGAGGCTGAGGACCTCATGAAGGTCTGCCGTCATCCGCTTATCTTCCCGGGTCACCGGCGGAGGCTGACCGTTAAAAAGCGTCGCTTGCTCCGTCGAGGAGATCGAGAGCACCTCTGTCTTTTCTTCAAGAAACGGCTTAAGAAGCTCCATGAAGCGTTCCACCGCACTCTTCACGTTCTCGTGTTCCTTCGGATAGAGGCGGAAATTATTCAGGACAGTCCTGAATGCTCTCCCCAGGTCGACGGCTTTGGAGAGGTCCTCTTCCTCAAGCGGCGATTCTTTGGCCATCGATGAGGTGAGCATCTTTTTCTGGAGGATCTTTCTGGCGCCTTTGGAGATAGAAACGGAGCTCAACTGGTCTCTCAGCGTGGAAAACATCTTTGAGGCCTGTTCCAGCTGGCCCGCACTCTGGAAGTGGTAGGCCAGTTTTCCCGCGACTCTATCCATAGAACCAACAGCGAGCTTCTGCTCTATATCGGCCGCAAGAGAATGGTACTTGCGGCGTTCTTCTTCGCTCATCAGTGAATAAAAAACAGTCCGATCCAGACGGTGAGTAAAAATAAACTCCTCCGGGTTCGGGGATTCCTCGATAATAAGAGCCCTTTGGGCATTGACAAGAATATCCAGCACCTGCGGAATATTAAGATTGGACATCTCCGCAAGCTGACGGGTATTGATCTTTTCTCCGAGGATTGAAGCCAGCTTGAGGACATTCAATGCGTCCTTATCCATGCTCATCAACCTTTCCTTGAGCATATCGCTGATGTTTGAAGGAATATCATCAGGTTTCACCAGGGAAAGGTCCCACTCATCTCCCACCACTTCGATCTTTCCCTTGAGAATAAGAAACGACAAGGCTTCCATGACAAACAACGCATTCCCTCCAGAACGGTCCAGCAGGGTCTGTTCAGCTTCGGCAGGAAGTGTTTTCCCGTCAAACAGCTTTTCCGTAAGCTGGCGAATGTGTTCCAGACGCAAGGGCTCAAGATGAAATCTCTGGACCTCGCAACTCCTTGCTATTTCTGGCAGCGAGTCGAAGAGAGTCAGAAGTTTTTCCTCGCCCGCGAGTAAATCCGGGCTGTTGACTGAAGCCACAAAGAAAAGTCTCTTTCCCTCTTCCTGGGTGAATTGAGAGTCAAAAAAATGCAGTGAAGGCTGGTCGATCTGATCTGCGTCATCAAGGAGGACAGCTCCATCACCGGTTTCACGGAGAATAAAAAAGGCCTGCGTCAAGGCCTCAAAAAGAGTCGAGCTGTCAGCACCTGCAGCCTCCCCGGTCATCTCCACCTCTTTCATATCCCAAGGAGGCAAGTAGGGTTTAAGGACAACTTTGTACTTTTCGTCGAGCCCAGAGAATACGCTGTTTGAGATTGACTTATCCTGTTCAAAGAGCCTTTCTAAAGCTGAGAAAGCCGCGCCATATATTTCTGTCTGCCACAGGGGATAACCTTTGGCATAGAGAGCAAAGGAGAAGTTCTTTTCTGCTCTCTCTCGAGCATACATCATCAATCTCGTCTTTCCTGTTCCACTCCCGCCTAAAAAAACCGGAAATACCAAAGGATTTCCCTTTATGGACAGCTGGGTGTCCATGAATTGAATGATATCATCCCTGCCGACTATGTAAGGGGCCTCTAGGATAGAATCGAGCTTGGAAGGCACCAGAAGCTTGCCTGAATCGGGGAAAACAACGCAGGTACCCCTTCCCCGGTCCTTGGCTACGTAGAGGGCTTCATCGGCCTTTTCAAAGAGAGTCTTCAGGGTTTTCCCATCCTTGGGAAATAGGGAAATGCCCATGCTGCATCCCAGCATGATCTCCGCATCTTTAACCTTGAGTGTCGTATCGTTCAGTCTTTGGAGAATATTCAGCCCGATCTGCCTGGCTTCCTTTTTATCCATCTTGGACAGGACAAGGACGAACTCATCACCCGCGTAGCGGATAGCCTCCCCTATATCCTTACTTTCTTCGGATAATATTCTGCTGAACAGCTTCAGGGCTTTATCGCCAACTCCATGTCCGTAGGTGTCGTTGATGTTCTTGAACTTATCCATGTCAATCATGAACAGGGCCACGGTAAAACCCTCTTCTTCGGCCTTGACCAGATATCCCGGGATCACTTCCTTCAGGTACCGACGGTTGTATATTCTCGTCAACTCATCGGCATAGAGAAGGCTGTCCAGTTTTCTGTTTTCTTTTTGAGTACTCATTTGATCTTATTGAGCTCAATCATAGAGACAGGTATTCCTGTCAGGCAGAGCTTCCTGTATAGATGTTTATTGTGCGAAGAATTTCCCTCGGCGCGCAATCAGGTTTAAGTAACTCACTAGCCAAATTATATATAATTTGAGCAAAAAATCAATACGATTTGAACTATCTCTCATTCCGTCACAGTTAATTATAGTTCTGTGAATCCCCTTTCTTGAGTATCCCTGCAGGCTTTTCAAATCATCCTTTTACGCGGAATTTTCTAGGCCGCATTCATGTCTTGAGTATGAGAGCCAAATGACCTGGGCTAAGGGCAAACAGATAACCGGGAATTCCACTCGTTCAATCTTTAAATCTTTAATAACCTTTTATTAAATTTTATATCGTATTATAATCTCAAGCTGTCATGCTTTTCCCCTTGTTTTTCTCCATAAATCCCGATTTGAATAGTGCGCCTGTATAATCCATAAAACATGAATGATCCAAGTCAATTATTGGTATGAAAATAAATTAAGGAGGTCTATTCATGGACTTTGCTTCTTTTTTTTCGGATGCGAGGATATGGCTTTTGACAAAAGGAATCAAGATAATCTTAATATTGATCCTTACCCTGATAGCCATAAAGGTTGTGAAAATTTTATCCGTGCGTCTCTCCTCCCTGTTTATCAAGAAAAAAGACCATGAGGAGGCAAAAAAAAGAGCCAAAACACTCGGATCGGTCATCCACAACTTCTTAAAGGTCCTGATCCTTGTGATCGCTGTTATCACAATTTTGAGTGAAGTTGGTGTGGATATCGGTCCCCTGCTTGCCACCGCAGGAATCGCTGCCCTGGCCATAGGTTTTGCTGCTCAGAGTTTAGTGAAAGATTTTATAAACGGCTTTTTCATTCTGTTGTGGGATCAAATCCGGGTAGGCGATGTTGTTCAGGTTTCGGGAAAAGGAGGTTTGGTGGAGATGATAAACCTTAAAATGACTGTTCTTCGTGACCTGGCGGGCAATGTCCATTTTATTCCCAATGGCTCGATCGATATAGTCACCAACATGACCAAGGATTATTCTCAATATGTCTTTGAGGTAGGAGTGGCCTACCGCGAAGATGTGGATGAGGTGATGGAAGTTATGAAGGAAGTGGATGAAGAAATGCGCAAAGACCCGGATTTTAAAGATGATATTCTGGAGCCAATAGAAATCTTTGGTCTGGACACATTTGGTGACTCTGCTCTCATCATAAAAGCGAGGACAACAACCAAGCCCATCAAGCAATGGTGGGTGGCCAGGGAATTCAACCGCAGGCTCAAAAAGAAATTTGATGCGAAGGACATCGAAATCCCCTTTCCACACACCACGCTCTACTTCGGCCAGGATAAAAAGGGTGAAGCGCCGCCGATGAGAGTCCACATGGAGGAAAAGGAAAAAAGATCGATCCGCTAGCTGAATGAACTCT
>SMTZ1_10002098_pt1 | contig 20173 bp, 15 predicted proteins | sample DeeMarSWOR136_30_FD_25667 | JGI IMG/M metagenome (IMG submission 25667) | reverse complement strand
CATAGCGATGAGGATATTGATAAAACATTGGAGGCTGTCGATGACGTCATAAAGGAAATGAAAAAGGAGAACCTGTTATAAACTACCGGTATGCTTGACCACCCGAAGTCAGTGGAAATTGGACAGGGCAAAATCTCTCGGGGCTGATGAAGTGTTTCCTGCAGATGAAAATCTATTATTAGAATTAAACAAATGCTGCTCTGAAGGATTCAATTTTATCGTTGATGCTGTAGGTAGTAATGATGTGATCAATAGGCGATTCAAGTTATTAGTTTCAACGGGACGATTGGTGTATAAAGTGTTAGTGCATCTTTAAGAGTTAAAATGCATAATCCGGAAACGAAACTGCCACCCATTCCGTTTATAAGTTACCACCAATTCCGGGCCAAAGTTGCCACTTTTCAGACATTTTCTGGAATCTCTCATATCTGGTATGCTTTTTCCTGAGCCTCACCTAAGCCTCTAGCAGGACTATCTATCTGTTTTGGAACAGTAATGAAATGCACACTGAGCACATCTCTCTCTTTTCAATTAACTCTTGACAAAATACTATATCATATATAATATACGAAAACATCTATGGATAATTTCCGCGGATTCACTGCCAGTCGTTATTCCCTTAGTCAACAAGTTCGGAATCACATTCTCAACAAAGTCGCGACCGGAGAGCTCGCTCCAGGCGATAAAGTCGTCGAAGCCCGGATCGCCGAGGAGCTCCATGTGAGTACAATCCCTGTGCGGGAGGCGATCCGGGAGCTTGCCGCGATCCGTGTACTGGATTACTGGGTGCATCGGGGGGCCAGGGTGCGGGAGGTCACGGTGTTTGAGACTGTGGATGCTCTACATGTAAAAGGCGTTCTCGAGGCGCTGGCAGCCCGGTTGGGCGGGATGAAGCTCCAAAGTCGACTTTCAAGCTTGAAGGAATACAGTCAGCACATCCAGGACGCGGCTTTTCGTCACGATTGGGTGGACTACCAGAATCAGAACCAGTTGTTTCACAGAGTAATTGTCGAGGCTTCAGGAAATCAGATTCTCCTTAACCTTTGGGACTCCCTAGCTTTTGAAGTACGCACCCGCTTCATCATGGACTACCTGCGTATGGTTGATCCGAGCGAGCTTGCCAGGGAGCATGAGAAAATACTCCGGGCTATTGAGGAGGGTGATACGACGAAGGTGGCCAACCATTTGTCATCCCATGCCAACAGACTTGTGGAGTATCTGATGGAACAGAAGGCTGCAAACAACGCGGGTAAAAAGTAAATAAAGTCCGCTGCCTGGACCAGGCGGACAGCAGAATCCCACAATTACTGGCTCAGCAATATGATGCGCGCGGAAAAGCACGGATACAACCAGTAATTAAACTCGAATGCACGGATCATCGAGAAATTGATAAAAAATAAGGAAGGAGCAAAAAATACTGTATGAGTGAAAACAAGTATCCTCACCTGTTCAGCCCAATCAAGATTGGGAACTTTGAGGTGCCGAATAGAGTCTGTCATGTGCCGACGGACATCTCTTCGGCCAACGCCGATGGGTCGGTTAACCAGCGGGTCATTACCTATCATGAGGAGATCGCCAAGGGAGGGTGCGGTTTCATCGTCTGCGGGGCAGCAACCCCTGACAAAAAAACCGGAAGGCCAACCGTCACTTGCCTTGCCGTTGATGAAGATCCCCTGATACCCGGGCTGGCCGAGCTCGCCGAAGCGGTACACCGGCATGGAGCGAAGATCGCCGTGCAAATCCAGCATCCCGGGCGCCAGGCTGCCTGGCCGCGCAAAGGTCTGATCTCCGCTACCGATCTGGTGGCCGATATCCCTGCTTCTGCTGGCCATGAAGTTGTCTACGCCCAGGCTGAGGCTGTCGGAAAATCTATTCGGGCCATGACGATCGAGGAGATCTACGACCTAATAGACAAGTTCGCCGAAGGGGCCTGGAGGCTTCAGCAGGCAAATTTCGATGCTGTGGAACTGCATGCAGCCCACGGCTATTTGATCGCCCAGTTCATGAGTGCCTATGTCAACAAGCGAAACGACCGTTTTGGTGGGAATTTCCAGAGCCGCATGCGCTTTCCTTTGGAGATCATACACGCCATTCAGTTCAAGTGCGGCAAGGATTTCCCGATTGGTATTCGGTACTCCGGCGAGGAGTATATCGAAGGCGGCCGCACTCTCGATGAGAGTGTCAGGGCGGCCATGCTGTTCGAGGAGCACGGTGTGTCTTTCCTGGACATCAGCGCCGGGATCTTCGAAGTACCCGGGCCGGTCATGGATCCGATGTACTACCCGCAGGGGTGGAACACCTACACCGCAGAAGAGATCAAGAAACACGTAAAGGTACCCGTCATCACGAGCCATACTCTGCGCGATCCGGACTACTGCGAGCGGATTCTGGCTGAAGGAAAGACCGATATGGTGGGGTTCTCCCGCCAGATGATTGCTGACCCCTACTGGGCCAACAAGGCCAGGGCTGGTAAGAAGGAGGAGATCCGCAAGTGCATCTCCTGTCTGGTCGGCTGCTGGCAGGAATCTCTGATGATCAAGCGCCACATGCGCTGCGCCATTAACCCGGCTGTGGGGGACGAACGATTTATCAGTTTCGGTCCCGCTGCGAAGAAGTTGAAAGTAGCAGTCGTAGGCGGCGGCCCGGCTGGCCTGGAGGCTGCACGTATAGCTCTGCTCAGGGGCCACAAAGTCACGGTCTTCGAAAGGAGCAGCGAGGTCGGGGGTGCCATTCTGTACTGCTGTACGGTCGCCGGAAAGAGCAAAATGCGCTGGTATGCAGACTGGATCCGCCGGCAGGTCGACAAGCTGGGCGTGGAGATTAAATATGAAAGTGTACCTAAGCCTGATGAACTGAAGGATTTCGACGCCGTGCTGGTTGCCACAGGCAGTGAGGTAATAAGGCCGGACATCAAGGGCATTGACTCCAGTTGCGTCTGCACCTTTGAAGACATACTGCGCTGCAAGAGTACGAACTGCGAGTACTGGCCGAAGAACGGTAAGCCCGAACCTGTAGAGGTTGGCGATACTGTCCTGATCTGGGGAGACCACTACGGAGCCGCGGACACGGCAGAAAAGTTGGGGACCGCGGGCAAGAAGATATATATCGTTACTGAGAACTCCGAGTTCGCGTCCTGGATGGAACCATGCCACAAGGACGTGATGGTCAAGCGCTTCAAGGGTGGCCAGGGAGAAGCGCTGACGGGCAAGACGTTCAAGCATCCGGTGACCATCATACCGCACTCATCGGTACTCGAGATCGGCAAGGATGGTACAGTCGTCCTTCTGAACGGTAATTTCGAGCGCTCTACCGTCAAGGTGGACAATGTCGTTCTGGCGGGGGTGCAGGAGAATGATGAATTATACGAGGCGTATCGAAAGGCCGGGTTGTTAGCAACCAAGATCGGTGATGCCAAGAAGGTTCGAAACCTGCGCGGGGCTGTTACTGACGGTGCAAACATCGGCTTGACCATGGATGTGGACTTGCAGTCCAACGCGAACGCTGAGATCATTGCGAGTCTTCCTACAGATATCGAGCTCTGATGGTATGCCGCGAGAGTGGAGAGGAGCATCCCCCTCTTTGAGGGTGTTGATAAAGAAGGAGGTGATGCGTTGACAGAAAGATCTTTGCACGAAACTGGAGTCCTTGACTCAAGCAAATCCAATATGAAGGAGGCAATTGAGAAAGAGTTGGAAAAAGTAAGACAGTATAGGAAACTAAACCAATATGGAGGAACCTATGACAACCAAGGTATTTAAACTCATCGGTATCGCCCTGGCGCTCATGATGGTGTGTACCATCGCTCTGAGTTCGGGCGGACAGAAAGGCGCAGGGGCCAAAGGGTTACCTGTTGTGGGAATTTCTACAGGGTCGTCCGGTACATCCTGGCGGAACATTATGATCGATGCTCTGATAGAGGTCGGTGAGGAGTACAAAGCTGCCGGCAAGATTGCCGACTACAAGCTTGTGAACAACGTCACCAATGGTGATGCCACGGAACAGGCAAATATCCTGCGGGATTTCATCTCCCAGGGCGTGGACATCATTATGGTTAATCCCAACTCTCCTGACGCACTCAACGGCGTAATTAAAGAGGCTCAGGAAGAAGGTATACTGGTCGTATCCTATGATGCTACAGTTACTGCTCCTAATGTGCTCAACGTAACTCTTGACCACTACAGCTGGATGCAAAAGAATGTCGAGTTCATCTGCTCCACACTTAAGAGCGGCAACGCCGTCCAGATTTATGGACTTGAGGGACATCCGGCGAATAATGATCGTATTAGAGCAACCTACGATGTGCTTAAAAAATATCCCAACATCAAGCTTATCGCCGATACCACCGGGTACTGGGACCAGACTAAAGCCAAAGAAGTAACCACTCAGATCATAGGTGGCGGCCAGCGAATCGATGCTGCAATCGGCCAGGACGGCATGTCCTACGGTATTCTCTCTGCCTTCCTCGACGCTAACAAGCTGCCCAAGGTTATGTTTGGCGACCCGGGAACCGCTTTCTTCAAAGAGTGGAAGAAGCTTCGCGAAAAGGGAGCAGACTTCAAGGCCTGTGCACAGCCAAATCCTCCGGGAATTGGCGGTACAGCTTTTCGCATGGCACTGCAGCTGTACAACGGCAAAGAGTTCAAGCCCGGCATTCTGAAGGATGGCATGACCTACTATTATAAGGTAGGTATGTTTATCACCGACGAGAATTTCAATGACGGCTGGGAACTTCTCAAGGACAAACCTGATGACTACCTGCTGAGCGAAATCATGCCGGAAGACCAGGTGGTCGGGCTGTTCCAATAATTGCAGCTGTTGATTAATTTTCTGAATTCCATTAGGATTTAGGAGGCAGGATACACCTGCCTCCTAAATCCATATATAAGAAGGATGGGCTTATTGCCGTGAAGGTATTGGAAGCGACAGGTATAAAAAAGCACTTTGGAGGTGTCGTGGCCCTTTCCAACGCCAACCTGGTGTGCCAAAGTGGGAGGATCACGGGACTGCTGGGGGCTAACGGTTCCGGCAAGAGCACCATGTCCAAGATTATTGCGGGTGTTTACAGTGCCGACGCCGGAGAAATCAGGTACAACGGAAAACCTGTGAAGTACAGGAACCCTAATGAAGCCAGAAAAGATGGCATTGCCATGGTGTTTCAGAACCTGAGCCTGGTAGCCGATCTCACTGTCTGGCAGAATATTGTGCTGGGTTCTGAAGAGAAAAAGGGTATGTTCCTGAACAACAGGGCCGCGATGGATCTCTCGAGAGAAATCGTCTACCAGCTCCTTCCCGGTTTGGACATCCGCAAGATGGTTCATGAGCTCAATCCTGGAGAAATGCAGATCGTTGAGATCGCGAAAGCCATATCAGAGAATCCAAAACTTCTCATCCTGGATGAGCCCACTGCGGCACTCGAACAGGCGCAGGTGAAGAGTCTCTTTACCACGATGCATGCACTTGTGAAAAAGGGGGTAGCCATCGTTTTCACATCTCACAGGCTGTGGGAAGTCATGGAGATCTGTGATGACGTTGTGGTATTTAGAAACGGTGAGAATGTCGGCAGTATTGATTTCACGAAAGATGTCAAAGACCTGGAAAAGATCATCGGGTATATCACCGGGGAGACGCAGAAAGCAAAGGTTGAAAAGGCTCATGATACTGTAACTGACGAAATTGTGTTGAGCATAAAGAATCTGAATTATGGTAACTTTCTCAAAAACGTGTCCTTCGAACTGAAAAAAGGAGAAATACTGGGAATCGGGGGCCTTGCCGGACAGGGGCAGCACGAGTTGATGCTTGCCCTGGCAGGCAACTATCCAGGCGTCACCTGTGATGCAGAGCTCAACGGTAAAAAGGTGAAACTGAACAAGCCGGCAAACGCGATTCAGAACAGCATCCTCCTCGTCCCCGGAGACAGGCAGTTGGAAGGCCTGTTCTTGAAACATTCGGTTTTCACCAACCTCATTTTTCCAAAGCTGGGACTCAAGCGCCAGCCCTTGCTCACCCCCCAGAAAAAATACAGAAAAGAGTGTGAGCAGGTGATCGATGTTCTGTCTATCGTCACTCACAACCTTGACATGCCTGTCAATTCACTCTCTGGAGGCAACCAGCAAAAGGTAGTCGTGGGCAAATGGCTGTCTTTCGATACCAATGTGCTCCTGCTTGCTGACCCGGCAAAGGGGGTTGATGTGGGTGCAAAGAGGGACTTGTATGAATACATTGTCAAACAGGTAAAAGAAAAAAGGATGAGTGTTATACTCTATGCCAGCGATAATGAGGAGCTGGTAGAATATTGCGACAGGCTTATGATAATGTACGAAGGACAGATCGTGGCAACCCTCGAAGGCAAGGAAATCAACGACGATAAGATAGTTGCGACCTCCATGCGCGTTAGTTAGGGAAGGCAAGGTGAGCAGGGTTAACAAGAAAAGAAAGCCAGCAGAAGATTCTGCCCTAAGAGGACTCATCTCGAATCCGGATTTTTCCCGGCTGCTCATACTGATCGTCATGTTTGCACTGACTGCTGTGCTGCAAAAAAACTTCTTTGCCCTGAAATCCATTGTCAGAAACATAAACTCCTTCACTCCCCTGATATTGCTGACCATGGGCCAGGCCGTGGTAATCATTTCCGGCGGCCTTGACCTTTCTGTAGGTTCTGCACTCTCCCTCCTCACCTGTGTTTTGACCTCGGTGATGAGGGAGGGGATGCCTATAACGGGAGCCTACGCCCTTGTCCTTACCTTTGCAGTGGCAATGGTGATAGGAGTCATTAACGGAATAGGCATAGGATATTTTCGGATTCCACCGGTGATCGTTACCTTCGCCACCTCCTTCATCTGGTTGGGGATAGCCCTTTTCCTGCGGCCCACACCTGGTGGTGAAACGGTTGATTGGTTTCAGGCTTTCTACAAGATAGGTAATATAGAGAATGCTCCGGCTTCTCTCAAGGCCTTTGGTGACATTGTGCCACCCGCTCTTATACTGGTGCTTATTGGCTGTGTACTCTGGTGGGCAATCAGCAGGACCCGGACCGGCAGGTACATATACGCTGTAGGCAGCAACAGCGAAAGCGCATATGAAACGGGAATCAATACGGCGTGGGTCCAGATGCAAGCCTGCATGATCAATTCGGTTTTTATCTTTCTGGCTGCCTTGTTTTTTGTGGGTCAGAACGGCTCCGGAGATGCACGCATGGGAGACCCCTTGACACTGAAAGCAATAGCAGCTGCCGTTGTCGGTGGGATTGCCCTGACCGGTGGCCGGGGCAGCGTATATTTTGCTCTGGTGGGTGCACTTATTTTCAGCTTTGTAAGCAAAATCATTTTCTTTGCAAATATACCTAATGCTTATCAAACGCTTTTCGGTGGTGTCATCGTCATCATCGCTATTGCCGGCTCCCAGATCTATACACTGTCAAGCAGAAGAGCAATGGAAGAGAGCAAACTCACATGAGCAGATTGATGAGCATACGGGACAATGCGGCCTTCACGATTATAAATAGATACAAGAAGCTGATTATCGCTTTCTTACTTATCCTCTTTCTCTTTGTACTCGGTGAGATTACCGTTGAAACGTTCTTCAGCCTTGGACAGATCCTGTTGACGCTGAAACTGGCTTCATTCATCGCGCTTTTTGGTTTATGCCAGATGGTTGTCATTGCGGCCGGCGGCAGCGGTCTTGATCTGTCAGTGGGCTACACGGCGACAATCACCGCTGTTTTTACCGCTGCCATCATGGATGGGCAAAACGCTAATCTGTGGATGGCTGTATTCGTCGCCTTGGGTCTAGGGGTTGCCATCGGCCTTGCAAATGGGGTTCTGACTGCCTATTTCAAGCTTCCGCCTCTCGTTGTCACATTGGCAATGGCAAACATTCTCCAGGGTGTCATCAATGTGTACACAGCAGGAAAAAATATCACTGGCAGACCGTCCCCCGTGCTTCAGATTATCGCAGCTAAATCCACCGGCATTTTCCCGAACATAGTATTCATCTTGATCATCGTTACACCGATCGTCATGATCATTATGTACAAGACGAAATTGGGCCTGAAGCTGTTTGGGTCCGGTTCAAATGAGACTGCGGCGTACTTGAGCGGTGTCAATGTCAAGATGGTGAGGTGTACCGCCTTTATCTTCAGTGGAACGTTGGCCAGTCTGATCGGATTGCTCCTCATAGGCAATATGGGTATTGCATTCAAGGACATGGGCTCCAACTATGTCATGCCCAGTATCGCTGCTGTGGTCGTTGGCGGGGTTTCGCTGACTGGCGGTGACGGTAACTATGTGGGTGTGATTCTTGGCTCAATATTTCTTCAGACCCTGACCAACCTGCTGGTCGCCCTGGGTTGGGGAGACGCCGGTAAATGGACGGGGTTCGGCATCGTGCTATTCGCCCTCCTTATTGTGTATTTAAGCAGCAGACATAGAAGATAGGCATACTCTGTGTGGAGTAAAGAACCCCCCAAATCGAAAAACTGGGTGCAGATAGATAGAGTTTTTCCTGGAGAGGATTAAACCATCTTACTTTATTTAATGCTTTATTATAATACTGAAGAGGAAAAATAGGGTCAATTAAGGAAGTCCTGTTTCAGCTTCCCAGGCAGTATCCTGCGAAACCATGTCTGGAGTTCGATTCCCCTCCTAAGCTCTAACGAAACCTCCTGACCCATAATGAGTTGGGATGTTCAATAACCCCTTTGCTCGATTATTTTATTGCGAGTGCTATTATCACTCGAGATTGGCTCGTGTATGTTCTCGAGGTGTGTTTGTCAGAGGGTTTTCAATTGACCATATTCTTTCAGAAACTCAGCCGGTGTAAGGATTTTTATGTTCATGAGCGAATCGGACGGATCTTGGGGAATGAGCCACAAGCAGCCGGCATATCCTTCTTGCTCAGTGCTTGTATAAATCGTCTATTTCTACTATCATCTCCGGTGTATGTGACAGCTTCATAAAAAGCAGGTACCAAAACTCCCATGAAACCCGAGGCCTATGCTGGAAGGATACTCCGTGTGGATCTCTCCACTGGAGAAACTGAAATGATCGACACCCATGAGTACACCGGCCGGTTTCTCGGCGGCAGGGGCACGGCCTCGGCAATCTACTGGAACGAGGTCCCTCCCAGGATCGACGCCTTCGATGAACGGAACAGGCTCATCCTCTCTCTCGGACCCCTTGCTGGGATTCCAGCCCTGGGTGGTTCGCGCTGGGGTGTGTTCGGCAAATCTCCTATTCCAGGGAGGCAGCATTTTTGCTACGGCAATCTCGGTGGTAGCTTCGGTGCCGAGCTGAGGTTCGCAGGCTACGACGGGCTCATCGTCCAGGGAAAGGCGGAACGGCCGGTGACGCTTTCCCTCAGTGAACGTAATGTCGAGATTAAAGACGCAGCCGACCTCTGGGGAAAGGGTGCTGTGGAGACCATGGAAATTCTGAAGTCCCGTCTCGGCAGAAATACCAGGGTGCTCACTACCGGCCCGGCCGGTGAAACTAGGGTGCCCTTTGCCACGCTGTTGGCCGACGGTGACGCAAGCTGCAGTGGGGGCATGGGTGCAATCATGGGAGCTAAGAACCTCAAGGCCATCACCGTGCGAGGGGAGCATCGCAGGGTAGAGGTTGCAAATCCTGACCAGCTCGAGGAGATAACTCAGCAGATCAGAAGCCACGGCAGGGGAAATGTGAAGGTGTGGGGCCTCGATTTCATGGCTCACGGTCCCAAGACCAGGAAGCTTCCATGCTACGGGTGCATGGCAAACTGCCTCCGCGTGAAGTACACCGCGGACAACGGGAAGAGCGGCAAGTTCATGTGCCAGTCCCGATTCTTCTACCTTCCCCATGCGCTGATGTACCACGGCGATGATGATGAAGACATCCCCTTCCTTGCCAACCGAGCCTGTGACGAATGGGGTGTCGACACCTGGGCGGTGCAGGACATAATCGAATGGCTCAAGTCCTGCTTCGAAGCAGGGATCATCACCGAAAAGCAGACCGGTCTCCCCCTCTCCAGGATCGGAAGCCTTGAGTTCATCGAAGCGCTGTTGCGCATGACCGCCATGCGGCAGGGTTTCGGAGAGCTGCTGGCAAGAGGACCTGAAGCTGCTGCCCGTGAGCTGGGCGACGAGGCGCTGGCAAGGTTCAGCCACAACGATCCCTACGAACCCCGCTACTGCACCATCAACACCCTGCTCTCACCCTTTGAACCGCGGCAGCCGATACAACAGCTCCACGAAGCAGGTCTGGTTCTCTCCCAGTGGTCGAGCTGGGCGAAGGGGGTGGAGGGCGCGCACGTATCAACCGACGTGTTCCGCGGTATCGCGAGACGGTTCTGGGGAAGCGAAACAGCTGCGGACCTCTCCACCCTTGAGGGCAAAGCCGAGGCCGCGAGGAGAATCCAGGACCGGCAGTATGCAAAGGAGTGTCTGGTTGTGTGCGATTGGATGTATCCTGTCATCGATATTCCCAGGGGAGAGGATCACGTGGGTGACCCCACCATCGAGAGTCGCATTCTTTCGGCCGCCACGGGGCTCAGGTACGAAGAGTCGGATCTGTACCGCATCGGGGAACGGGTCTTCAACCTCCAGCGTGCCATTCTGCTCATGGAGGGGCACCGGGCACGGGAAGACGACATTCTGTACCCCGAGTGGTACCAAGAACCCCTCGATGGCCACGTGGCAGATCCGGAGTGCATCGTACCGGGAAAGAACTGGGAGATCGTCTCACGCATCGGCGAGCGAATTGATATGCGGGCATATGTACGTCTTCGGGACGAATACTACGCGCTTCGCGGATGGGACGTTCCCACGGGCCTTCAGACCCGCAAGGGACTCCAAGAGCTTGACCTGCCGGAAGTGGCCGACAGGCTAGCTGCAGTGGGCCTTTTGAGGGACCATGCACGGATCGCATCTTTTTCCGGGCGCTTTCTTCGCATGCTCCGCTCAGGGTCCCGCAACCTCAGAAAAAGGGGGAAGACAGCCCGCACCTCTGCAGTTCGTCTTGGCGGACCCGGTGGAGGAGACGGACAAGGTCCTTCAATGGGTCTGGAGAAGCTGGAAGAGCTCATGGAAGAACAGCGGGTAAAATTCGGCGATGCAAAGGTGGCCCACCACTTCAGGGGCTGGAACAAGGCCATGCAATACCACTTCACTGACATAGATGCGTACTATGTCATCCGTATGGTAAACGGTGAGGCGCAGCGGTCAGAGCGGCTGGAAAAGCCCCTCGACAGGCCTGATATCGCCTACGAAATGGATACCGAAACCCTGCGGGCTATGACCCGCGGGGAGATCAGCGGCATGCAGGCCTATCAGCAGAGAAGGCTCAGGCTAAAAGCTTCGTTCGTGGACATGATGAAGCTGCAGACCCTCAACCGTGTGTAGATTTCAACTTACCAACGTATTCCAACAAAGCTGCTGGTAAGGGCATGGTCTTGTGGTTTTAACGTGCATATCATTCAAAAAGGGATAGATTCCATATTATTTACAGTAATTGCGGAGTTTCCCATCAATCATTCTTTTTATCCGGCGCAGTGCCGATTATGTACCCTCTGTCGAGATAATGAGGGCTTACTGAAAAAGTCGTAACCTGTATGCATGTTCGGTACAGGATATGCCGCTCAAGACTATTACGGGAAGCCTGAAAAAACTGTTTAGGATTGTCCTATGTCTCTGTTACATCAGGAGTGGTGCACATGTGTGGTGGGATACCGGATGGTAAAGGTGGAGCCCATGCCTGGCTCGCTCTCCACGTTTATACTTCCGCCGTGAAGATGCACAATGTGTTTCACTATGGAGAGGCCGAGCCCTGTACCACCAACCCTCCTTGAGTGGGACTTGTCCACCGTATAGAATCGTTCGAATATCCTCGGAAGATGTTCGGCCGGGATCCCTATTCCCGTATCTTTCACCTTGAGCTCGATGGAACCATCTCTCATCCTCAGTGAGATCGTGATTTGTCCTTTTTCCGTGTATTTTATTGCGTTGTCCACGAGGTTAATGAGCACCTGTTCCATCTTCATGAGGTCTCCCCGAACGGGTGGCAGGTCTTTCTGAACCTCCAGGGACAACTTCAAGTTTTTTGTCTTGAGCTTTCCCTCAAACATTTTCAGAACCTGATCGATGACAGATTCCAGATGAAACGTATCCCCCATTGAGATCAACTCTTTTTCCTCAAGTTCCGAAAGGACCAGCAGGTCTTCCACGATATTGATGAGCCTGTCGGTGTGTCGCTTGATGATTTCCAGATATTTGAGATTTTCAGTATCAGTTTCTTCAATCGTCTCCGCATATCCCTTGATTGCGGTGAGAGGGGTTCTTAACTCGTGGGAGACGTTCAGAACAAACTCCTTTTTTATTTGCTCCAAGTTCTTGATCTCGGTGATGTCGTGGAACACGAGCACCGTTTCATTCAGGGATTGGATGTATGCGGCGCTCACCTGAAATATGCCGTCGTTTATCCCAACTTCCTCACGTGCGGTTGTTTTTTCAGCCTGCACCCGCTCGATCAGTCTGAAGAGCTTTGGTTCTCGCAATACATGCCAGTATTTGCTACCAAGGATTCCATTTGCATGGATGATTCTCTCTGCGCTTTCGTTGGCTACAGCGATCTCGTTACTCCTGTTCAGCACGAGAAGTCCCGGCTGCATCGAAGAGAGGATCGCCCCGAGCTCTTCTTTCCGGAGGGAGAACTCCGTCAGCAAGGTTTTTACTTTATCGATCATCTGGTTGTAGTTATCGGCGATTTCCTTCAGTGTGTCTTCGTTTTTCAGGAAAATACGGGCGTCAAAATCGCCCTGCGCGCCCCTTCGCGCAACCTCGGAGAGCTGGTCCAGCGGATTTATGAGGCGTGTGAAGAAGAGCAGGACTCCTGATATGGAGAGGAGTATAACGAGAGATGCCAGAAGAAAAACCTTTAGACGAATGTCTCTGGAAAGAGATTCGATGCTCTTCACGTGCATGCTGACCCGTAGTACGCCGCTGATTCTCCCTTCATCCGTCATCGGGAGTGCAACGTACAGCATCTCGGCCTGCAGGGAATTACTGTAACGGATGGAAGTTCCCGTCTTTCCACCCAGCGCCTGGATTACCTCAGGTCGGTTGCTGTGATCATCCATGTAACTTGCAATTCTCTCAGACTCGCCAATCACCATTCCATCGACATCGATGACGGTGATTCTTTTGTCCGTTTCCGCTCCTATCTCCTTGATAAATTCTTCGAGCTCCTCGTACCGGTGCTCCTTTACCATGGATGAGAGTGAGGGGAGGAGTGACAATCCGTAGTATTCGAGACTATTTCTTACAATATCTATGTCGGTCTTTCGGATATCTCTTGAAGTAAACGCGATGGTAAAGATTGCGCATACCGAGATGAGAAGGTAGAGAATGATGAACAGCTTGAAAATGGAGGGTCTTTTCATACCTCGAGCTTGTATCCGACGCCCCGAACATTTTTGATGATGCTTCCGTGAGCTGCAAGCTTTGCTCGTAGATGTCGTATGTGGACGTCAACGGTTCTGTCCAAGACATACTTTTCATTTCCCCAGAGATGCTGGAGTATCGCATCGCGAGTGAAGACCCAGCCCATATTCGATGCGAGAAGATAGAGAATCCTGAACTCGGTGGTGGTGAGAGAAATATTCCTTCCTTCCAACGCGACGGTGTACTTTTGAAGGTCCATCTCAAGGAAATCACCGATCCTGATTCTTTTTGGTTCTTGGCTTCGGTTTTGCCTCCGGAGCACCGCCTTGACGCGTGCAACGAGCTCTTTCGGTGAAAAAGGCTTTACCACATAGTCATCGGCCCCGAGCTCGAGTCCGAGGATCCTGTCCGTTTCCTCAGCCTTCGCCGTAAGTATTATGATCGGTATGGATGAGTACTTCTCATCACGCTTCAGGTTCTTGCAGATTTCCAGGCCATCTGCAACGGGAAGCATGAGGTCCAGAATGAGCAGATCAGGGATTCTTTCTTTCAGGAAAGTGAACAGACTTTCGGCGTCGTGTAACTCCCTTACCTTGAAGTTTGATTTTTCAAGATGTAGTGCAACAAGACCGGTAATATCCTTCTCATCATCGATGACGGCAACCAGTTCGTTCATCCCCGTTCCTCTGAGCTTCTGAAGAGAAGTTGGGCATGTAAAAGATATGGCATCCATACCGTGCAATCAACCGAATTATCGATCAATGAAATCAATGAACAACCTCTTGGATGAACGTCTCGACCCTGGAACGAATTTGATCCCTGACAGCCCGCGTCCTAGCTCTTATTTCCTCCCCTTTGCCTTTGAACTTCGAGGGGTCATCAAAGGACCAGTGCAAACGCACCGATTTCCCGGGAAAGATCGGACACCTCTCTCCACTGCTCTCGTCGCAGACCGTTATCACGAAGTCGTATTCTCTCCCCTGCTTGAAAAAATCGAACACGCTGTTTGTTTTTTTTCCGGAAAGATCGATTTCGACCTCTTTCATCACCTCAACCACAACCGGATTCAGAGTCCCCGGCTCAAGCCCCGCGCTCTCTGACTCGAATTTCTCACCTGCCAGTCTATTCAAAAAGGCCTCTGCCATCTGGCTTCTTGCCGAGTTATGAACGCAGACAAAGAGGACCTTTGTCTTCTTCACATGTGCCTCCTATCGTTTTAGAAATCTTCTGTAATAATGAGAATAAAATGCATTTTTCATTAAGAACATGTAAAAATTATATGAATATTCTGTTAATTCGACGCACCGATCATGGAAGCCGGGGCAACATCAAGTAAGGTGTTGAGTTTTTCATTCACAGGCAGTATATATGTGAGAAAGGTCTTTATGCGAAGGAGCGGATATGAGCATGCAATTTGAAGATCAGCTGCGCGAAGATGCGATTTTTGAGGTTGCGAAAAAGATGGCAATTGCGGCCCGGACAGCGCCGAAGGGGAGAGGAATCGATACAATGGCGATCGCGGTAGTGAAGGGTGATACAATCGGAAAGATTGCAGAAAAGATGAAGGAAATGGTGAAGACGGGCGAAGCTCCTTCTTTTTTCGATAGGGACGCGAATAATATCCTCCAATCTCCGGTGATGTTACTTCTCGGTACACGTATAAAATCAGTCGGTCTCAGTCCCTGCAGCATGTGCGGATATAAAAATTGTGAAGAGAAGAACCAGCACCCCGATCATCCATGCGTATTCAATACTGGAGACCTGGGTATTGCGGTCGGTTCAGCAGTAAGCGTGGCGATGGATTCGAGGGTGGACAACAGGGTCATGTACACGATTGGACAGGCGGTGATTCGAATGGGACTGCTCGGTGACGATATAAAGGTGGTATACGGTGTACCTCTGAGTGTGAGCGCCAAGAATCCCTTTTTCGACAGGAAGTAATACCGAATATCAATAGTGTCCAATTATGAATAAAATAATAGCAATTGGTTATGAGGTTCTCCTGACCACGAATCGAGGATTTGTAAATTCGCCTGTTTGAGGAGGAACACGATATGAAAAGTTTCATCGGAAGAGATATCCTGTCACTAAAGGATTTTGAAAGGGCGGAGTTTTTCCGTATTTTCGATATATGCGACAGGATGCGGACCTATGCCGAAAACCGGCGGAACACTGACCTGCTCAGGGAAAAGACCCTCATTACTGCCTTCTATCAGCCAAGCACGCGGACCCGAATGGCCACTGAAGCGGCCATGCACCGTCTCGGCGGCCACGTGTTGGGATTTTCAGATGCGAAGATGACCCGTGCGGGTGATTTCTATCAGGAGTCCATAAAGGATACCGTGCACATGCTGGAGTACTATGCAGATGTCATCGCCATGCGTCATTTTCAGCAGGGGGCGCCTGCAGAGGCCGCAAAATGGTCCAGTGTACCGGTGATAAACTGCGGTGACGGCTGGGGAGAGCATCCAACGCAGGTACTCACGGATCTCTATACCGTGCTGAGGGAGAAGGGCTGCATAGATGGCCTGCATTTTCTCTGCATCGGCGACATGCGCATGCGCACGATGCATTCGATAGGATACGCTTTGACCCAGTTCGACTGCATGATGACCCTCATATCACCGCCGGAAATGTCGCCCACGGAAGAATGGAAGGCGGAGCTGCGGGAGAAGAACCTCCGGTTCAGGGAGGTCGAGCATGTTGAAGAGGCCATAGCCGATGCTGATATAATATATATGGAGCCCGTGGTTCAGGCCGATTATACGAAGTCCCGCGACGAGCGTGGAGAGGCCGTCGGAACCACCCCGCCCAACTACCGGGTCACGCGGAAATTGCTGGGGGAGAAGGCGAAGAGTGACGCTATCATACTGCATTCCCTGCCGCGCATGGACGAGCTGCCGGCGGATGTGGACAGCACACGGCATGCCCGGTACTGGGAGGAGGCATTCAATGGCGTGGTCCTGAGAATGGCGCTTCTGGCCCTGGTACTCGGTGCTGTGGAATGAAAACCTAGTGAACCGGGATCTTAAGGGCTATGAAGTCATGTTGGAAAGTGGTTTCCCACGGGCGCACAGAGTCGACGCCACCTACGGCTACCTTGCGCCGGTCCTGGGTGCGGGCAATTTCGATTTCGTGAATCAGAAGGCGGTCTGGCCATCAATGGGCAATTACTGCAGCGGCGGCACTTTCAATTCAGCGCTTCTGAGCTGTAACAGTATAGCCATACTTCCCGAGGAGATGAGCAGGGAATGTCTGGAGGAGCTGAGCGACCAGTGGTATGACAGGAATTACTGGAGAAACATACAGAACAGCACGCAGGCGATCGATGAAGAGATAGAGGCTTTCAACGGTGAGGTGGGGTTGTAATTGCCCTGCATTCAATTCTCCGTCTATTTCGCGCCGAGCGTGAAAATCTTTGATACAGTATAGCGCGATCATGAATTGATTTACTCTGGCTTTGTTTAAAAGCGGCGCTGTGCATTTACTGGCACAGTTGCCATACCGTGTAAGGAGTCCGTGCAATGCAGAGTATCTTCAAGGGCAAACATTTCATTACCCTCCAGGAATGGACAAAAGACGAAATCGATACCCTGCTCGAGGTATCATTCGATCTCAAAAAGAGCTTCGCCATGGGGGTTCACACTCCCTATCTCCTCTATCAGACGGTTTTCCTGATGTTCTTCGAGCAATCCACAAGAACGAGAAACTCGATGGAGGCGGGCATTACACAGCTCGGCGGCCACGGCATCTTTCTCGACACGAGCACCATGCAGATCGCTCACGGGGAGGTGGCAAAGGATACCGCGGTTATTCTTTCCCGTTACGGCCACGGGATCGCGTGCAGAAATTGTGAATGGGGAATCGGTAACAGGTATATACGGGAAATGGCACAATGGTCTGCAGTGCCGGTTATGAGTCTTCAATGCGACCTCTATCATCCAATGCAGGGCATCGCCGACCTGATGACCCTGAAGGAAAAAATAGGCGACCTCAGGGGCACAAAGGTATCGGTCATATGGGCCTATGCGACGAGCCACAAAAAGCCGTTATCCGTTCCTCTCACACAGATACTGCTGTTCCCCAGGTATGGCATGGACCTGACACTGGCATATCCCGAGGGCTTTGAGCTCCCCGGCTGGGCATTGGACCAGGCGCGGTCCAATGCAGAGACCCATGGAGGTACGGTAACCGTTACCCACAACGTGGAGGATGCGTATGATGGTGCACAGGTTGTCATTCCGAAGAACTGGGGAGGCTGGGCAACGGATCGGAGCGATAAGGAGGTGGACAGGCTCCTTCAATCGAACAAGAGCTGGAAATGCACGGAAGTGATGATGAAAAGGGCGGACAGGGACGTGCTGTATATGCATGCACTCCCTGCCGACAGAAACAACGAGGTAGAGGATTCGGTGATAGACGGCCCGCGGTCGATCGTCTATGATGAGGCTGAAAACAGGCTGCACACCGCAAAGGCAGTCATGACCCTGGCCATGGGAGGAAAGTAGATGGGAGAGCTTGCTCTTATCGCGATGGGTGGGAACTCCCTCATAAAGGACAGCAAACATCAGACCGTAAAGGATCAATACGATGCAATATGTGAAACCGCTGTGCATGTGGTGGATATTGTTGAAGGGGGTTATGATGTCATACTGACCCACGGCAACGGCCCACAGGTGGGTTTCATCCTGCAGAGATCGGAGTTGGCCCATGAAGTAAGCGGCATGCATATCGTTCCCCTGGTCAGCTGTGTGGCTGATACACAGGGAGCCATTGGGTATCAGCTCCAGCAGGCCCTGAACAATGAGTTCAGGAAGAGGGGACTCTCCCGACAGGCCGTAACGGTGGTAACCCAGGTCGAGGTGGATAGAAACGACACAGCTTTCACCAATCCAATCAAACCCATCGGGAGCTTCTTCTCTGAAGATCAGATCAAGAGAATAAGAACGATCCATCCAGACTGGCATATAGTGTTTGATGCTGGCAGGGGCTACAGGCGGGTGGTTCCTTCACCGGTGCCGAAAAGGATCATTGAAAAGGATGCCATAGAGTTTCTGTTGGAGAAGGGCTTCTGCGTCATTGGAGCGGGGGGCGGGGGAATCCCGGTCTTCGTCAATGACAACAATGATATTGAAGGGGTGGATGCGGTGATAGACAAGGACAGCGCATCGAGCCTGCTGGCATCACAGCTGGGGGCCGACCTTTTTATCATCTCCACATCGGTTGAAAGGGTGTCGATCAACTTCGGAAAACCGGATGAAACACCACTTGACAGAATAACGGCCGGGCAGGCCCGTGCATACATGGATGAGGGCCATTTTGCCCCGGGGAGCATGCTTCCCAAGATAAAGGCAGTGCTTGATTTCCTGCAGCAAGGCGGGAGAGAGGCCATAATCACAAACCCTGAATCCCTGGGAAAAGCGATCAAGGGGGAGAGCGGAACGCATATTTCGAGTTAGAGCGGTGTGGTTGCTGGAAACATTCTCAATGGGTGAGAAGAACTGGTATTTCCCGGAAAGCCTCGACGAGGCACGGGCCTGCTCGGCAAAGGGAAGGTTCACAGCGGAGGTACGCAGATTCTCAAGGCCAATATGAGCAGGATCAAAGGCCTGATCGATCTGGGCCGTCTCGATCTGAAATACACTTAGAACGACGGGGGAACTATCCGAATCGGCGCCCCTCAAACCTACGCCGGAGTAGTTCAGTCGATGAGAGACATCTCATGGTGTGGAGAAGAATGCGGGAGGAGGGGGTTGTCTGATCGTGAGCGATAGGATGCGGCCAGTTCCATTTGACAGTATGCTCCGCTGGATAAGCTCGGAGTACGGGAAATACGGGACTATTTTCGGCATACCGGAGTCTCATTTCTTCCGCAAGCAGAACAGGGATGTAATCCCCATATTTGATGAGAGCTGTGACACGCCCATCGGACCTGCAGCGGGCCCCCATACACAGCTGGCGCAGAACATTGTTGCAGCCTATCTAGCCGGCGGCCGGTTTATCGAGCTGAAAACCGTTCAAAAACTCGACAGCCTGGAGTTCGAAAAGCCGTGCATCGACGCACGGGACGAGGGATACAACACGGAGTGGTCCACGGAGCTTTCCCTTGAGCAGGCATTGGACGAGTATGTAAAGGCCTGGATACTGCTCCACTTTATCGAGAGGGCCTTCGGCATGCGCGCAACAGATGCGCGCTCCTTTGTCTTCAACATGAGCGTCGGCTATGACCTGGAGGGGTTGAAGACATCGAAAATGGATGCATTCATAAACGGTTTGATCGATGCCTCGACTCATTCCCCATTTCAGCGCCATCTGGATGCGCTGGATTCATTTGTTCGGGAAGGGGACGGCCTAGCATACATGGTAAGCGGCGCAGAGCACGCAGGCCTACGTGCCATTGCAACCGAAATTTCACCCCGCATCGCGGAATCGGTGACTCTCTCCACAATGCACGGCTGCCCACCGGATGAGATCGAATCCATAGCAACCTATCTCATGAGTGAGAAAAAGCTGCACACCTTTGTGAAGCTCAACCCCACGCTGCTCGGCCACAGGGGGGTGCGAGAGACGCTGGACAATCTCGGCTATACGTATATCGGTCTTCAGGAATCCACCTTCTCCCATGACCTCCAGTATGACGATGCCCTGGGCATGCTCGTGCGGCTTGTCGAAAAGGGTGCCTCCTATGGGCGCAGGTTCGGTGTAAAGCTCTCCAACACCCTCGGGACGGTGAACACGGACGGCATACTACCCGGTAAGGAGAAG
>SMTZ1_10003472_pt1 | contig 20179 bp, 19 predicted proteins | sample DeeMarSWOR136_30_FD_25667 | JGI IMG/M metagenome (IMG submission 25667) | reverse complement strand
TTCTCTAAAAAAGTAGAATTTTTCGGAGCTAGGGAAGGTAATGCTTTTCACGGATGTGGAGGCATGCATGGAGGCTATCCTCAAGCTACTGGTTATCGGTTATACGCGAAGAATACGAATTTAGAGGAAATCTTTAAGAATCAGAAAGACTATCCCCTAGGGGATCCAGAACCCACTGACGGCGAATTCGAGAAATTTATTGAGGGCGATATCGTAAGAAAGTTTGCAAGTTTGATATATCCGATAACTCTAAAAAATTACGACATTTTTCACTTTTCGCTGAGTGGCGGACCCGGTTATGGCGATCCTCTCGAAAGAAAATTAGAGAGCATAAAAAAGGACCTCGATGATGGCATTTATACTTCTGATAAGGTATACAGCATATATGGAGTTGTCGCAAATTATAACGAAGACAAAGACGAATGGATTGTCGACGAAGAAGCCACAAAAAAGCGTCGCGAGGAGATGATAAACGAAAGGAAAGAGAAGTCCATGTCATTCGAGGAATTTTGGGAGTACGAAAGAAAAACAGCTTTCAAAAAATTGGGCAAAGGAGTTCAGAGAATTCTGGAAATTACCCGAAGATTTTCAAATGGAGGTGAAATAAATGGTTGAACATGATAAAAAAACGCTAGCCCGAATGCTCGATGGCGATCTTTCGTGGGAAGAATTAAAACCTATTGTTAGCGGGAGAAAGGATCCTAATAGATTTGATGTTATTATGGAGATCCTACAAGAAAAAGTCCCGTGGGACGAGAAAATAATTCTTCCACTTCACGAGCACCTTTATATCGTCTTAAAGAACGGAGAGAGAATAGTAAAATGCGACTGTGGCTTTGAATTTGGAGATTACAGAGTAAATTGGAAAACAAAATGTCGAGTCAGAGTAAGAGATACCATGGAACAGATTGAGGAATTATATCTAAAATATATGGGATGTCATCCAGATTGGATGGAACTTCGCGAGTACTTCTGCCCCGGCTGCCTTACGCTATTGGACACGGAATCTGTACCGCCCGGATATCCAACAGTATTCAATTTTCTCCCAGACATCGATGCGTTCTACGAGAATTGGTTAGGTCGAAAAGCTCCGGATAAATAAATGAAATTATAATTTTTTTTTCCTTTTTTCTGATTAATTTTAGATAAATTACAAGTCTACCTAATATTTCCAATAGCAAGGTTTTCACGCATTTGTGGAGTTTTTCTCCGATTTAAATTTAAATCTTTATAAAGAAGTTCAACTTCAAATATTATGTTAAATAACAATGGGTGTATTGAAAATATGCATGAACTTGTGTTTTATAGTTTGATCATTTATTTAGCCATAAGAATCGTAGGTTTTGGAGTATCTATTGATTTTTATTTTAGTACAAAAGCGTTAAAATTTAAAACCCTCGCGATTGGGTGGATTTTATGGATATTTGCTACTTTATTCCCAATATTTGCCGAGCTTACTAACGATATTAATTTGGCTAACCAACTACTTGTAATAAACGTTTTGTTAGCGTCACTTGGGGCATTATTTATTACTGATGGATTTGTACGATATTATCTAAATGTTCCCCTTAAATTTCTAGCAATATCTTCTGCTTATATGATAATTACTCCAATTATAATTACATTTACGCTCGGACCTATAGTTGCGATAAATTTTTCAGCTCTTACGCTATTTGCTATACAAATTGCTGTATATGTGATTCCTGCGGTAAGAATCAAAAAACTTAAGCAATCCATGGGAAAAAGCATTAGATGGTTTTATGCTACCTTGTTATCCTTTTTTCTCTTTCTCCCAGTTTCATTATTTATTTCTATGCAAGGTTTGGGATACGGTTTGTACGATTCAAACGATGTCGTATTAATTTTTTTTAATTATTTCCCACCTATGGTTACCTTCGTCCTTTTTATCATTCTACTTGTGCATTTAGAATATAGTATAACTTCTGTTCACAAAGCTGAATTAAAAGATAAGTATTCTCACGATCTAGGTAATATTCTACAAGTCATTCTTAGTGCCTCCTCCCTTACCAATATTGACGATAATTTGAGCCAAGATGCAGCTTCAAAAATAGAATTGGTAAAGGAGAAGTGCATTGTAGCTTCAAAATTATTAAAAGAAATAAGAAAATTGTAAAGCGCATTAAAAAAAATTAATACTAAGTGGTAAAAATAGCGAGAATAATAATTGTCGACGATGATAAGGACATAGTTACACTTTTTGAAGAAGTTCTAAGATGGGAGGGTCATGAAATCATTGCAAAAGCGTTCAATGGGCAACAGGCTATAGAATTTTTTAAATCTGCTGAAAATCCACCCGACATCATTCTGATGGACCATCGAATGCCAATAAAGGATGGATTAAGTGCAACAGAGGAAATATTGATCGAAAATAGTAATGTTAAAGTTGTTTTTGTGAGTGCAGATTTTGCAGTGAAAGAAACAGCTCTGAAAATTGGCGCCACATACTTTTTAGAAAAACCAATAGATTTCTCAAAATTATTAATAGCAATAAAAAAATGCGCCTCTTCTAATTGAAATTAATGAAATCTAATTCTTGTAAATCATAACTATAGTAATTGTGTAATCATCATAAATTTATGAAAATAATCATCAATTAATTGTATTTATTTTTTCGAAGATCGACAATGATTACCTCTATTTTTAATTACGATCAATAATAAAATAAAAATAGAATTATCCTTCGATTGATGCTTTCTTTTATGTAATCTGATCAAAGATTGAACCATCAGTATCATTTAACTCGATCTCCTTATCAGATCCTTCGAAAAAATATAACGCACTGTTAATGTCGGGTAGAGAATTGAGCATTTCTTCTTCGATATTTTGCGAACTCTCTTGCTTTTTTAATATTTTCAAAGAATTTAGATTTTGGATCCTCAAATAAAACTTTTCTCTCTCCATCATCTAAAAAATCTAAAAAACCCCCCAATATTAAATTAAGGATAACAGTGAAGCATCCGCTCTCAAAACGCTTGGCGATCTCGTCCTTGAAGACTCTCTTGGCAAAAAGATCGCCTACCTCGGTCAATTTTCTGAGGAGCGGGAACGCCAGATTGGAATGAATCAACCGCGTATCGTAGTCGTGTTCTGCCCACACTTGTAAGTTCGAGCAATGTCCCCAGAACTCCACCTCGGGTGCTATTTGCACCTTTTTCGACTTTTTTTCCATCTCCATAGATTTATCCAATCGCTCCGCTGCTTCATCGATCGATTCCAAGTCTTTGAGAGCAGTAATCTCGTTCACGGGAATGTCGAGCAGTAGGAATTTACACTGGTCGAAGCGTTCTCCCTTTACATAAATGTTGGTTGCGCTGCCCTCCAATTTCAATGACAGAAAATCGTTAACCCAAAACCCCCTAGGGCTCGCTTGGCGCTCATTAGAAGAGTCTTCGTTTGCGAGAGTTTTTTCCTTTGAGCGAGTTTTCGAATCGATTTTTTTCAAATTTACAATTGCCCAAGATCCTTTATTAAAATAATATTATCAACATAAATATTTAAATCTTTGCTTTAATTTTGGTGTTTGAATCTCAATCTTTATCGTCTAACTGAAGCTGAGAGATTTACAATTATTTTCGATCTCGGTCTCGAAAAGGAATAAAAAATAATACCAAATAAGGAAAAAAAGGTCCGAAAATCAAGTAGAAAAAATCGGTCATGATCCCGGAAACGCACTTTTAATGGGGAGAAACGACATTTTCATTACTGATTAATACCACGGATTCTCGCCAAAGAATAATTATTCACATTGGGCATTTGTCTCTAAAATTATCGACATGCGATAAATCAAATTCAATGTTTGAATATGACTAAAATTTATAAAAACTCAAAAAAATGCAATCTTTCTTAGGTATGGATAAAATCCACAAAAATTCAATGCCAAACCACGATTTTACACTAAAATAACGAATTTCGACGAGCACTTGACAATAATGTGATACTGAAAACACTAATGATATGAACGAAAAGGGAATCAAATCTAATGATTTTCACGATTCACTAAGAATTGGTCAATTTTCTGCTCCGAAACCTTTATATATCTGAATAGTCTTAATATGATTAGGAAAAATAAAATAAAAGTGATGAAAAAAAAATGAGTGAACAAAAACAAAAGGTTGAAATTACCTTATCAGAAACCGAAAAATCAAAAATTTTCAGTTTAGTTCGCTATATCTCAAAAAATTCTTGCGATAGCGTTTGTCCAAAAATCTTAGACTTACTCTTGAACAGCGAGCGAGGCAAACTTAAAACAAATCTAGGGAGAAGCATATTTCACCTTCAAGCAGTTGATAGACTTAACTCTACCATTGGATTAGAACGATTAATAATAAAAGAGATTTTGCAACTATAACAAAAAAAAAAAAATCAAATTTTTTATCTCTTTATTTTTACTATAAACTAAGCAATATTCATTTGTTTGAAAATAATTTGAGCATTGAAGATATCTTTTCTGAGCAAGTATCGTTTTTAGTTAAACCCCTAATCTCTGAAGTGTTTTCTTCAGAAAGTTTGTGCCAGTTGGGATTAAAGACGGACGAAGAAATCGACTTATCGGAAGGAGATTTTATTAAAGTATACGGTAAAAGCAAAACAACCGTTTGTCAAATTAAAAAAATAAATTACGGGGTTAAAGAAAATATCATCTACTTACCTATGAGGATAAAAAAGAAATTAGATATTCAGTACAATAATTTGATTCGGATTCAACCATTTATATATAGGATTGCTGGATTTGTAAAAATAACACCGATAGACTTTGACTTTCAACCTTCGCCCAAAATCAATCAATACATAAAGAAGAAGCTTTTTGGCCAGGCTTTAATTAAAAAGGATGTAATTTCTGTACCTATTGGGTTTCTGAGGCAGATCCAATTCGAAGTTTTGGACATTCAACCCACTAGTCCAGCACAAATAGCCCTTGGCACAACCGTCTCGATCGTTATGACCTATGTAAAAGAAAAACAAATTAAAGAAGACATAATTCTAACGCTTACGATGTAATCTCCCAAATCTTAACGCTTTTATCGAGGCTTCCACTGATTAAATAATCCTTTTTTTCACGATTATGATTTTTTTTCACTTGAATCGTTAAGAGAGAAATGATTTTATCGTCGTGTGCCTTTAATTCCAGCGATTCCTTTATTGGAAAGGAATATATGTGCATTTTATTCGTGCCTCCTATTATAATGTATGCGTTCCGATTAACATACACGAGTTCAATAGAATAAAGTAGTTCTTTTAATTGACTTGAAAATAATTGGTTAAAAGTTTCCATATTCCAAGCGTAAAAGCCACCGTACTCGTCAATCGCTACTAAAACGTTTTGCCCTTTAATAGCTTTAAGGTCGCTTATTGGACCTTGTCCAGCTAATTTTTCGATAATTTGACCATGCTGTAAATCCCATACAATTATTTCGGAATTATTGCTCCCCATAAATAAGATCGATTCGTCTTCAGAACTAGCAAGTGAAATTATTGAAATTTCCTGTTTCTCAATGCCTGACGATAATTTAAAGTTATTAAGGTCCCAAATGTTAGTTTTAAATTCGAATCCAGTAGAAACCAGTCTATCGTTTTTCTCAAGATATAGAATTTTTTGAACATAATCGGAATGGTCGTCGAAGAAAAGGTTACTTCTCAAAGAATCCGATTTTGTTTCCCATATTTTTATGGTCGTATCTAAACTAGAAGAAATTAAAAGTTGTCCGTTTTTTACAAATTTTAAATCCGTTATCCACTTTTTGTGGGCTTCTACAGAATCACTAAGGCTAATAGCGCTAATAATATTGTTTTGATCGATTTCTAGTTTCCATGTTTTTATTGTTTTATCCAAAGATGCGCTGTATATCACTTGTTTAATCTCGTTATAAGCGAGTGCAGTAATTCCCAAGTTATGCCCTTGCAGATTAAATTTTTCTTTTAATTTCAATTCAAATTTCACTTAATATTAGTTTCTTCATTTATTTCTTCGTTGCTGAGTAGCGCTTTTTTAATCGGTAGATTTCTCTCATTTTGCGGTATTTTTAAAAATAAACCATCAATTTCGAGAACTTCTAAAAAGTCTATATATTCCTTTGTAAATTTAACGCTCGTGGCTAAAGGATTACTGGAATTTTCCATTTCTTTTATTAATTCGTCTGGAATACCGAGATTTAAAAATTTTTTTGCAAACTTTACCTGTTGGGCGTTTAAAAAAACGCTTAACTTAACAAAAACTTGTAATTCCAATAATTTTGCTTCTTGAATAAATGGAATGAAGAGAGATGGGTCGTAATTTTGTGGGATTAAAATGAAATCAAATCCAGCGAATTTTATTTCGTTTAATATCGTTGTATCTCCCAAAATCTCCTCAAATGAAATTCCAAAACACATGTTCGATACATCATCTTCAACATTCGATTTAAACTCTGAAATCGTATCGAGAATATCTTCTAAATTAAGTTCTTGAGAGTAAAACAACACTGTTCTCACGCCTAAATCGTATGCAGTATAAATATTCGAAATTATTAAGTTAATATCTTTGGTATCGGAATTAATTTCAAATATAACTTTGTCGGATTTTTTTAATAGCATTTTAACAACTTCAAATGGCTCTAAAGACCCCCTTTCTTCGAGCGCTTCGTTGAGAATCGCAAATCCATCGACGGTGAATTTTATTTTTTCGAAGTTTTCTAAAAATTCATCAACATGAGTACGCTCTGGAGGATCTAAAAACTCAATTACGATATACTCTGTTTTATTATCTTTAAATTCTCGAAGATTGATTCAACTTTCACCAGAAATTATATCAGTTAAGCTTTAAATCAATATTAGATCTATAAGATTAATAATTAAACTGAAAATAAGTTATTTCGCAATTCAGACTGAAAAAAAAATGACAATTTTAAAGTCTTATTGATCCGTTATCTTTAAGGATGAAATTTTATAAACCTATATATTTAAAAAAATCGCAATAATGATACTTTATGTATTAAACCGTGAAGTTTTTCTTTTTTCAGACTAAAATTTTTCGTATTAATGAAAAAGTTTTATTGCTTTCTTACCGAATAAGATTTTTTCTGCAATTTCGAACGCCGAATTAAAATCAAAGATCTTTTTACCTTTAGTTCGTGTTGCTGCCTTAAATATATTGCTTTCGATTTTGTATTTGAGGCGTCCAATGTTTAAAGCACCAATTCCAAATATACCAGGATAGATTTCTTGGTTATTATGTTCTGGTTTTAATCCTTCTATTCCATATGGAGGAACCAAATTTATATCAGCGACTATTTTATTGGGAAGAATCCTATTCATAATATCATTCGATAACATTTGGATTCCTGCTTTTCCTACGGACCAGATGATATCAGCATCTTCTGTAACTTTAAATTTTTCGTCATCATTATTTGCTTGTACACCATATATTTCAAAATCACCATAGCCTGCTTTTAATGACAATTCTTGTGCAAGCTCCTTTGCGGATTTTTCCCTACGTGAAGTAATGAAGATCTTTCCATTTAGTCTTGCGGTTAATATTGCTGAAATTTGCCCAACGGGTCCCGTTCCTCCTAAAATTACAATTTTTTTTCCCGATAACTCCGATTTCCAGATTTTATTGGCACTCTTTATTGTTTTGGCTACTAATGCTGCAGCAGTCGTATGTGCACCACGAGGATCGATTATTACTGGAGACTCAAAAGGAGGAACAAGAGATTTCAATACTTCTTCTGCAACTTTCTCACTTTCATTTATGTTCGAACCACCAACAAAATATACTGTTGGAGCATTTGGTTTTCTTGAAAACATCGCGTCTTGAACTAATTTTGGTATTCTATCTGAAGTTATTTGACAAAAAGGGATTACAATGTTAAATCCTGCATCATAGGCCATGTTAATATCAAAAGGTGAAGCGTAGTCGTCTGTATCAAAGAAATATAAAATCTTTTCCTCTTCTACTTTCTTTTTCACTTTTATCGGCATTATTTCAAGAACCGATTTTGATACTATATCACTTATAGAACTATAATTTTCAAAATTCTTAGCAACTTTTTTAATATTAATTGCTTCTACTTCAATTTTTAATTGTTCAGCTAATGATGTTATTCCTTCAAAATGTCTTTTATCACATAAAAATAACGCAACTATTTCGTTTTCTAATTGCTTTCTTGCAATATTAAGAATTTCCATAACCATCCATGCTTCTCGAATTTTATATTTTATATTATTCTCTTCAGTCTTATATTCATCTTCTAAATATTCTTTCCACATAACTAATCGGTGAAGATGATGGTTATTGGGATTAATTTCATAAGACTCTAGTAAATAATCAACCTCGGCGTTCAATTTTTTTATTAATGACTTTTTACCATCTAACGATGCACTCAAATAATTCAATGCATTTTCTGTAATATCAACCCTAGTAAAATATATTCCTTTTTCCCGAAAAATATTTGCTAAAGCATCATTATGTATAGGTAAGTGAATTGATCGTAGGCCTTCGATTTCTACCGCAAAATTAGGTCTATAAGAATTTATCAAGTTTTCTATAAATTTGAGATAATCTCTAGAAACAAAATTTAAGGACACCAACTCTTCAAGTTGTTCTTTTGATGGTTCTAACCACCATTCGATTGGAAATTCACTCTCCACCAAAACCAATTTAAGGTGTTTATTTTTTAACGGTTTTAATTCTAACGACTGCATATTTTAATAACCTCTACTTTAAGTTGAAATTGGAATTGATTTTTTGTCATTTTTGATACTAAAATCATAATTTTTCACAATAACATTATAACTCTCAAAAAGTTCTCTTAATTCGTAAAGAAATTTTTCAGGAGAAAAATGAATTATTGAAATTTTTTTTTCTTTGTTATTATGAATCAAATCCAATACTTTCTTTACGATCCAATTAGATTTAACCGTGTGCGTTAAAAATTCTTTCTTCTCTTTTAATTCCATCTTCAAAAGATCAATCCATGATTTTAAGTTTTGAGTTTTAAAAGATTCTTTTTCTGCTGGATTTGAACGAAGAATATTATATTCTTTCGATAATTGGGCAACCAAACTTTCTTGTTCTGATAATTCAGAATAAAAAAAGTATTTTACATGTTCAGGAATATCAACATTAAAAAAAGGTATGCTTAACTTATCTAAATATCTTAACAAAGGAGTTTTAATGCTTTTGTTTAGTTCATTTTCTTTTAAAGTGGCTACAACAAAACTAATCTTTCGATTATGAAATAGGTCCTCGAGGAATTTATATTCTTCACTATTAATTGTGTTATCCTCGTTTTTAATCAAATATAATTGAACTTTTTTATTTTTAACAGGTTTTAACTCTAATACTTCCATATGCAAACCACCATTTTTTTTATTTGAAATAAATTTCATCATCCTACAATGAATCAATCTCGAATTAGGAATAAAAATGATTTGACAACAAAAATTAAGACTACTTTGATAATTGTATTAATCAATTTAACAAATTGAATTATCAAAATTACAGTCTAAATCACAAAAATTTGATAAACTTTGTTTTAACAAATTGGATAATTTGACATTTTTTTTATCAGAAAAACTATTTCAATTATGAATCTTGTTAAAAAAAAAGAAAAAAAAGATTTGAGAGCATTTATCGCTGTATTATAAGCTCTTCACCAAATAATATTTCTTTTGCGGTCTCAAAGGCAATATTATAATCAAAAACTTTCATTCCTTTTGATTTTGCAGCTTCTTTAAGAAGAGTACTTTCAATTATTGATTTTAACCTTCCAAGAGCTAATGCTCCAACTCCAAAAATTCCAGGAATAACTTCATTATTATCAATTTTTGGTGTTAAACCTTCGATTCCATACGGAGGTACCAAATTAATATCTATTGCAATTTTATTTTTAGGGAATTTATTCAATAATTCTTTTGATAATATCTTTACTCCGGGAGCAGCTAAAGACCATATAATGTCTGCATCTTTTAATAATTCATATTTTTTATCGTCATCAATTGCAAATTCCCCAACAATAACTGAAGCATTTTCGTCTGTCTTTTTATTTAATTCTTTCACTAATTTATTTACACTTTCTTTGGTTCTTTCCTCCCATGTTTCAACCAAAATGGTTTTACATCCAAGTTTGGCTGCAATAATAGCTGCAATTCTACCCACAGGTCCGGTTCCTAATATTACAATCTTTTTACCAGAAATATCATTAATTCTATGCTTTCTTGCTATATCTATTGTTTTTGCTACAACTGAAGCAGCGGTAGTATGAGATCCTCTTGGATCGATGATTACAGGTACTTCAAAGGGTGGAACTAAAGATTTTATAACATTTTTAGCAATTTTTTCGCTTTCTTCTACATTTGAACCTCCAATAAAAAAACATGTAGGCGCTTTCGGTTTTCGAGAGAAAATGGCATCCTGAACGAGCTTTGGGACTTGTTCCGCCCTAACATTTCCTACGGGGATGACTACATCGAAACCTGCATCGTAAGCCATATTGATATCAAAAGGAGATACATGTTCATCAGTATCGAAGAAATAGATTATTTTTTCTAGGTTTATCTTTTTCTTTATTTTAATTGGGGCTAATTCCATAGCTGAAACTTTCACAAATTCTTTTATTGATAGTGGATCTTTTATGTCATTCATTCTCAAAATGTTCTTCTTTATTTCAAATTTTTCTAAATCTACAACTAATTCTTCTGCTAAAGAAGCTATACCTTCAAAATGACTTTTATCACAGATAAGAAGGCCTTTTAAATTTGTTCCTTCCATTTTCTTCGCTATTTCCATTATACCCATCATCATCCAAGCTTCGCGAACCTTATATTTTATCTCATTTTCATTTTTCCTGAGTTCATCTTCTAAATATTCCTTCCAAGTATACAATTGCTGAAAATATAAATCGTTGGGTTCGATATTTCCCTTGATTTTTATATTTTCAAACTCTTTTCTAACTCCTTTTAAAAGATCTAAATTATTATCGAGTGCTGATTCGAGATAACCTAATGCATTTTCAGAAATGTCAACCATTTGATATGGAATACCATAAGCTCTAAACATTTCTACCAAAGCATCGTCTTTATATGTTTTATCACTTGAACGCATGCCCTGTTCCTCAGCGACGAATTTTATCCCGTGCTCCTTAATCATATCTTCAATTAATTTCATATAATCTTTCGAGATAAAGTCTGTTTTTACAGATTCTTCAATTTGACTTTTTGTTGGATTTAACCACCACTCAATGGGAAATTCGCTCTCTAATAAAATAAGTTTTAATTTTTTATTTTTTAACGGCTTCAATTCTAAAACCTTCATCTTTTTACCACCTCCATTTTATAGATTCTGGGAAATTGTTATGTCTTCTCTTCCAATGTTCCAATGCTCAGTTTGTTCTTCTGGTTCGATTTTCTGGATAATCGCCATTACTTTAATTTCTCTAAATAATTTCTTGAGTTCAGGGATTTGTTCTTTTGAACAAAAATGTAGAACAGAAATTACATCTTTATCATTCGTTTTTATCAAATCTCTTATTTGTTTTACGACCCATCGAGGCTTTACTTTTAATTCTAAAATGTTTTCTTTTTCTTCCATTTCTCGTTTTAAGAGAGCGATCCATGATTCAAGATTTTGTGCTTTAAAACTCTCTTTATCTTCTAAAGATTTATATTCTCCAATTAACTCTTTAACTAACTCCTTTTTTTCCTCAATATCATTCATTAAATAACCCTTTGCAAATTCTGGAATATCAAGAATAGTAATTTTTACTCCTATCTTCTGAAAGAAATTTACTATTGAGGTTTCTTTTAAATTATCAGATAAATTTTCACGCGAATTCATTGTTATAATATCAAATTTATTCACCTCTAAAACCTTTTTAAGAGTTTTTGCTTCGCGTTTAGAAATTGAGTCATTTTCTTTCGTAAAAATAAAAATAATACCCCTCTTATTTTTTATAGGTTTTAATTCTAATACCTCTATTTTTACCACCTTTTTATTTTTTTTTTTTGAATGTAATAATTCCAATAAGTAGATGCAAGCTAAATTATAAAAAGGATTTGACGAGAAGATTTTTATCTTTTTAACAAATTCAATTGTCAAATATTTTTCTTAACAAATTTTGTTTTCATTAAAAAAAATATGAATATAGAGATATAACGAATTTCGATCGCAAATATTTATATTTTTGATTATGCTATTAATCATTGTGATAATCATAATTATTAATTAAGAAAGTCAAACTTTCAATATTCTAAATCTAAATGTCAAAATTCAGTAAAATTGTGAAAAAAAGGGGATGAATAAGAATTTTTGATATTTATACTGTTTTATCTCATCCAATGAGGCGAAAAATTTTATCAATTTTGGATAGAGAAGGATATGTTTCTTATACAGATTTAATGGATAAATTAGGCCTTGAAACCACAGGACAATTGAATTTTCATCTTAAAAAACTTGAAGATTTCATTAACAAAGATAAAAAATCTTATTTTCTCACAGAAAGTGGAAAAAGAGTAATTAAATTGATGAATTTAAGCAAAAAGATTTTAGCTGGGAACGAGATTGAGTATTTAGATAATATTAATAGCGAGATGAGTCGTGTTGGGATAATCATTTGCAAATGTAATACCGAGATTTCAAATGTACTAAATATTAAAGCACTTGAAAGTTATTGTAAAAGAATTAATCATGTGGTTGCTGTAAATATCTTCGCAAATCTTTGCCAAGAAAAGAACTTAAAAAAAGTCGCTAATTGGTGTAGAGATAATTATTTAAATAAAGTTGTAATAGCAGCGTGTTCTCCTCGTACTCATCAACACATCTTTGAAAGGATCTTTAATGGCGTTATCGAGAAAGCAAATATTGAAATAGCAAATATAAGAGAACAATGTTGCTGGGTTCATCAAAAGGAATTCAAAATGATGTCAGATCCAGTGATAGTGTTAAAGAAGGCTCAAATTCTTATTGAAGCGGCAGTTGAGAGAATCATATTACAGAAAAAAGTACAGTTGAAAATGGTAAAGGTTGAAAAAAGTTGCGCCATATTAGGGGGTGGAATCGCAGGCATGACCTTAGCTTTAGATTTGGCGAGAGCTGGGATTAAGGTTTATCTAATCGAGAAATCTCCTACATTGGGTGGAAAGGTTGCGAGGTGGAGTAAGATATATGGTATGGGGGATTGCTCGATTTGTCATATGTCTGAAATAATAGGAGAACTTGTTAAAGAAAAAAACATAAAAATTTTCACTAACACAGAGATTGAAAGTGTTTCTGGAGAAGTAGGAAATTTTACAATTGATTTAATAAAAAAACCTCGCTATGTCGACGAAAATAAATGTACTGGATGTAAGCGATGTACAGAAATATGTAATGTTGAGAAAAATAATATATTTGAGATTGGATTAACTAATAGAAAGTTGATTTATATCCCTTATGTTCATTCATTTCCATATTCTGCTATGATCGATGAGGAAGATATTGATAGTTGTATAAAATGCAGAATTTGCGAACGAGCCTGTATAAATAAAGCTATTAATTTAGATCAAAAACCTGAAAAATTAAGAATAAATGTGGGTACGAAAGTTTTTGCAATTGGGGCAGATTTACAATCGGATTTAAATACTTACAAATATAATCCCAAAAAAAATATTATCACTTCTGCTCAATTTGAGCGTATACTTTCATCTGATGGACCAACGGAAGGGAAAATAATAAAAATTACCGATGGAAAACCGCCCAAATCCATCTCTATTATTCTAGGTTTAGGACCCCTTGATTATATCTCTGAATATAGCAATACTCTTGCATTAAAATATTTAGATTCTATTAAAACTTCACTTCCGGATTGTGAAATTAATGTCTTTTTTAATTTGGAGAAGAATAAAAAAATCAACGAACTCATGATTGCTCCGAAAGATTCCCGATTCAATTATTATGAGAGTATTGAAATATTTGACGAAGGATCTCAAAATATTGTGGTAGCCGATTCCAAACAATTTCAGTCAGAAATGATTGTATTAAATGTTGATTTAGTACCAAATAAAGATTTGCAGATTTTGCGTAAAACTATGGATTTTACATTAGATGATTATGGTTTTATGAGCGAAGAAACTTTAGCCTCGGGGGTATTTGGAGTCGGTTCGGTTTTGGGACCCTTAAAATATAAATCAGCAATTTCTTCTGCACATGATGTTGCTATAAAAATAATTTCTCTACTTTCAAATGATTATTTGAGCGCTGAAATCACTGGTATTGAAATAGATGAAGAAAAATGTGGATTATGTGGATTATGTACCTTATCTTGTCCGTATAACGCAATTAGTATCGAAAAAGAAAATATATCAATTGATAAATTTAAATGTAAGGGGTGTGGAACATGCGTTAGTGTTTGTCCGACAAATGCAATCGAGATGAACATAGATTCTACTGAAAAAATTTTACGATCAATTGAAGTTTTTTCTAGATTTAAATCTAAGCCAAAAATTATTGCCTTTTGTTGCCGTTCATGTGGATACGCTGCTGCAGATGAGGCTGGCTTAAAGAAAATTTATTATAATCCCAATATTTTTATTGTTAAAGTTCCTTGTTCGGGCCGGGTTGATTCAAATTTTATTTTTAAATCCTTTGAATTGGGATTTGACGGTGTATTGATAATTGGATGCAGAAAAAACTCTTGTAGATATATAGACGGGGTTCAAAGAATTGGTCAGAAGATAAAGCTTTTAAAGGAAATAATCGGACCTATCGCAGAAAAACGAATTATTCATAAATCATTGAATTCAATAGAAGGAATTAAATTTGCAGAAATTGTAAATTCATTTTATCAAAATTTATTAGAGGAGGTAGTTAATGAAACCTAAGTTATTGATAACTTCCTTAACTTCCTGCAGTGGCTGCCTATCCACTTTAATTTCTTTAGATATTTTTCCCCAATTCCTTGAGAGGGTTAATCTTGTTTATTGCCCATTTATGGTTGATGCCCATAATATCTCTAATAATGAGGTCGCTTTAGTTGAAGGCTGCGTAATTAATGAAGATCAAATATCTATTTTAAAGGAGGTGAGAAAAAAATCAAAGAAATTATTTGCATTAGGGACATGTGCTGCATTTGGAGGTATCAACTCCTTATCCGATAAAATCCAAGCGAGAGCGTTATCAAAATATGTTGAAATAGATGGAATTATTCCAGGATGCCCTCCTCCTATTAAAATCTTGGGAAATTGTATTTTAAAATTACTAGATAGTAAAACTTACACCTTACCTGAAAAAAATCTCTGTTCAAATTGCGAACTTAGGGGTAATCTTGTCAAGAAATTTACAAAAACAATTACTAAAATATTACCCGATAATTTTAAAGACTTTGACATAGAAAATTCCAAATGTTTTTTGGAAAATGGAATACTATGTTTGGGTCCAATAACGAGACAAGGTTGTGATTGTAAGTGTATCAATTTGGGAATTCCTTGTGAAGGCTGTATGGGGCCAGTAAATAACGATTACACCTCTAATGTTATAAATTTCTTAAGCATGATCAATCTAACCAGTGATTTAAAAAAATATAAAGGAATTTTTTATCGATTTTCAAAACCATATGTGAGAGGGGATAAATATTGAAGAAAGTAGTGGATGTTTGCACTAGGGTAGAAGGTCATGGAAATATAAATATTTTAATCCAAAAAGACGAAATCTCATCTGTTAGTTTTGATTTGGATATTTTTCGTGGATTTGAAAATATTCTTCATGGTAAAAAACTGATTGATGCACCAAGAATTGCTTCAAGAATATGTGGATTATGTCATGCATCCCAAGGAATAGCAAGTTGCAAGGCAATCGAAAATATTTATGAGATTGAACCTACTACTCAATCTATTTCATTACGACGTCTTTTAATGATTGGTGAATTAATTAAATCTCATGCAATGCATTTCTTTTTTCAATCATTTCCTGACCTCTTTGTTGCACTAAAAAAGCATTCTAATTCGTTGTCTTTTGATGAATTAATTCGTTACGATCCGCTCCTGACTTCAAATGTGTTTGAGTTAATAAAGATTAGTAATGAAATAGTGACATTATTTGGAGGGCGTTCTATCCATTTAATTACCCCAATTATCGGTGGTGTCCAATATTCTCCTAGTAAGAAGGATATTAGCGTTGCTAAGAAGTATTTTCAAAAAGCAATTACTAACCTTGATTGGGTAATAGAAAGATTTCACGATCTATTTTCTAAAGAAAAACCTCCTGATATTTATAATTTGAATGATCCAGTATACATGGGAATGCAAAATAACGAAGAATACGATAGATACGACGGTTTTTTACGATTGAAACAAAAAGATAAAATTTTAGCTGATTTTCCAGTACATAAATATCAACAATTTTTCACTAAACAAATTGAATTACGAGGAGTAGATTTCCACCTTAACAAAGACCAAAAAGTCATTGTAGGCCCTCTCGCAAGATTTAATATTATTAAAGATTTTGAAATGGATGAGATTTCCTCTTATTTAAGTTATTTTGACGGTGAATGGAAAAAGAATTTAATATATTCGAATCTAGTTCGATTAGTCGAAATGCTTCTTGCTTCTTACGAAGGTTTATCAATTCTTGAAAATCGCAATTTAATCGGAAAAAATCAAATTAAACCGATAAAGTCTATAAAAAATAATGAAGGAATTGGGATTGTAGAAGCACCTCGAGGTACTCTTATTCATCATTATACTCTAGATGAAAACAACTTAATCGGCAAAGCGAAGCTAATTATTGCAACCGAGATAAATTTACCCATTATTAACGACATACTTACGAGAGAAAGTAGAAAGCTTTACGAATGGACCGGTGATATAAATCAAATTAAGAATCAAGCTCAAATGATTATTAGAATGTTCGATCCATGCATTTCTTGCGCTACGCATTAAAATAAAAATAAAAAATAAAAATATTTTAATAGCTTAATCTTCTTTAACGCTTTTTAAAACTACGCATACTGACTCTACTTGCTCAACATCGTTCCGTGCTTTAAGCGACTCCACTAAAGCGTCTAATTCCGATAAATCCGGGACATTTACCTTAACCAATAAGCCACACCTACCTGCAAGCGAATAAATTTCAGAAAGTTCGGGGTATGGCTTAATATCTCTTATCAATTCTTTTAGATTTTCGGACTTAGGTAAAATTGTAAGAAACGCTTGGATTCTCTTCTCGTCGAGGTCTTTGCTTAAACAGACCGTGAATTTTTCTATGATTCCCTCATCAATCAATTTAACTACCCGTTTTCTTACAGTCGATTCAGAAAGCCCCACCTCTTCCGCAATTTCTCTATACGGCCTTCTACAATCTTCTATTAGCATTTCTATTATTCTTCTGTCCGTTTTATCTATTTTTCTTAACATCAAGATATTTGCCCCATTTATTATATATTCCTTATTGTAATTAAATGAGATCTTCGTAGTCGCCTAAGAGAGGCATAAAGAGCCGTTCGTATTCGACAGCCATACAATGAATACCTGCAGCTTTCGTTGTCTTCTTAATTTCCTTGATGAATGGATCGAAAAACTCGATGTTGATTTTATCAAGAGCGGCATATTTCCCCTTCTTATCTCCCTTATTATCCTTCTCAGCTTTCTTGAGAGCGCCGAGTAAATCTTTCGGAACGCTAACACCAGGGATGTATTTGTCAAAATACCACGCAATTCCGTAAGACTTAAGCGGAAAAACACCAAGTAAGACAGGAACGGGATATCGTTCTAATTCTTTAAGGAAATTTTTTGCTACATCTATATCAAATGCGGTTTGCGTTTGAATAAAATCTACTCCCACCTCTACCTTGCGCCCTACTTTCAAGATTTCTGGTTCGAGATAAGGCGGAAGAGCGTTTGGATTCGCTACGCATCCGAAATTAATTTCGATCTTGCCCCCAACGAGTTCGTTACCTTCGTAATCGGTTCCTTCGTCAATCATCTTAGTAAGCATTTCGCAGAACTGCGTACTATCGAGATCGTAGACAGCTTTGCCCTTTTTGTGGTCTCCTAATGCCGTGTGATCTCCAGTTAATGTAAGAATGTTCTTTAAGCCCATTACAGCTCCAGCGATAACATCCCCGAAGAGCGCAACGCGATTGCGATCTCTGACAGTCATCTGCCACACTGCTTCAAGTCCTACTTTCTCTTGAACCATATAGCTAGGCACTAGAGACGACATGTAAGCATCACCCTGAGGGCCGTCAGTAACATTTGCAGCGATTATCTTCTTCGTTTTCTTCATTTCTTCTGCCGAATGTAAAATTTCACTTAAATCTAAGATCTTCTTAGGTTCAAGTTCTCCCGTGAATACAAATTTCCCTTCTTTAATTGCCTTGCATAATTGACTAAACGCTGGACGTTTTCTCATTTTACTCCTCGACCTCCTCTTCTTCGTTAGTATATTCTTCTAGTAAAGTCAAGTGTCCCGGTGATTCCATGTTGCGATAATCGATTGGTGGTCTGTATTTAGTGAAAAGATCTAAACGATTGAATTTTTTCAATCTTTCGTAAATTAGAATCCACGCACAAGGGTATTTATACCCCCCAACTTCGCATTTGCCTTCGACTTGACCACCGCACGGCCCGTTGTGAAGTCCTTTTGCACAAGTTGCAACAGGACATATCCCTCCCGTTACTCCAAGAAGACAATCACCACAACAATCGCAATATTCTTCGTATCGATTATCGCCGTGACTTTCTGCGCCGTTAAACATGCTATTTTGTGCAGGGAAAGTTAATATATCGTCAAAAATCCTGTTTAAGGTTGCGGGACCTATACCACAAGCAAGCGAAAGTATCGCTTCGTAATCTTCAATGTGTGGTTTTATAGTTGAACCTGCAATCCTATCATCGCACTGTCGCAAGCATGTGATTGCTTTATACTTTAAGTCCTTGCCATTCATTTTCGCTTTTAGTTCTAACATTTGCCCCAGAGTTTTTGCTTCGTTAAGACTACGTGGAGGTTGACAACACCCGTCGCAACCAACAATAAGTATTTTCGAGTACGGTTCGATCATGTTGTATATTTCGTCAATATCTTTTAGTTTAGTTATTATCAACTATTTTCACTTTTTTTGTTTCTTGTTTTTATTAAATTCTTTTTTTTTCACTTAATTATTTTGACTCTTAAAAAAATTGAGTTGGTTATACATTAATATTTAATTTTTCTAGTAATTTCTTTGGTCTTATGGCCCTTTTCATAATGTCCATGTTTTCGCTCTTTGGATTAATGCCAAACGCTAAAGCCATTATTTCAGGAAGGTGAATCACTGGAATTTCCAACTTCTCTTCTCTATCTCTATTAATCTTCCGCTCGTGAATGTCATATTGATTGGTACAAGCTGGACACACAGTAATCATTGCGTCTATTTCGTTCTTTTCTAAATCTTCAAATTTCAATTCGCATAAATCGTCGCCAATTTGCTCGTTTAATCTTGCGCAAAATCCGCAGCAAGTAACTTTTTCTGCATATTTCACTGCTTCCGCTCCCAAGAGCTTAATAATGGTATCCATTAATTCTGGGCGCTCGGGATCGTCAAATTCTAATATTTTACTCGGTCGTATAAGGTGACATCCAGGATGGGAAGCAAGTCTTATGCCTTCTAAGGGTACGCTTACGGCAGCTTTAATTTTTTGCATCATTTCTTCTTCTACAAGTAATTCTGCTAAATGATATACCTTAGAAGTTCCCTTGTATTCGTAACCAATTCCCTTTAATACTTTATTAATCTCGTCTTTGTGCTTAGGCTCTCTTTCGAGCATTACACGAACTGTTTTTAAAGTTTCGAAACATCCCGAACAGACTGTCAAAATGTCTAATCCCATCTTTTCCGCCAGACAGAGATTTCGCGCACCTAAAGTTAACCATGTTTCAATTCCTAACGATTGAATTGCAACTGGTTCTGGGCAACAACTTGCTCCTTCGATTTCTTTTAATCCTATTTTTAAAGTCTCGCATACGGCTCTTGTTGCTGCTTCTAAATGTGGATACCTTAACGGGATAGTACAACCTAAGAAAAATGCGTAGTCAGTCATGTTTTACTCTCCTCCTTTAGTGTTTTGGCATCTTCCAGCACTTTTTTAAGACCAGTCTCCTTAATTATATACTCTACTTCTTCTAATTTTGGTGTCACTATCTGAGGTAAACCAAATTTTTCCCTATTTCTAT
>SMTZ1_10002096_pt1 | contig 20182 bp, 17 predicted proteins | sample DeeMarSWOR136_30_FD_25667 | JGI IMG/M metagenome (IMG submission 25667) | reverse complement strand
CTTTTTGTTTTAATTTAGATTTTCCCATTAAGCCTCCAGGTAGCATTTCAGCAATTTTTCTTAATGAACCCATTCCAGATAACATATCCATTTGATCGTACATGTCATGTAATGTGAATTTACCAGACATTATACGTTTTGCAGTCTTTTCTGCATCCTTTCCCTTTAAACTTTCTTCTGCTCTTTCTAATAAAGATTTTATGTCCCCCATTCCAAGTAATCTAGAAATAAAACCTGCAGGATCAAATTTCTCAAAATCATTAATATGTTCTCCTGTACCAATAAAAACAATTGGTGCACCAACTTCAGCTGAAGCACTAAGTGCACCTCCCCCTTTTGCAGTTCCATCTATTTTTGTAAGAACAATACCACTAATATTTACCGCTTCGTGGAATTTTTTGGCTTGTGGACCGGCTTCTTGTCCTATCGCTGCATCCATTACAAGTAGTTTTTCATCTGGTTTAATTTTTTTAAAAATATCCTTCATTTCATCGATAAGTTCATTTTCAAGTTTATGTCTGCCAGAAGTATCTACAATTATTACATCGCTTGTCCTTTTAAATCTATTTAGTCCTTCTGTAACAATTTTAACAGCATTTTTTTCCTTTTTATCTCCATAAAATGGTACTTTGACTTGATCAGAAATCTGTTTTAATTGTTCATATGCAGCAGGTCTATGAACATCTCCGGCAATAAGTACAGGTCTTAATCCTTTTTTCTTAAAATATGTTGCAAGTTTTCCACATGTGGTTGTTTTACCTTGACCATATAGACCAACCATCATTATGATTTGTTTTTTAAAAGGCAGTTCTCTTGATTGTCCTAAAATATTAACTAATTCCTCATATACAATATGAATAACATGCTCTCTGTTACTCATTCCAGATGGGGGTTTTTCTTCTAAAGCTCGTTTTTCAATTTTTTTTGAAAGTTCTAAAACTAATTTAACATTTACATCTGCTTTTAATAATGCTCTTTGAATGTCTCTAACAATTTCTTTTATAAGTTTTGAATCAACATAAACTGCATTAGCTATTTTTTTTAGAGTCCCTTTAAGAGAATCACCTAAATCATCCAATACCATGGTATGTTGGGAAATATAAAAAGGGGCATTAAAAGGTATCGGCTTGCCTAAATTATTTAAATACTAATTAAATTGTTAAGTTAATCATATCAGTATTTTATAATTTTTTTTTATTTCAAAAATTTTAAGCAGCAATACTACTTCCATTATTGTAAAATGATTGATAGAAAACAGGCTTTAACTCTTATTAAAAGATATATAAAAAGTGAAAACCTTGTTCAAAACTCTTTGATAGTTGAAACTATCTTAACAAAAATTGCAAAAAAACTTGGTAGAAATGAAGAATTATGGGGATTAACAGGTTTATTACATAATATTGATTATGAATATACTCTGGAAGAGCCAGAAAAACGTGGTATTTTTGCTGCTCAAATTTTAGAGGGTTTATTACCAGAAAATTGCATTAATGCTATAAAATCTATCAACTACTATCACTCAGATTATGTTCCTTCAAAATCTCTTGATAAATCATTAATTGCTACTGCTGCAATTACAGACTTTATTATAGCTATTATCGGTTCATCCTCCTTAAAAAATATATCAGAAGTTGATTTAGCTATGCTAAAGAATAAATTTGATGACTCTAATTCTACAAATGTAAATATTAAAAAGAGAATTTTACTTTGTAATGATGTTGGAATAAATATAATAGATTTACTACAGATTAGTATGGACGCAATAAAAGAAGCATCAGATAAAATCTAACTTTTTTATTTATATGGTAAAGATTTAATATTACCTATTAATGTACTAGTAATTTGAAAGTGATCTTGTGTACGAAGAAAAACCAGAATCAGAATTTGGAGAAGAACCCGAAGGAGAGTATATACGACTTCCTTTACCTAATAAAAATAATAATGAAATGTTTGCTATAGCTGATAGATTAATGGGAGGCTCAAGAATTAATGTTATTTGTGCTGATGGGAAATCTAGAATGGCAAGAATTCCCGGTAGAATAAAAAGAAAACAAAGAGTTAGAGCCGGTGATTTAGTTATAATCAAACCATGGGATATTCAAAACGAAAAAGCAGACATTATTTTTAGGTATAAAAGAACTCAAGCGATGGTCTTATCCAGAAGAAAATTATTACCAGAGGCCATTAATGTCTTCTGAAAAATTTTTGGATGAAAAAAGTTTAAGAAGACTAGATAGAGAATTAGAATCAATAATCAGCAGAGACGGTCTTGATAGAAAAACAATTGATGAGGTTTTTGATAAATCAGTACTTCATACTCTGGAAAAATTAATTTCAGATAAGTATATTGAAATTCTCGATTTTCCAATTTCTACAGGTAAAGAAGGTAATGTTTTTAGAGGAGTTACATTTGAAAAAAAATTTGTTGCAGTAAAAATATATAGGACATCAAATGCTACATTCAAACATATATCAAAATATATTATGGGTGACCCACGTTTTGTTTCAATTCATTATAATAAAAGAGATGTTATTTATTCCTGGACTAAAAAGGAATATAAAAACCTTAAAAAATTGGAAGAAATTGGTGTTAGAGCCCCAAAACCAATTATTTATATGAAAAATATCTTGATTATGCAATATATAGGTGCTCCGAGAAAACCTGCTCCTATGTTAAAAAATTTTCCATTAAAAAATCCAAAACAAGTATTTGATGAGTTAATTTATTTTATTTCTAAAATGTATAAAAAAGCAGAGATAGTACATGCTGATTTAAGTGCATTTAATATTCTTATGTATAGAAATAAACCTTATCTAATAGATTTAGGACAAGGTGTTTTACTTGAACACCCCAATGCAATAGAGTTCCTAAAAAGAGATATATTAAATATAGTTACATATTTTAAAAAGTATAATATAAACGCTGATGTAAACAACATTTTTGAAAAAATAGTTCATAAATAGTGATGAATATGAAATACATAAGAATTCCTCAGGATAGAATTGGAGTACTTATTGGTCAAAAAGGAGAGACTAAAAAGGATATTGAAACTATTTCTGGTGTTAAACTAAAAATTGATTCTGAACAAGGAGAAATCGAAATTGATGATCGCAAAACCAAAGATCCTTTGGTCCCATTGAAAATTGAAAATATAATAAGAGCAATAGGTCGAGGTTTTTCTCCTGAAAATGCGTTAAGACTAATGGATGATTTTGCTGATTTTTTTATTTTTAATTTACATGATTATGTAGGAAAAAAACAATCTCATTTAAGAAGACTTAAAAGCAGAATTATTGGTAAAGAAGGAAAAACAAAACATGTTTTAGAAAATTTAACTGATTCAAAGATATCTATTTATGGTCATACAATAGCAATTATTTCAGATTTTGATAGAATCAATATACTCAAGAAATCAATAGATATGCTTTTAAATGGTAGTAAACACGCAACTGTATATCGTTTTGTAGAAGCTCAAATGAAGGAACTTAGGCAGTCTGAAAAACTTGGTTAATAAATGCCTAATAGGTAATCTTTTAAAAGGGATGGTGTATTTCCATCTGCTAGAAACAACGATTTCACGTATATGCCGTCCTAGCTCAGTTGGTAGAGCACTCGGCTGTTAAAGGACGTGGATGATATGAGCATAATAAATCTCATAAAAATACTACCAAACACATCTTCAATAAGCAATAGTAATAAACACTTATGTATGTAATAGATTAATATTTATCACATACCAAAGTAAAATTGAAAATTTAATATATAAAATGGATTAGTATTTACAAAATAAATATAATAAATATTACTTAAGAAGTAATTTGTCTATTGGGCTCATATCTTCACTAATCTTCTGCAGAGACCGAGTGGTCGCCGGTCCGAGTCCGGCGGACGGCGCTCTTACTCTTTTTTTTCCTCCTATTAAACACTATTTTTTATAAAATCAGACTCAAACCTAAAGTCAAACTTTGCCGGTCATTTACAATATTCAAATTTATCCAAACTTATTCATTTTTTTTTTATCTTTCATTGATTCGTATAAAAAAACATGCTGTAGATGATTAATACGAAAGTTGTATTAGATGATTTATATATTAAAGAAGGTCATTAAAATTGAGTTTTTACCTTTTTTTTTAATGGATAAGATGAACTTAAAATTCACATTTGATAGACAAAAATCGAAGATGAAATTTTTATTTTTCAAAACTTTAAATATCATATGGTTCATTAACAGCATGCCAATCAAATCTAAGAAGTGGAAAAATTTCATAATATACATAAGCCCAGAAATCCCAACGATAAACACCTCCTTTGATTATATGAACTCTTTTAGTTTCATTCCAAAAGTTACTATCAAATCTGCTGGAAAATGAATTTTTTAATATTGCGTCTTCTTCTATATTATCAAAAATATTATTTTTAAAAATTTTGTTGTATTTTGCAGATCTTATTTCAACTCCAATATCATTTTGTATTATATTATTGAAAAAAATCTTTGTTAAAGCAGATTGATCTAGAACAATTCCCAATTCATTATTTTTTATAATATTTCCGGAAATAACATTTTTATTACAAGCTGAATCCCACCATATTCTTCCAGTTCCAAAAATAAAAATGCCTGCATCCCAACAGTTTTTTATAGTGTTATTGAGAATTTGATTTCTATGACATTCGTAATAAAGATTAATTCCATTATCTGATATACCATAAATTTCGTTTTTAAAAATTATATTGTTATTCGAATGTCCTAGATCAATTCCCATTCTACTATTTGTCAAAGTATTATAGGATAATTTGTTTTTATTTGAATCTTCTAAATCTATTGAATTTCTAGAATCATTTACTATATTATAAGAGATTATATGTTCATCTGAGTCGTCTAATTTTATTCCCCAAGTAACATTTTCAATGTGATTTCCTTGAATGTTATTATTATCTGAATAAAATGAAAAAATTCCTAGATATTTATTTGATATGTTATTGTTAGTTAAATTACAATTTGTGCATCTAAGAAGTTCGATTCCAATTTCACATTTGATGGTGAGAAGATGGGCAGAAATAGTAATATTGTCACAATTAACAAGTATTATTTGTCCAACATTTTGTTGTATTATTATATCTGATTGCTTTTCTAGATATACTAAAGGAAGACCATTGATTGTATTATTTTTGACTACATTATCTTTTGTTGATCCTTTAATAATAAAAATACCATTGTCAATAAATGTATTATTTAAAATTATTGTTTCATAGCCTTCATAAAATCCAATTCCAAATTCGTTATTTTGGATTAAATTATTTGTAATATGAACATAATAAATTCTTTTATAGAGATATGGATCTCCAATACAAATTCCAAAATAATTATCTGTAATTATGTTATTATCAATTGTAATATTTTTTATTTCGCCATAAATCGTAATTCCTGCGTTTGTACCATATATGCCACTATTATTTATATAGAAATTATTTACTGAAACATTATTAGCATCAATATGAATAACATAATATTTTCCACCACCATCAATAACTGTACTTTCTTTATCTTCACCAATAAGATCTATTGACTTATTGATTAAAACTCTTTCATTATAAATTCCGCTATAGACAAATATTTTGTCACCATCTGATGCATTATTAATTGCATATTGGATTTTTGAATAGTTATCCGGTCCATTTCCACCAACATAAAGAGAGTCTCCTTTAAAAAAACAATTTATATTTTTAATTTCTTTTGCAACATTTGTTTGATTTTTAAAATTATTTTTTATACTGATTCCTTCTATTGGTATTAAAATTAAAAATAATATCACACATATGATTATCCATATTATTTTTTTATTTATATATCCCATTTTATTTCATCTCCCTAGTTTCTATTTGAAATATTTTCTCTATTATTTTTAACCTATATAGATTGTATTACAAATCCAAAAAAACTATAGTTTATTTTTTTAATCTATAAGGCAAATGAGAAGTGGGACTACCACCAACGAAATCTATAACAATGACAATCTATTCTTATCATATATACCACATAGACAGATTTCAAATCGAACATTAAGTATTTAAATGTATGCCAATGATTGACACTAATTTAGTAAAAAAGAAAAAATAAGATAAGTCGTTTATTTTTGGATTTTAAATCCGATTTAGGCATGCCTACAAAGGATTAAAATTATTTTTATAAACTATAAACTTTTTTTAAAAAAATAATAAATATAAAAAGAAAAAAAAAGAATAATTTTATTGAAATTACCGCCGGCGATTAGTGAATAATATATAAGCGTAATTACATAACAACACGTGCATTACCGAGCAGTACTATTAAACCATTGAATAGAGTATCCACTCCAATTTCTCCGACATTGATGTAAAGCCCAGTGAACATTGTTGTTCTAAGTATATGTGGTCCCAATCTATCTCCATATTCAAGTCTTGGTGGTAAACCATTTGCATTAAAGTTACCAGTGTAACCGCCACCACCCATAAATGTTGGTGGATAAATAAACCACATAGGCCTCAACATAACTCCTATGAATGTCTCATAGTCATAGAATGGAATAGCGCAAATTCCTCTTCCAATACTTACTATAGTACTTCTTCCTGGTTCCGTCTCAATTAATTCATCCCATAACCAATCAGTAGTTATTGGATCTTTACCATTTTCTTCTAGATATGTATTTAATGTTGTAAGTACTCCATTAACTCTTGTTTTAATTTCAGTTCTTTCTGTTTCTGATAAAACAAAGTCTCTGAATGGTCTTGTATTTTTGAACCAGGTTCTAAAATCGTCTATTTGATTTATAAACGTCTCGATTTCTGTTGATGGTACTGTTATTGAGGTTGTTGATGATTTTACATTTTGGTTGTCTTTTCCTATTACTATATTTAATTGTTCACTCATTGCAGGTACGGCGGCTAGTGTTAAAAATGAAATTACTACCAGAATTGGTAGAATCGTTTTCCTCATAGTTGTTTTTTTCACCTCCTCCGTCTGTTTTATAATATGGCAATATCGGCGACATATTACCACTTTTGTACAAATTTCTTAACAGTTGTTAATTTATAACCTTTTCGCTTAAATTAAGTATTTATATATAAACTATACTTATATTTAAAGAATATATTAAATTTAAGTATTTAAATTATTTGTTTTAATTCAATATAAAATATAAACAATTTTAATATAATAAAAAGAATTATATTTAAAAAATGTGTCATTAATTTATATTTATATGGATATATTGTGATTACAATAGTAAAAAAAAGTTTTTTTTGTTATAATTGGCATTTATTTATTAATAATAATTATTTTCAATTAAAAATTTTTCTATAATAATAATTTTAAATTATTATAATATAAATTAAATCTATATTTCAAGTAAATAAAGTAAAAGAATAAAAAGATTTGATAATAAATTGACTGAAATTTATTCAAGCTTATTTTTTAGGGATAGCCGCCAATTCTTAAACTTGGATCTCCTAAAAGAACCCATTGAGATAGTGATTTTGCATGATCCATGTTTTCTATATCAAAATCATGTGTATATTGCACTAAAGTCTGTGTGTATGCATCACCAAGTATTCCATAACCATCTTGGTTATATTTACTTGTATACTGTTTAAAGAATTCTATGCATATTCCTCCGTCAAGACCATCTATATTGCAATCCTTGCCTAATGTACCGTATCCTAGACCTGTATTGCCTATAGTTGCAATAGCTCCAGTACGTGGCATTTTAACTAAATACCAACTGAAGCATTCGGGAACAGGATAACCATGACACCATGTATTTCTTTTATTAAAAACATCAAAAAATCCAGGTATCATAGAAACATTGAATTGACTATTATGGCATCCTCCTATAAGAATTACTGGGAGTTTATTTATATTTTTTATTCTTTTCATAGGAAGAATAGGAAAAGTTACAAATTTTCTATAAGGTCTGATACTTATAACTTGAAGACCTGTAAAACTACCATGACCTCGATTCCCAGGAATTCCAGGAAAATGATCCGCCCATACATTTGGACTTCCGTGACCAGATAAAAAAGCAAAACCAGAACCTTGACTTAATATACTTATTACATCTTTTTGATTTTTTAAGTTACCTTTTGAAGCCCAAACAATTATTTTTTCAAAATCTTCCGGTGTATTGTATAAAGCCCCACCACCACCATTTAAAACCTTTTCACCAGTAATCCACTCCCCCTCATAGTACATCTCTGAGTTGTTTCTCCAATCCGAGAATATAACTTCACCCTCTTCGTTTTTTACTAAAACATTAATATTAGTTACGTTTCCATATGGTTTTGGATCATATGTTTTTCCTCTTATATGCAAGATTCCATCTGAGTAATTAATGTTTGCCCATTGAGTAAAATCATTTCCATATGCCTGCCCTTCATGAGGTATATATTCAAAGTCATTATTACCCAAAATATCACCTTCAGAAATAGAAACAATTTCAGCTATTGGTTTACTTGGATAATCATTAATTCTTAGATGATCATCATGATTAAAAGTTATAGATGTATTAGTTGTTTTATCAATTGTTATATTAATTATTTCTATAGGTCCTCCATTATTTTCTGGGTCGAAGCTTTGAGCCTCAATAACATATTTTCCATCTGGAAGACCGTTTGTATCCCATTGAAAATCAAGGTCTTCTTGATCTAAAAATCCATCCCCTGAAATTGCAATTGCTTTTTTAAACCAAGTTGGATCAGCCTCGGTTTGCTCATATTTTATTATCTTATTTACAACTGTTCTAACTTCAAAACGACTTGTACATGCAAGTCTACCAAGACTAACATCAGGAATCATATCAATTCCAGTATCATTTTCTACATTAGGCATTCCCCATGCTGCATATATACCGTCATCATTTGTATCCCAACTTGAAAAATTTCCTTCACCATCATATATATCAGCATAATACAAATCAGTAATAACACCAGGATCATAAATAGTAGATTCGGATTCATCCAGAGGATGTTCGGGGTTATCATATAAATTATTATACCTAACAGGTAAATACCAACCTTTTGTACCTTGGTTAGGATCATCTCTTGGTCTACCCCAAATTTTTGATTTTAATCCACCAACAAGCAAAACATATGTAATATTATATTGTTCTATGGCATCCTTTATAAAAAGTTTAATTTTTTCGGGTTTATCAAAACCATTATATTCTTTATATATTTCTTCTGTTTTCTTAATAAAAGTTGTTACACCTTTTGCAGTTTTATGGTTTGCTAGTTTCTTAAGAATTCTAGAGAATATTGCTGGAGCAATTATTACAAGATTATAATCAGAATTTGTAGAAACTGATTTTGGTTCAGGTAGATCATAGGTTAATTTAATATCTGTATTTTTTACAACATTAATTTTATCTAATTTTGGAGTATATTTTATTGGATACAAATTTATTATAACATATGTTATTCTTTCATTTTTATTGTTTAATCCACAACAAACACGATAATCAAACCAGGTATTTGGATAAGGATTTTCACTTGAATAAATATCATTATTCTTTTTTGTAGTTATAGTTATATCTTGATTATTTTCAGTTAATAAAAGTGGTATATGTGGAGGTGCTGGACGAATTTCGTCTTCAATTTCATATTCTAAAACAGTATTTGGTATAACTTCAACTTTAACATTTTTAACTCCAAAGGGTAATTCATAAGATTTAACAACTTTTGGTATCATAGGACAACCGGGTTCCGAAATATAGGTTGAGATACCATCCATTTTTAAATTGATATAATTATTATCCTCTTTTATAGTAATAATAGAGGGAAATACAAAATTTTCAATTTCAAATTTATTAGATGTATGAATAGTTGATTTTTCATTGTAGGTAGCAATAGTTCCAAATCCAGATATAATTAAAATTCCTATTGTTAATAATATTATTATCTTTTTCATATTTTAACCCCTTAAATTGTATTCAACATATTATATATAAACCTTTATAAAATAAATATTTTTTTATTTATTTAGAGTATTTTTAATCTAAACAGTTAATTTAATTAATTTTTTATTTAAACTTTATTAATAAATATAAAAAGTTAATTTAGTAATGGCAGAATAGTTAATAGATTATCGTTATTATAATAGACAATTAACTACATATGTTTATACATATTCATCTGCGAAAAAGACTCTTAAATAGGAATTAATTCAATGATTTGGAAGGAATCGGGCTGGTAGTTTTTATTAGAGTGCATCCCATCCCCTCCTAGTGAGGCCAGCCCAACCTTCTTTTTTAAAAAATAATTTTTTTTAAAAACAAATATATAGTAAAATTTTATTTCAATCGCTATGTCTAATATGGATAAAACCAGTCAAAATCAAAAATTAACATCTTATACAATTGAGGATGCTATTAAAGTTGCAGATGACATATTTAAATTAAGTAAAGAAAAAAAATACAATTTAGGTGCATTTATTCATGGTCTTATATTTGCTCTTGAATACGCTGAAAATTCTTATAAAATTCCTCAACAACAACTAGCATTAATCAAAAGAGAATGTCGAAAATATTTCAAAGAAATTAGTAATTTAAATAAAAAAATACAATAATTTTAATCTTACTGCTTGTTTAAAAATTTTTATATTTAAATTTGAAATGCTATTTTTTTGCATTTTATATGTTTTTTTTATGAAAGAATCTAATTCTAAAAATAATAAAAATAATATTTTATACTATTTGTTGTTATAAATTTTGAAAAATATGAAAGTACTAGTATTATACTATTCAAAATCCGGAAATACAAAAAAACTTGCAAAAGAAATAGTTAAAGGGGTCAAAGAAGTTAAAAATGTAGAATGTATCCTTAGATCTGCTTCTGAAGTTAGAAAAAATGATTTTCTTACAACAGATGCAATAATCGCAGGTTCTCCTGTTTATTTAGGTACAATGGCTGCTGAACTTAAGCAAGTTTTTGATAAATTTGTTGATCTAAGAAAAAAAATGAGTGACAAAGTTGGTGCTGCTTTTTCAACATCTGGTGATGAATCCGGTGGAAAAGAAACAACTATTATCTCTATTATTCAAGCAATGTTGATCTATGGAATGATTATTGTAGGTGATCCTTTAGATGCAAGTGGACATTATGGTATTTCTTGTGCAGGTACTCCTAATAAAAAAACTGGAGAAAATGCAAGAAAATTAGGAAAAAGAGTCGCACTTTTAGTTAAAAAATTAAAAAGCTAATTTTTGCTAAATTTTTTAATTAAAAATCTATAAAATATCGTCTCCCACACCAATTAAAAGTGGTTTACCAATAAGTATAACTGGTCCAATAGAAGTATCCGGAAATAGATTTCCAAAATTTATATATAAACCAGAAAATCCTGCTGTGCACACCCTATGTACAAAGAATCTATTTGATACAACCATAGAAAATGTTGATAGGGATCTTATTCTAACTCTAGTAAAACCTATAGAATAAAATACAAAAATCGGACTAAAACGAATACCTACAAATGCTTCTCCTTGTCTATTAAATGGTATCCAAACTTTTCCACGACCTATACTAAATATTTTAGCACCAAATCCCGTCATAAAAAGATGACTATGAATAAAAGTTGGAATTTCTATACCTGGTGGAAAATATACTTGACCTGTAGCTTGATTTCGCGTTAAATTTTTAATTTCCTCTAACAAAATTATTGATTTTGTTTCAAACTCTAGTGTTTCCTGAAAACTCATTTCTTCATCTACTCTGATATTTTTTAAATAATTTTCCCATTCTTTCCAAGTATCTCTAAATTGTTGTATCTGTTCATTGCTTAGTTCTATTAAAATATAATATGTATTTCCAGATTGATCAGTATATCCAATTTCCAAAGAAGGATTATCTTTGTATGTTCCAGCATTCAGAGTTGGAAATAAAACTAAACTTAAAAGTAAACAAACAATTGATGTGAATATGAATTTTTTTGATTTTTTCATATTTTATTTACACCTTGTTTAGATTTATTTATCGCTTTTATTTTAGGATTTTCTTATAATATTAAAGAAAGAAATTTTTTTAGATTTTAGATCTATTTTGTTTATGGGAAATCTTCACCGAGTCTCAACCAGATTTGGCTACCAATAAGAAGCACTGGTCCTGCTGGTCTACTAATGTATCTTTCTCCAAAGTTTATATATAGGCCAACGAAACCCACGGTTATGAGATTGAATATACCGATTCTATCTTCCATACAAATTGCAGGTGGAAGAAAGTTTATCCATCTACTTTTTGCATATCCAACAGTATATTGTAAAAATATTGGTAAAAATCTTGCACCAATAAATGTTTCACCAGAATTTTGAATTGGTAACCATGCACGACCACGACCTATAGTAAATATTCTTCTTAATTGTAAACGTATGGGTAATGGTACTGGATTTGTTGAACCGTCTTTCTTTATTAGAAGATGATACTCTATAAATTGTAATATAGCTTCCTTTGTCAATAGTGGTTCTGGGAAATTATACATTCCTGTCTCAGAATCATAAGTTAATTCTTTAATTTCATTAACCAATGAATTTGTTATTTCAATGAATGTAAGTATCTCATTTGCATCCATTCTGTTATCTGAATCAAATTCCTTAACTTTGTTTTCCCAAATTGTAAAGTTGTCGTTAAACTGTGATAGTTGATCTGGTGTAACAATGATTTTTTTATAAAAAGTATATCCATTTTTATCTGTAAATCCGATTTCTAATTCCTGATCTAGTTCATCAGCACTCACTGTTGGTGCTAAAGCTAAACTTAGAAATAAAGCAATAACAGCAACAGGAATTATTGTTTTAATTTTTTTCATTCTTTTAATTCACCTTTCTCCGCCTGTTGCTTAATTGATTGTTGCATCGACGGCACACAACAACCCATTTTTTTTTATCTTTTTCTGTTTGTAATAATATATTTACTTAAATATTTTATGTGAAATTTAATTAATATTATTTTTTAATTTTAATTTATCAACTCTAAGCGTATAACCATGTATAGAGATACCAACGATTTTAAATCTATTTAGAAAGAAATTTGGTTTAAAACTTACATACCCGACAAACCCTACTAATCTTATTCGTTGCGAACCTGTTATATTTATCCAATCGTTCCCTCCTTTGAACCTACATTTAGTATAATCAGATTCATTAAAAAAACGATATCTTATGTGTGATCGCCAAAACATAGTTCGATTAGACCAAAAAATTTTACGAAAAGATCTATGAAATCCAATGCCTTTTGATTCTACTTCTACCCAAGGTAAAATACTATTTGAATTAATTAGTTCTTGCAGCTCTTTATCATCTTTACATAAATCATCTAATTTTTGTGTTATGGTTAAATCAAAATTTTTCTCATTTTCTTGTACTTTTACAACGTTTATTGGTGATATTTTTCCATTTAAATCTACTTTAAATATATATGTTTTACATCCTGAAATTTTTAAAGAATTTGAACAATTTGAATCGGCATTTATTGAGGGTAAAATGCACAGTATTAAAAATATTATAAAAATTGTAAAAACAAAATATTTATTTATATTTTTAACTTTCATTTTTTTACCTTTTGTTATTGTTAATTTTTATTTATTTTTAGATACTTACTATTTTTATTTAAATCTAATTATATATTTATATCTTAATATAAATATTTTATGGTTTTTAAACAATTTTAGCTTTTTTAGAACAATTTTTGTTTTATAAAATTATAAAAAAATAATTAAAGCAATAAAATAAAAAAATCTATAATATTTGTGCAGGTAGCTGTGCATCCACAAATTATATAAATAGTTTAAAACATTTTTGATTTAGAAGCAGGTTTAACAAAATTTACTATTATAAGGATTGGTGAGATTGATGGGATGTGAATTCAAAACTCAAGTTAAATTAGATTATATCCAAGATTTTGAAATGATGTTTGAGAGGATGAAAATTGATCGTCCTCGAGAGGCAGCTGTTTATTATGTTTCATTAGTAGTTGATTGTCCAAAAGAATTTTCTGATTTTTTAAAAATTGCTGAAGAATTTGCAAATATTACTAGACGACCACTTGAAACAGGACGAGCATCTCTTTTAAAAAATGGACTAATTGCCAAAGTTTTATTTTCTAATGACACAAAAGAAGACTTTGGAAGAGAAAGCTACCTACCGGCGCACCCAAGAGCTATATGGGAAGATATTAAAAATGATTTAAAACAAGTAATTGCTGAGGATACATATCGTGTAATAGAAAATCGAATAAATGAATATAACAGATTTTATACAAGTAATTTTGAAAAATATGGAATTAAATTAAAAAGAAATGGGAATGTAACTCTTCAATATAGTGGTAAATGGATAATGTATAATGTTTTAGGTAACTGCCTTGAAAACAACAATGATTTAAAAATGCAAATTGGCGGAGATAGATTTTTTGAAGAACCTTTTATTAAGTATTTTAAAAAGTTTTTAGAACTTGATACAAAAATTCAGTTAATAATAGATAATACAACAAATATGGATATAATAAAAAAATTAACAGAAGTTTATGCAGACAAATTAGAAATTAGATACTTTTCAGAAGATGCAACAGGTACGTTGCGAAACTTTGTTTTCGGTAAGGAAATGGCTGTAAATGGAATTAAAATATTACCAGAAACAAGTGATGAACCATCTTATATTGGAACAGCATATGTAAATCTACAAGATATAGAGGCATTGGGTGATAAATTTAAAAGTCTATGGGATTTAGCAAAACCATTAAAATCTAAATAAAGCTTTTATCTAAATCTTATTGATTCAAGATTATTTAAAACAGATGTTGTAATATTATATCTTTTATAAACTGCTGAAGAAATATCCAAACATTTGGATTCTTCCCCGTGACCAAAAATAATTTTTTCGGGTCTGGGTGACATGTTATTGATAAAATTTAATAGCTGTCTTCGATCACTATGACCAGAAAAACCATCACAAGTTTCAACATTCATTTTCATTTTAATATTAACAATATTTCCTCCTTCGTTTAATGGAATTTCCTCCCAACCTTTTTGAATCCTCTTACCAAGAGTACCTTCTGCTTGATAACCAACAAAAGCTATTGTATTTTTCTTATTTTCAGCCCATTCCTTGAAATATTCCATAACAGGTCCACCATTCATCATACCACTAGTAGCAAGAACTATACAAGACTCGGGATGATCACTTAGTATATGATCTCTCATTTCATTGCTATCCACTCGCTTAAAAATATCTGATAAAAGTGGATTTTCACCTTGCTGGAATATTTGAGCTCTAAGTTTATTATTTAGATATTCAGGATACGCTGTATGTATTGCTGTTGCTTCCCATATCATACCATCTAAATAAACAGGTATACTTGGTATTTTTTTTGTTTTAACAAGATTTTCTAAAACAATCATAACCTCTTGACTTCTACCAACTGCAAAAACAGGAACGAGAATTTTTCCTTTCTTCTTAATAGTACTCTGAACAATATCACTTAATCTTTCAGTTGCGTCTTGTCTACTTGGTTGAAAATCATCTCTTCCACCATAGGTTGCTTCTAAAAAGATTGCTTCTAATCTTGGAAAACGATTAATCGCTGGATTAAATAACCAAGTTCTTTCATATTTAATATCCCCACTAAAAGCGATATTATAAAGACCTTCTCCAATATGGAAATGAGCTATAGCTGACCCTAATATATGACCTGCATTATGAAAAGTTAATCTAACATCGGGAGTTATATCAGTTGTATCACCATAATCTATAGTGATACAATGCTTAATCATATCACGAATATTCTCAGCAGAATATGGTATTTTTTTTGCATCAGCAGCTGCAACCTTAAGATAATCCATTTGAAGTAAGGTACTTAAATCTCTTGTTGGATTTGTACAGTAAACCGGACCATCAAAACCATATTTAAATAAAAGTGGTACTAAACCGGAGTGATCTAAATGTGCATGAGTAACTACCACTGCATCAAGAGTCTCTAAGGGTAAAACTTCTGGTAAATGTATATAAGGTGTGCTACTTTCTGAAGAAACATCAACACCACAATCTATCATAATCTTACTATCTTGTGTATGAAGAAGAGCACATGATCTACCAACCTGCCTAAATCCACCTAAGGCAATAACTCTTACAAACTTTTCTCCCTCTGATACTCCTCTATGAAGCTTTCTTCCAACTTTACGCAAAATTTCTTTTCTTTCTTCACTCATTGATCTTAGATAACCACGAATTTCTTTTACCGTCTTAGATTGAATTGGAGGAGTTCTAATTATTTTTGGTGACCAATTTACTTCCTTTCTAATCTCATTTAATAAAGTTCCTTGTTTACCAATAGCAATTCCTGGTTTAACTGCTTCAATAGTTACTTCTCCAACTTCAGGTAAAAAATATATATTACTTATTTCTGCATCTTTTGGAATTATATTTTTAATTTTTTTCTCAGCTGCTTCTGTGTCTGTTATGACAGATGGATCTGGTCTAACAACTATTCTTTTCTGAAGCATTTTTGCTAGTTGTTTAACTAAATCTTCATTTTTTGCAAATTTATCAGGATGCTTTGTATAAATTACCAATAAAGCTCCTTCAAACTCAACATCAGTAACATCTATACTAGGAGGAATTACACCTCGAACCTTACCTTTTATTTCTCTTAAAACATCGTCTATAGGCATCTTTTACCTTCTATAATATTTTTACAAATAAATTATCAATTTAATCTGATTTAATAGAAATGATTTTAATTATTATCTACTACTTTGCAAGCTTTTGAGTTCTTTTTTTAATTTCTTCTGTTGGTATTTCTTTAAATCCATCTTTATTAATAACTGCTATGTTTATTTCTCCTCCAGAAGCAGAATCTCTACTTGTTGCAGCAGTTATTGATCTAATTGCTAAATTTATACCTTCATCAATAGATAACCCATCTTTGTAATTATCTTCTAATACTCCAAAAACATATGGAGAGCCAGAGCCGCAAGCAGTGTATCTATCAGGAATTGCCCCTCCAGCCGCATCTAGAGAATAAATATGTCCTCCTGTGTCATCATATCCGCCTAAAATTAATTGCACATAATAAGGATAAAACTTTCTTTGGTTTAAAATATTTGACATAAGAGTTGCTGCACTTTTTACAGGCATCTTCATTTCTCTTTTAAGCCTATACAAATTAGCTTCTGCATTTAAATATCTAGCGAGTACTTGTAGATCACCCACTAATCCTGCTGTAGCTAATGCTATATGTTCATCAATTTTGTATAATTTTTTTGTAGTTTTATGAGCAATTAATGTTCCCATTGTAGCTCTTGTTTCAGTTGCAACTACCACACCATCTTTGCAAACCATACCAACTGTTGTTGTTCCTGTTTTTGTTACTTCATTTTCATCCATAATAACTCCTCAAAATTAGGAAAGATAACTACTTAGAATCTTACATCCTTTATATATAATTTACTAAAGTTATTGTATTTTATTCTGAAAGCAATTCTGCGACTTTATCTACATGATCTTTATGAGATAATATTGTAATTTTATCTCCAGCTAATAGCTCAATATTATCTGTTGGAATAATAAATTTATCGTCTCGTTCGATTGCCACAATTAAACTTTTTTTAGGTAATCCAATGTTTTTAATACTTTTTTTAGAAAGACGTGAGTTTGAAGATATTGGTATACGAAAAATTTCTGCATATTTACCAACATTCATGTATTCTTCTACATATGGGTGTTTTATAGATTTGTATAACAATTCTGCTATTACCATATTTGGGCTTTTAATCATTTTTACGCCTTTTTCCATGTACATAGGTTTACTTTCTTCCCTATTTACTACTGAAACAATATGTTTAACCCCAATGTTTCTGGCAAGAGAAATAACCATTAAATTTATTGCATCATCTCTTGTTGTAGTTACGAGAACATCTGCTTTTTTAACCTCAGATTCTTCTAATGTATCTTCTTGTGTTGCATCTGCATTTATTGCTATAGCATCATATTTTCTTGCGATTTCTTCACATTTTTCTTCATCTTTATCAATAACAATAACATTATGATTTCCATCTTTTAATGCAACTTCTGTAAGTTTTTTACCAATGCCACCCGCTCCTACTATTACTATATACATATTTTATCATCTATTCCAACTTATATAATGTAAGTGGTTAATTTACGATTAACTATTAATACTTTTTTCAATTTTAAAATGTTTAATTAATAAATTATATTTATTATTATAACTTCTATTATTTAATTTTAAAAAAAGTTAAAATATGAAAAAAAAGATTTTGTTTTTATAGTAAAAAATTTTTTAATATCTGAAATATCCGAATTTCCTCTAAAATTTTTTGTAATAAATTTGGTATTTTCAAGACTTTATTACGAGGAATATTAATTTCTGTTATTGCAAATTCACTTTCAGCTCCAAAAGAATCTTTTACCTTTGCTTTGATAAAATATGCACCTTTGTTAGCCCATTGATGTGATATATTAACCTGTTCATTTGATGCAAATGGTCCTATCCAATCTTCGGTTGAGCCATCGCCCCATAGAATATAATAATAAAGTTCATCATCATTTGAATCTGTTGCAGTAAATATATATTCTATATCTTTTCCAGATTTTCCACTTGTAGGTCCTGTAATATTTGGTTTATCTGGTGAATAATTAGAAGTTGTTGTAAAACTCCAGATTGGACCTGTTGTTGATAATCCATGCTCATCCCAAGCTACTATTTCCCAATAATAAGTTGTTAGGTTAATTAAATTTTCAATATAATAAGATGAATTCGCATGCTTACTAACAATTTTAGATGGTGGGTTATTTGTCCCAAAATAAATATCATATGTTAAATCATCGTTATCAGGATCAGAACCCGTCCATGTTAAATCGATATCAATAGAAACATTTTTATCTCCATCTGTTGGATTTGGGTATCTAGGCGTATCAGGTGGATTATTTACACCTGATCCAGGAGTTGCTGCAATAGTTTCATCAGCATAATATGCAGTAAATGGATTTCCACTGGGAGGATCTGAATATGAAGTATGAGGAGTGTTGGTAAAAACTGCCAAAATTACTTGAATATTATCTTGAGTAATTGCAGGGTATCCTGATGTTAATCCATTCCAGATAATGGTATCTGAAAGTATCCCTCCTGCAGGTATGTTTATTACTTGATTAATCGCAAAATCTAAAAATGCATGGTAATATGGATTACCATTATAATCATTCCATAAGGTTGATTCAAGTTCAATAACATAAATTCTTATTTTACCTTGATAGTTACTTACATCATTATTTAAAACACTATACGAAATTTCCATTTGTGCGTTTCCAAGCCAAGCAACATCAAGATTTGCAACTAGATCAGGAACAGCTCTTGCTCCTGATGAATCAAGATAGTTATAAAACGTAGCAATATTTGTTCCTGGATAAACATATTGCCCACCATCCCAATATGATGTTGGAACCCATGCAGGATTAAATTCGTTAAATCTTGTTGAAGCTACTGTGTTTTTATCATACACCAACTCTGTATATTCAAAATCATAGTTAGCACTATCATAGATTGTATGCCAAGCGGAATTTGATGCAGGACAAGATGGGCACCATGTTGCAGTTCCTACTTCTACTAAAACAGTATGCGTATAATCCATTGATACGGAATTCATTGATTGCTCCTGATAATTAGCTGCTCCAAAACCACTAATTAATAATATTGTTATTATAGAAATTGGTATTAATAATTTCATTTTCTAAACTCCTTAAATTAACAATTGTTAAAATCAATATCTAATATTTAAAATTATTGTAAAATTTTAATTTTAAAAATTCTAATATAAAAAAAATAAAAAAAAGAAAAAGAGAGTTTTTTACTGGTTTATATACTTAGGATTTGTCTAAGCAATGGAAACGCATTTGGAAATCTATCAAGAATTCTTTGTATTACTGTAATTGCTTTAACTCTTGGAGTTGTTAATGATACATCGATTTCACAAAAGTCACTAGTATTATCAGTATTGACTATTTTTACTTTTCCAGTAAACGTTTGTTTTTTCTCAGTTGGTGCTACAACAGATACATTAACTTGTACCCAACTACCTTTCGCTACACCTGTTCCACTTGATGGTGTGAAGGTCCATGTTCCCCGTGTGGGGTGTGTATCAACTGACCA
>SMTZ1_10002095_pt1 | contig 20185 bp, 18 predicted proteins | sample DeeMarSWOR136_30_FD_25667 | JGI IMG/M metagenome (IMG submission 25667) | reverse complement strand
CCTCGATTCGCTGTCGTCGATGATAATGCCGAGCCGCTGGGATTCTGGACAGATCGAGATGAAGTAGCTTTTGCCTGGAAGGAGTTCGATGGCTGGAATTCGGTTTATGTCGGCACTGCCCCGCTGCCTGTAATAGTTCTGAGATGGCTGGCACAAAAATCAGGGGCAAAGTTGTGGAGCACGAAGCCAGATATTGTTCGGGCAGCAGAGGATGCAGCGATGATCGTTGCAACTGAAAAAGGGCATAGGTTATTTTCTTTGCCTAAAAAGATGAGAGATGTTGAAACTGGAATTTCATTAAAAGCGCATCATCTTGATATGGAATTGGGTGATGTGAAAATTTTTACGGTTTAATCCAACAAAAAATTATTCAGATTTTCCCACAGATTGAATAAGTCCCACAGATTCGTTTTAAAATATTTTATCTGCGGGTTTCTTCAATCTGTGGGGAAGATTTTTTTTAAAATAATTCTGATTTAACATACAATCTATTGGAGTATTATGAGCAATGATATAAAATATCTAATGATCATCTTTCTGGTATGTTTGACTATGTTCACGAACTGCAATCGAAATCGTTTTCTAAAAACAAAATTAACCAAATTTGGAAAGATTGCTATGGAAGAATCCTTGCAGCCGATTCATCCAGGGATTCCTGGAGAGAGACCATTCTGGAACATTAATTCAAAGCGATTTATTTTTGCGCCAACATTTGAATTTAAGGAAATAGCTGGTATAAAAAAGTATCGGTACACAGTGATTTCGGATGCGGATAGCCAGGCTCATGTTTTTAATGCTGAGAAGCCCTGGTTGCCATTGACGCCTATCTGGAAAAATCTGCCCGATGGAAATATCGAAATCAAAGTTGAAGCACTCGATCCTCAAACGAACAAACCGATTGAAACAGTTGGGAGCAGAAAGTTTTTAAAAAGTCCGCCATTCAATGGGATAAAAAATGAGCCAGCATTTCCATACAAAGAAAGTGGCTATCGCAGTCTCCATGACCTGCTGCATCAGCCCAAGATTCAATATTGGCTCAAAAATGGAAAACCTGATCCTGACTATCCGCTCTGGGTGCACCCGACGAAAATCATGGGAGCTGTGGCAGTTGGAATGATTCATTATGCAAAGTATTTTCCAGAAGCGGATGATGTTGATCAGGCTGTGAAAATGGCAAAGCTGGCTGCTGATTTTCTGCTGTCAATGATCGGGCCAGAAGGTAGACCGCTTGAGTATTGGCCACCAACTTACTGGGATGGTGTGCCCCGTGGTGAGCATCCTATTTTTCATCATGAAATCATGACAAATTCACCTGCCATTGGATCAGAAATGCTGTTGGATCTTTATGATTTAACAAAGGAAGAAAATTATTTTATTGCTGCCAAATGGATCGCCGAAACTTATGTAAAAACTCAGCGTGACGATGGGACGTGGCCTCAAATTTTGAATACCGAGACAGGGGAAGCTGTAAAGGAAAATAAGCTGGTTCCCACAATGGTGATTGAATTGTTCGATCGATTCATTGAAGACTATGATATCTCTGAATTTGCTGCTCCGAGACAAAAAGCATTTGAGTGGATTATGCAGCATCCTATGAAAACATTCAATTGGCAGGCGCAATTTGAAGACACCCGTCCGCAATCCCAATTCAAAAATCTTTCACGTGAAGAAGCAACCGAGTTCGCAAGGATTTTATTCAATGAGAGTGCAACGCATCCAGAGTACACCGGACTTGCTAAAGAGCTATTGCGTTTTGCTGAAGATCAGTTTATTGTTTGGGAACCGACCGATCCTGTGCTCAAATATCCATGGTTTCCACAAGATTCAAAATGGAACGGCACCACGCTGGAAGCAGGCTATGACTGGTTTATCCCCTGCGTTCTTGAGCAGTATAAATTTTACACGCCGATTTCAAGAAGTTCCCAGCTTATGATTTTGGCGTATTTAAAAGCGTTTAAAACGACTGGAGAACCGATATATAGAGCAAAGGCGGTTGCATTGGCGAATGCCTTGACGCATGGCCAGGCGTTTCATGGCGGTGGTGAAATTCCAACTCATCTCCGAAAGAATTTGCCAGAACTGAACTGGATCAACTGTGGCGTTTATCCAGCGATTTCACTGATTGAATATGCGGATGTTTTGGAAAAGATGTGATGGATTCTTGGAGTATTGAATTGTTGGAGTGCTGGAGTATTGGAGTAATGGAGTGTAGGAATGATGAAGTTAATTATCCAATAATCCATTGATCCATTAATCCATAACTCCACTAATCCAACAAATCATTTTCCTTTGCAATAGGAGTGGTTTAATAATGAAAAGTTTAGTTATATTTTATGCAATCATAATCTTACAGCAAAGTGTGTCCTCTCAATCCATTAAATCGAACAAGAGTTCTGAAATGCAAATTGACAAAGCAACAATTGACAAATGGTCTGCGCCGTACCGCAACTGGCATTATTATCCCGACTTCGTTGTCTCGACTTCGCTGGAAAAAGATTTGAATTTTACGATGGTCGATGGACCAAATGTGTTTCGCCATAATGACGAATGGCACATGTTCTATTTCGGTTACGATGAAAAAGGCTATCAATCGTGTTTGGCAGCTTCAAAGGATTTAATCCATTGGGAGCCAAAGGGACTGGTGATGAGCTATGGAAAGGAAGGCGCTTTTGATTATGGCGGCGTTGTTTTTGTCGGTCCGCTTTACGATTCTTTTGTAGTGAACCAGGCTCCACGGCTGAAAAAATGGCAGGGAAAATATTGGGTCATGTATGGCTGTTATCCCAAGCAGGGAGGTTATGAATTAGGCGCAGGCACCCAGGGCCTTGCCTGGAGTGAAGATGGATTAAAGTGGCATCGCCATTCCGAAGATACGCCAGTGCTTTCGATTGAAAATGCTGCTGAATGGGAGAATCGAGTGATCTATTCGCCATGCATTATCGAGCATGGGGGCAAATTCTGGAATTTCTATAATGCCAAAGGAGTTGCAGGTCGGGAGCAGATCGGATTTACCACTTCCACCGATCTGATTCACTGGCAAAGATACGAGAGAAATCCAGTGATCAAAAATAATCCTGATGGCTATGATGAGCTTCTGGCAGCAAATCCTGAAATCTACTGGGATAAGGATCACTGGGCGATGTTTTACTTAGGCGCATCCAGAAATAATCCAGACAAAAAGGTTCATGCCCATTCCATGATGGCGTTTTCGCTGGATTTTGTTCACTGGACTGTCGATCCTGAACCGATCCTCATGGCTGGCGGTCATCCCGATAGACTTGATGAAACGCATGCGCATAATATTTCGCTGGTTTATAATGAGGAGAATGATACGTATTACATGTTTTATTGTGCGGTTGGTGAGAGAGGAAGAGGTATTGGGCTTTTGACCAGTCGGTTGTTGGTTGAGTAGGTTAAGTGGTTGAGTAAGTTAAGTGGTTTAGTTTGTTCATTGAAGATCAGATGTAAACACAAAAGTCGGTAAAAAAATCTTAGAAAGAAACATGAGATTCTGAATAGAGCAGAATGATTGATAGCAGAATAATTATGTTTAAGATAATTCTGAAATTTATGAATTGCGAACTTTGTAATCAAGAAGACTAAGCGCTAAAATTCAATCCTGTTGATCTTGCAGAATCCTGTAATCCTGTCTTACAAATATCAGGATGGGGAATCAAAAAATGAAAAGAAGAAACTTTCTGGAAAAAATTCTATTCGCTGGTGTATCACTATTTACATCAACGTTATTAGCAAAGGAAAAACGTATGTCAGCTACAAAAATCATGGACAGTGATACAAATCGAATTTTGAAATTAAAAGGCGAATATTATCGCCAGTATCCGTTTGATTTTTCAAAAGACAAAATCGGCGCTGTCGGATTTAAAGGTTGGGGTGAATCCATTGATATTGAAGTTCCAGCGGAAGAAACGGCGCTGATTGCCATGCATATCTGGAATATTGGATTTCATCCTGCATTACCGTTTTCTTCGGAAGGTAAAGCAGGTCCCGTGATGGAAATGCTGGAATGGGCAAGCCGCTCTGTTCCAATCATCAAAACCGAGATTCCGTCGATTTTAAAAGCAGCTCGGGATGCCAAAATTCAAGTCATTCATGTAGCATCGGATGAGCATTATGCCAGGAAATATCCAGGCTATCAACGGACATTGGACATTGCTGGGAAAGAACCGACTGGCTTACCCAAAGCGCCTCGCCATGAGGAAATCAAGCCGCCAGATGATATCAAAGACAATCTTTTATTTGGAGAGAAATTTAAAGAATCATTGCAATATTACACGCCCAATTTTGATTTTCCTGAATTAGCCAGACCATTGGACTCGGAATATGTGGCTTTTACCACCCATCAATTGAATGAAGTGCTGCGAAAGCAGGGAATCTGGAATTTAATCTACATCGGCTTTGCCATCAACTGGTGCCTGTGGTTTTCGCCCTGCGGTATGGTGGATATGTCCCGATTGGGATATCGCTGTTCCTGCATCAAAGAAGCCGTTACTGCAGTAGAGAGCAAAGAATCGGCAGTCGGTGAGCTGTATAAACAGGAAGCATTGTGGCGGACAAGTTTGATGTTTGGGTATGTGCACAGTGCCGGAGATTTTATTGGGGCGTGTGGGAAAATTTGATGAAAATAATTTTCAGCAGCTTTAAAATGGCAGAATAATTTTTAGCAGAATAATAAAAATCCGAGTAGGATTATCTTATCAACATGCAGTTTGCGGTCGAACAAAATAGTTGTTTATATTAACTTACTAAATCTTTTAAAGTTGTTCACTTACAATTTTGATTGAAATTATTCTGCTATCAATCATTCTGCTATAAATATACTTGTTGAAGATTATTTTGTAACTTAATAAGTTGAATTTTTAACTTTTTGGAGTGATTAACATGAAACGAAGAGATGCGATTCGATTAATTGGTTTTACTGGCGGAGCCATTGCAGCATTTCCAATCGACTTATTTTCCAAAACATTGGAGCAAGAAAAACAACTTGCTCAAGAAGAAATTAATCAAATATTCAAAAATTTAAAAGACGAACCTGCAGCCCAAACAGAAGTTCGAGTTGAGCGTGGCGGACCCAGGCTGTTTCTCAATGACAAAGAAGTTTATCCATTGCTGGCATTGAGTGTCGGAATGCTGGATACTGCCGATGAATTTTCAGCAGCAGGCATCAATTTTTTCGCCCCGATACTTGGCATGAGATCAGCCTGGCTGGGATATGACCAGTACGATTTTTCCATTTTTGATGAATATTTTGCCCAGTTGCTTGCCATTAATCCGAACACTTATTTTTTGCCCCGACTGCATCTAAACACCCCTGTTTGGTGGAAGGAAGCTCATCCCGAAGAAATGATCGAGTATGGTCAGCCTTATGATGAGAAAAATTATAATATTAATCCACCAATGCGGGACGGTGGACATCGCTGGGGATTGGGGCTGGAGCACTGGGAAGCCTCGTGGGCGTCCAAAGCCTGGCAGGAGGACACTGGCAAAATGATTCGAGCATTTGTCGAGCATATTGATAACTCTCCGCTGCGAAGCCGCATCATGGGCTACCAGCCCACCACAGGTTTCACTGGCGAATGGGGCTATTTCGGTCCTCACTCATTACCCGATTACAGCATACCCATGCAAAAAGCCTGCGGCAAAATTCCAGATGCTGAATCGAGATTAAATACCACGTATGGATTGTTGCGAGACCCTGCCAAAGAAAAAGATGTCATCGAATTCTATCGGAAATTCCATGATGTCCATGCCGATGCGATCACCTATTTTGTAAAAATCATTAAGGAAGCGAGTCACAGAAAAATCCTCTGCGGCGTGTTCTATACCTACTTGCTCGAAAATGTGATCATGCAAGAGATTGGAAATCTTGCGCCAGAGCCTGTGCTTAAAAACCCATACATTGATTACATTGTCAGTCCCTATTCCTATTTGCACACCAATAAACCAGATCGACCCAGGTGGACCAGCGATATTTACGATGATGCGGATAACTGGCTGGGGCGAGCCAGAGGCGTTGGCGGTGATGGCGCTTACCGAGTGTTGTACGAATCGATCAAAAGACATCAGAAATTGTTTATTGTTGAAATGGATCCCAGTACCTACCTGGAAAAGAAGCAACCGTACAGCGAAGGTGGCTCGGGACACGAAACGGAAGAAGGTACACTGAAAATTTTGCAACGAGACCTGGGGCAAATGTTCGCCCAGGGTTGCGGTGGCTGGTTATACGATTTTGGCTCCATTCGTGGTGGAGTTGGATGGTATTCTTCAAAGCCGATCATCAATCAAATTAAGAAATTTGTCAAGCTTGGTGAAAGACGGAAACATCTCGATATTTCTTCAGTCGCTGAAATGGCAGCGGTTTACGATGCCAAAAGTTTTTTTGTCACCCAGCATTGGACGAAAATGGCGCCTTACCATGGATTGGGGTGCATGTACATCGATTATTTCAATCACTGGTTTCTTGCCTGTCAGTTAAGGACATTCCATCGCATGGGTGCGCCAATGGATTATCTCCTTCGGTCTGATCTCACAAGGGAAGATTTAAAAAGATACAAATTACTCTTCATGCCCAACCTGTTTTATTTGACGGAAAAAGAAATGACCTCACTGAGAGCAGTTTTAAAAGATAGCGGTGCAACGGTGGTCTGGTATTACGCCCCAGGTTTTGTGACCACAAAAAAACTCGATCTGATGCAGATGGAACGATTGACTGGTTTTAATTTGAATATCATTGAAGAACCTGGACCATTGATGATCAACAGCAAAATTAATGGAGCAGGCATCGATATGAATTTTGGTGTGAGTAAGCCAGAACATCCACGATTCAGCGTCAAAGACCATGATGTTGAGATTTTGGGTCATTGGACCGATCGGGAAGAAGTCGCTTTTGCCAGAAAAGAATTTGATGGGTGGACCTCGATTTATTTAGGCGCCGCTCCACTTCCTGTTGAAATATTGAGATGGCTGGCGGGACAGGCGGGTGTTAGGATCTGGTGCTCAAAACCAGATATCATTTACGCCACGCTGGATGCGGGTATGATTGTTGCTACTGAAAAAGGCGAACGGGAACTTAAATTTACAGAACCGATGGTGAGTGCAGAAGGTAGCAATTTTGCCAAAGTTCATCGGTTAAATATGGATTTCGGAGATGTGAAGATTTTTACGGCGGCATGATTAAGTCCACTAAATAAACAACAGAACACGAAAGATTTTACTCCAAAAATCATGCAGGGCTGTTCAATTCTAACTGAAAGACTAAAAATTAACTCCAGCTTAACGTAGCAAGAAAGCTTATTATCACTGCAAAAAACCTGTCCGCCGATTTGTAAGCTTGCATAATGACAATAACGACAAGGTTTTTGATTCAGTCATTATGATTACCGATTTGCTCGTACTTGATAAACAACTGCAAAATACAAGACGATGGAAATATTCGGAAGGCCTGGTCCCGATGAAAAGCCGCAACCGTTCCATTTATAAAGCTAAATCGTTTCCTGTTGATCTAACTTTTTTAATGCATAAGCCAAAGAATAAACTAATCTTGCAAAATACCTAAAATTAATTGTTTCAATAGTATCGCTGACTTCGTGGTAATGCGGATTCCGATAAAATGCAGTATCGGTTATCATGACTGCTGGATAATTGTGTTTCCAAAATGAAGAATGATCCGATAAATCAATGCCATTTATAGGAGAATTTGAGGTTATTGTTTCGGTTTTTATTTGAGTTGTCTTATTTAGATGTTCAATAAAATTTGTATTAAGCTGACGGGATTGCTCATTCCCAACAACGGCTATGAAATTACCGCGAGTGGGAAAAATCCTCTCCATGTCTTGCAGAGGATATTTTTGACTTTTTCGCCTTTCAGTATAAAATCCTAACATCTCCAAAGCTATCATGCCAACTACATTTTCGTCTTTTTCATGGCATGACTGGGCATAAACATAACTACCCATCTGCTCCAATCCAAAAAAAGGAGGTTCCTCCAGTGTAAATGCCACAAAGCGTAGCGTTCGTTGATTGTTATAATTATACAATAAACGAATAAGTTCCAATAGGCCAGCAACACCAGTCGCATTATCATCAGCACCAGGAGAATTTAATACTGAATCATAATGTGCTCCTACAATCAGTATCTCTTCTTGTATTCCAATTCCTACTTTTTCAAGGATCAGATTTTGAAATAATTTTTTATCATGGTAGTATTGCTGAATAGAAAAGTTATTATTGTAAAGTTTCATTTGTGTAGTGATATAATTGCTTGCCTTGGTTAATGCTGAATAATACAACATATTCCTGGGTCCAATTTCATTGGACAATATATGGACATGCTGGTATAATCTTTTTTGAAGTGTGCGAAGTTCTTTTGAATGAATCCTAATTTCTAGATTTTTTTTAAAATTCATTTTAAAAAGTTTGGAATTAAGGAACGATGAGTTGGTGAAAGGCAAATTTTATTTATCATCTATTTTTTTTATAATATTTATGCGGGCACTCTAAAAACCGGGTAGTGTCCGTTGTTAGTTATTAGCATTGCGTTGAATTTCTTATATCATAGACGGCTACTCGAAATTTGATCTTACCTGTATCTCTGTTTAGTATTTAATTGAATTAATAACCATTGCGATTTCTGTACCTGAACTATCCATTAACATTACTAATAAGAATTTAAACAAACCAAATTTCTATCAGAAACCTGGTTTGTATGGCTATTACTTCACATAACTAAACAGATACCTTTATTCATTGAAATCCAATTTAGACAACTCTTCATCCAGGCTTTTTATACGAGCTAATACTTTATCAAAATCCAACAAAGGTCCTTCCATCTCTTTTTCCTTGTCCCATAATTTACTCAACTCTGATGCTAGATTCAGTTCATTTCTAGCTGTCTCGTAATCCTTTAGTTCAAAACTGCACTTTGCAAGACTGTAATGACATTCTGCTAGATAGCTATTACTTTTAAATTGCGATTCCTGTAACAACGTTAACAAAGTAAGAAAATAGTGTTTTGCCTCTTCCCATCGACTCAGTTTATCTAATACTTTTGCTGTTAGATAATTCCAGGATGGATCTTTTGAAAACTTGTCGTCAAGAGAAAGGCACTGATCTAATGCCTCTTCATATCTATCTTCGTAATAATAAATTTCAATTAAAGCAAATAAAGCTTCCATTGAGGAAAATCGACCCTTTTCATTGGCGATTTTGAGATATTCAATTCCTTTATCCCTTTCATCCTTCATAAGTCTCAAAAAGGTCAAAACCTTTGCTTTCACACTTTTCCAATAATAATATAGCCCCAATCCATAATAGACATCGTAGAGAGTTTCATCCTTTTCATGTGCTTTTTTTAGATTAGATACACCCCTTAATCCATCACGAAATGCGCCAAACCATTCTCCCTTTCGAATGCGATGTAATCCCCGAAAACCATAAGCAGCTCCTAAAACAAAATAAGTATTAGCATCATCTTCATATCTATTAATTGCTTTCTCACCAATATCAATTGCCAAAGACGTTAAGCTATCAAATTCAGTATCAAACAGATTGATCCGATAAGTAAGCATTATGATGTGATAAACAGCCGCCTGTCCTAAATAGCCCATTGGATTTTCAGGATAGGTAGTAATAACATTTTCACAAATATCTATCGCATCAAAATATTTTTTGTGGTATAATAAGTCTATAGCCTTATCAACAAGTGTATCAATACCAGCGAATGCGATAGAGGGTTGTGCTTTAGCTTTTGATATGTTGATTAAAATAAGCAGATTAAATATAAGCAGGCTTGTAGGGATATATATTTTTTTATGTTGCCAAATTTTTGGTTTGTTATTAATTTTCGATCGGTTCATTGATTCTTGATGCACTTTTTTCTATCGAATCGAGGACATGCACTTGGATTATTACTAAATTTAACTGATAACATTACTCAGAACGATGGGATCTTTCCATAACTACTTTGGACTGAGTTTCTAAATGAATTCCATTTATTAAAACATCTTCATTCCTAATATTCTCAAATTAATAATCAAACTAAGATAAGCAGAGTCAAAAAATTAAGTGTAAACGATAGAATTGTAACTGTAATTACAATCACTGCAAAAGTTCGATATCCTGCGGTTTCTGACTTGAATTCTTGATAACCGAACACCCTCCCACATAAGTATCCTCCAACAAATCCGCCCAAATGTGCAAAGTTGTCAATTCTGGGAAAAATGAATCCAAAAAGGAATAATACAACAGCCCAGGTTAAAATTTGGGGATAAAGGACCTGTCCAAAAACACCACCTCTCGCTCGTCCATAATATATTAAAGCACCTAACAAACCAAAAATCGAGCCAGATGCTCCAACAGTTAGTGGAGTTTTAGCAATCGTAGAAAGCATAAAGCCTAATACCCCGGAGATAGTAAAAATGATAATAAATCGAGCAGTACCAAACAATCCTTCCACCATTGGACCCAGTTGACGGATCCATAAAAGATTAAATAAAATATGCAGAATGCCGCCATGTAAGTAAATTGCAGTAATTAAGGTCCACCAACGACCAGAGTCAATTGCAATTCTCCCTGTCATTCCTAAAAAATACAAGCTCTTAATACTAGGAGATAGAAAGCTTAACAGACCTTTTGGTCGAAACAGCTCAGCAGGATCGATGAGCAGACCAAGAACGTAGAGTCCAATACAAAAATAGGTCACAACTTGTATAAAACCAATATTGTTCCGAAATAATTTTTTCAATACCGAATGTAAACCAAATTTCCCAGGATTTTTCATCCCACAATGAATGCATTTTTCTGCATCAGCACTGATCAATTTTCCGCAGCTGGGACAAAGGATTGCTGGTTTTGTATTATTAGCCATTGTTTATTTCCATCTTCAATTTTTGCTCAGTTCTTTTAATTTGTAAATAACAAAAACATTAGTCTTATCATCATAATTTAATATCGAGAATCTGTTTTGTTCATAGCTCCAGTGACTTACTGGTGGCATATTAGAAGCATAAATAATGTGATTAATTTTCTTTGTTGGAATTGCCCGATAAAATGCCAGCCGCGACATTTCAAATGTCCACCACAATTTTGCTACAAGCCAGGAACCGATAACGAATAAAAAGCATCTGTTTTTATTGATTTTTATTTTCATGTTTTAATTAGAATCTCTAAGCTCATTATTTATCTAATTATACTAAACATTCATATAAATGTCAACCTTTTTTATTTAGTTATATGAAAAATTTTTAATCGGTTATCGGAATTCATTGGAAGATTCAGACATAACAGCGCGAGAGCCAGTTATTGTAAAACGAATTCAATCAAAATTCACAATTGATAGAAGAAAATATTTTGAGTGGATTGAATCCATTATGGAAAGCTTGCCGTCAACAGAGTGCGATTCTGTTAGCGTGGCTATGCATCCATACATCGAAACCAGAGTTGCAGAAGATCCAAATTTAGATTTGGATTTTTTCAATATTATAAAAATGGGATATCTGTATATGGGCATTGGCAGCGCATTAGATTTAAAATATTTGGTTCGTATCCGTGGCAAAACAGACGATCCCTACGATGATGTTGTTTTAGAGATAGAAGAAGTTCGAAATCTGAGTGAAATTAGTTGTATCCAATTTGGTGTGGGAAATGATCCTTTTCGAATCGTTCTGGGACAGGCTCGTATTGCCTATCAGTCGTTTCATCATCTTGGATATTTTCGATTTAGAAATATAAATTTCTGGGTTCAATTCTGGGTGGATAATTACAGAGAAGTAACTATTTGTGAGGGATTTAATTCCCAAAACTTCACCATACTTAAAATATTTCTATTGACATTTACTTTAAAAATGATTAAAATAAAAAAGTGGATGCATTGAGTGTTAAAATGATAGGTATTAATTGGAGCGATCAGAATCATATATTTACTCCAACGCTTTAAAATTTGTTAAAAAATAAAAATTATATATTCGTTTCTATTGGAGGTTCGAATGCAAAATACACTGAATAGAGTCAGGGCAATTTTATTTCAACCAAATCAGACTTGGGATGAAATTAACGCAGATGCCACAACAGAGCCAGAAATTTTAAAAGGTTATTTAGTATTTATCGCCGCTGTCGCAGCAATCGCAGGTTTTTTTGGCTCACTTTTTGATGGGGAATATTTTTTTAGAGCTTTATTATGGGCGGTTTTGTTCTTTGGATTTTCAATAGGTGGAGCTTGGGGAGCAGCCAAAGCGCTAACTTTTCTTGCCCCAAATTTCAAAGCAGAACCGAATTATATCGCAATTTTAAAATTGGTGGCATACGCCTTTACACCTATTTTGCTGGCTTGCATTTTTTTCCTGATTCCACAAATTTACGGATTTTCAATTCTCGGAATTTACGGATTTTACTTGCTCTGGATTGGGATTCCTAAATTAGTTCCATGCCCCCAGGATGAAATATTTAGTTTTAGAACTGTAGCTATTATCGTTCTCGCAATAACAATTTTAATAATTTTTATTTTATCAGCATTAATCAGCGGAACCTCTGTATATTATTTAAGTATTTAAAAGTGGACGAAATGATCGAGATATCCATATAGTAAAAATTGTTATTTCATGTTTTGGCATCCGTTGAAATTAATATTAATTCGTTCTTATTATCTAAACCAGATTAAATAGAAGGAGAGGAAATATGGAAGAAACGAAAGGATTTTTCAACAATCTATTTGATTTTTCTTTTTCTGAGTTTATCACTATCAAAATCATTAAAATTCTTTTTGGCATTGGAATACTGGCAGCGGCAGTCGGAGCATTGTATTTTATCGTTTGGGGTTTTCATGGTGGAGTTTTCGCTGGTATTCTCACCATCATTCTTTCCCCAGTAGTATTTATCATCTATACGATTCTGGTGCGTGTTTATCTCGAAATCATAATGGTGCTATTCCGAATTGCAGACAATACATCAAAGATGGTAAAGGAAGAACAAGAATAGCCTGTAAGTTTCTTTGTTGAATTACAGGCGAATTTTTTATCTTTACATCAATGAATAGTGAATGCGAAACCTGAGACGACAGATGTGAAACGTGAAACGGCAAATGCGAAACGATAAGTTGATTAAACAAATTTCGCTAATCTGCCTTGGCGGATTTGCGTAATTTGAATAATGCGCCAGAGAACGCATCTCCGCCCAGGTGGATGATCTGCCTGAGGAAGATAGTTCAAGAAATTCATTGTTAAGAAACTAATATATCGTAATACATTTTTTTGCAAAACAAAGATATAATCTGTAATAATATAAGGGGACGGTTCAGATCGAATTTCCGTCCCTTTTTCTTGATCAAGTTGTTGGGGAATATTTTATTTTGTGAGACAAATAAGATATGAATTCTAATTTCGGTCAACAAGAGAAGGAACGCTACGCTCGACAAACTGCTTTTTTTGGCATTAACAAGGAAGGTCAGGAGAAGTTAGCTAAGAGTCGGGTTATGATTTTGGGCTGCGGCGGTCTTGGTTCTACCTCTGCCTCAGTACTGGCAAGAGCTGGTGTTGGCTATTTAAAATTGATTGATCGAGATTTTTTAGAATTAAATAATCTTCAACGTCAGATATTATACGAAGAACATGATGTCATAGAAAGTTTGCCTAAGTCAATTGCTGCCCAGCGAAAGGTTCAACAGATCAATTCCACTATTCAGGTCGAGTCAATTGTAGCAGACGTAAATCGTTTCAATATCGAAAAATTCATTTCGGAAATTGATCTTGTGATTGATGCTGCAGATAATTTTGAAACCCGTTTTCTCTTAAATGAAGCATGCGTTAAACATAAACGCACCTGGATTTACGGCGCTGCCATAGAGTCTTATGGATTAACGATGAACATAATACCGGGAAAAACGGCCTGCCTTCGTTGTATTATCGATAACATTCCCCAACCAGGCGCAATGCCTACTTGTGAAACTGTTGGTGTGTTAGGTTCAATCGTTTGTATTATCGCATCGATTCAATGTACCGAAGCCATTAAAATTTTAACTGGCAACAAAACAGAAATCAATCAAAACCTGATTAGTATCGATGTATGGCAAAATAGCTATCAAGCGATTGATATCAAAAAAGATAATATCATGAAAAATTGCCCTGTCTGTAATCAACATCGATTTGATTTTTTAGAGGGGAAACAGGGAACGGCATTCACAACATTATGTGGACGGAATGCAGTTCAGATTTTGCCGTTCAAACAAACACAACTCGATTTGGCAAAGTTAGCAATTGATCTCTCATCAATAGGAGTGGTGAAAATTAATGAATATCTAATTCGCTTTGACATCGAGAGCTACGAACTTTCAATCTTTCCCGATGGTCGGACTATCGTTAAAGGAACAACAGATAGCGGTATTGCGCGGAGTTTGTATGCAAAGTATGTTGGGAATTAAATTTTTATTATTCTATTGATAAAAATTTCGAATAAAAAGATGCTATGACAAACATTAAATATCTTAAGTAAACAAGCTGCACGTGTGAAACATGAGATGGCAGACGTGAGACGATAATAAGTTTTGCTATTAAGGGATGGAGTTAAGAGGGTGGGATTAAATAATTTGGACATTTGAAAAATTTTTTCCACATAAAATTAATAAGTTATAAAAAGAAAATGGGAAACTTATTTTATCGTACCTCCAAAATGTTTCACATTTCTACATTGTCTATTATAATTTTAATTATGTTGTGTCGCTTTTTTTCCCAAAAACAAAGAATTATCAATAATGTTATAATACGGCTGAAGTGGCTGGGGATCATATAGGGCTGAACAAATGTTTTCTTTTTTTACAGGCTTAACTTATGCTGAAAATAGATTTAAGCAGTCAATTTGCTTATTTTTATTTTGTTTAATTCTTCTTAATCAAAATCTCTTGCTTTATGCAAAAACTAATCCAGACAGTACCGTTCATCTTATCGAAGTCATCAACAAGTATGAGGGTTTTGTAAAAGAGATAATGGAAGAATGGGATGCGCCTGGAGGGGCTGTGGCTATTGTCAAAGACGACAAAATTGTTTACATAAATGGTTTTGGAGTAAGACAACTGGGACGCCAGGAAAAGGTTGATATTCACACTGTATTTCGACTGGCTTCTGTATCAAAGGGTTTTGCTTCTGTTCTTGCCGGGCTGTTAGTTGAGGATGGTACTTTTAAATGGGACGATAAAGTATATAAATATCTTCCTGATTTTTCTCTGAAAAGTATAAATAGCACACGCAATTTAACCATAAGGCATATTCTAAGTCACACCTCAGGTTTACCAAAACATACCTATACAAATTTATTGGAAGAAGATATTCCTATTGATAGCATTTTCAAAAAACTTGGTGAGGTTTCTTTAATTTCTCCAGTGGGAAGACAATATAGCTATCAAAATGTTTTGTACAGCTTAATCAGCAAAATCATCAAATCAGCTTCGAATAAAGGATACAACGAACTTATTACAGAACGCATCTTTGAACCATTGAATATGCATGATGCTTCTCTGGGTAGGGAACCGTTCATGGCAACCACCAATCGTGCGATGCCACATATTTGGAGATATTTTGAATGGACAGCTACAGATGTAAAAAATGGCTATTATTCAGTACTTCCTTCGGCAGGGATTAATGCGAGTATTTTAGACTTGGCACGGTGGTTACGTGCGATGATGGGCGGAATGCCAGAAGTTGTTTCTCCCCAAGTTATTCAGCAGGTTACCCAATCTATGATTAGAACGCCTCAAGAATTGAGAAAATTTGGATGGCGGGATAGATTACACGATGCTAATTATGGCCTGGGTTGGCGCATATACGATTATGCCGGAGAGAAGGTGATCTATCATGGCGGATGGGTTGAAGGCTTTCGGGCAGAAATTGGATTTATTCCTGAACAAAAGATTGGCATCGCAGTGCTGCTAAATTATGAGAGTATGGTCGCTAATCTTTTTCTACCGACTTTCTTTGATATGTATTTAGATTTATCAGAGCCTGCATCTATCCAGATTAATGATTGAATTTTATTTTAGATACTGCAAATGAAAAGAAATATCTAACTTACTAAATTTGCCATCCGATTCCACCTAATTTTTTTAAATATTTTATATAATGGGACACTTTTATCCCAGGACCAATAAATTATGAGTGGTTTGCCTAAAATATTTTCTTTTGGTAAACATCCCCACACACGACTATCCTCACTGTTATCACGATTATCCCCCATCATAAAATAATGATCCGCTGGGACTTTTAAAGGACCCCAATTCTCTAATTGTCTATTTTGATTATCGTAGTAACGAATTGTATACTTTTTACCATTATCGAGAGTAATTTGAAAGTACAAACAGTAATACCCTTCTGTTGGATCGTATGCTCTTTTAATAAACTCTTTTTTGCCTTCTAAATTGCCATCGACATATATATCGCCTTTCTTAATTGCTACAGTTTGACCCGGTAAAGCAATACATCTTTTGACATAATTTAATTTATCATCTTTGGGATATTTGAATATAATAATATCGCCCCTCTGAGGGTGTTTAAAAGCAGGTAGCTTTGTATAAGGAATTTTCAAATCAATTAATGGAATCCTATTAGGTGTTCGCACTCCATAAATAAACTGATTTGCCAATAATGCATCACCGATTAAAAACGTGTCCTTCATGGAGCCAGTAGGTATAGCATAAGAGGCAACTACAAATGTTTTGATAAACATTGCGGCAATTAAAGCGACAACAATTGATTCTATATATTCACGGACTTTGCTCTTTTTTGCTTTGTTCTTTTCAGCCATATCGATCCTCCAGAAGCCTTAAAAATATCTTACTTGTTGAATTTATTGATTCTATTCTTTCAATCTGTTAACTTTTTCTTTTAATATCAATTACATTAGAATAGCTGTTCTTACAGTAGAAGCATACGATATAATTTGATTTTTGTTTTGCTGATGTCCCCAAAAAAGTCAGGAATAAGTCGTTCTACATAAATTAATGATATGAGAAGCAAAATTTTTGTTCTGTAGACAATTAATTTGATAACCATAATTTGCAATGAAAAGAGAACTGCAACTCAAAAAACTAAAATTTTCTTCGGCTATTTTTCATTTTTCTTATCAAGTGAATTTTCAATTGAAATCCCATCCTTATGTAACAATTGTAGCATCGCTTCGCTGAAATATTATGAGGAAATAATTGATATTGCTTCTCATCAAGAATTTTCTTATATTATTAACATTAAATTGAGACAAAGATGATGTTTTCTTATTAGTTAATCGAGAATTGAGTGAGATTAGCCTTTAAATAAAACAAAGGAAGATATATGGATATTCAAGATCGACTTGCAGAACGTGCAAAAGATAAATCACCTTCTGCGATACGAGAATTATTAAAGTATATGAAAATAGATGGAATGATTTCATTAGGAGGAGGATATCCCAATCCAGCTACCTTTGTATTTGAAAAGGTGAGGATTCAATTTAAAGGTGGCCAGGAGATAGAAATTGATGGAGAAGAATTGACCTCTGCTTCTCAATACGGTCCTTCCGATGCGCATTCAAATTTAAAGAAAGAGCTTCAAGGATGGCACAAATTTAAAGATGGCATCGAGTTACAAGATGACCAGATTGTGGTACTCAACGGTTGCCAGGAGGGGCTGTTTATCATGGCATATCTCTTTGCGAATTATGATGATCGGATTGTTGTGTCAGAACCTCTTTATCCAGGAACACTGGCGGCTTTTCGTTCCTTCACTAAAAATTTTGTTACGGTTCCCCTCGATTCCCACGGAATGCAAACAGAGATTCTGGAACAGAAACTGGAAAATATAGAGATGACCGGCGAACAATTGCCCAAGTTTATTTACACAATACCAAATGGACATAATCCAGCCGGTGTGGCTTTATCTTTGCAGCGACGAAAACACATGATCGATATTGCGAAGAAATACGATTTAATTATTCTCGAAGACGATCCTTATCAGTTAGTTCAACTTGATGACAGGTCTCAACTTCCTACTTTGCAATCATTGGACAGGAGTGAAAGAGTTATTCGTTTGGATAGCTTTTCAAAGATTTTTGCCCCGGGACTGCGAATCGGTTATGCTTCGGGTTCAGCAAAAATTATGCGTCAATTTGTGCTATTCAAACAGTCTGCAAACCTTCATACGAGTAGTTTCATTCAAGTGATTTTGCTGAGATATTTACAAGCTGCTGGCTATCAAAAATTTCGAGAACTGATTAAAAGGAATTGTAAATCCTATCGCGCTAATCGTGATGTCATGGTATCGGCAGCAAAAAAATATTTACCCAAATCGATAAAGTACAACATTCCTGGGGAAGGAATGTTCATCTGGTTTGAATTACCGAAACAATGTTATGCACAGCGTATGATTGATGAACAGTGCGAAAATCTAAAAGTTCTTTTAGTTCCTGGAAATGCCTTCTCCTCTCAGAACGGATGTAAGAACTTTATGCGTGCCAGCTTCAGCATGGTCACTCCAGAGCAGATTGATGAGGGAATGAGGCGATTCAGTGAAATGATTAAAAATGAGTTGCAGCGATAATGCCTGCTGCTATCAAAAGATATATAAGAAACAATGAAAAAATTAAAGATGGGTGGTAATAAATGTATCAAGACACTGAAAATCCGTGGAAACATTTTGCCGAACAAGTTGGCGGTAAATATTGTTTAAGCGAAGAAGGAACATCTGAAGTAATTGGCACTTACGGAAGATTCCCATTCAATTTAAAAATTATTTTTAATCAGGTAGCTCCAAAAGTTAATCTATTTCTTACCCATTTTGAAATTAAATTAGAGAACCGCATCGGATTAAAATTAAAAATTTATCGAGAAGGAATAATCCAGAAATTAACAAAACTTTTCGGGACGCAGGATATTATTTTCAACGATCGTTCGTTTGATAAAAAATATATAATCGAAGGCAATTACGAAGAAAAAGTGAAAGAGATTATTTCTCCAAACATTAGAGCTAAGATCATCGAATTAGGTGAATTGTTGATAATCCTCGATGGGAATATATTAACTTATGAACAACATGGGAAGATAATTGATATAAAAAAATTATTTATGATATTAGAGATGTTGGTAGAGGTGGGAGATAAGATTGATGGATAATGATGCTTGAGTTTGCTTTAAAAAATATGAATTCTATAAATTATGTTGATTGCATAAATTATAACTTCAATAAAACCAATTGGCATTGATCAGTGAAATTGCTGATTTTTACATTTTGAAAATGGAATCATGTTTAAGAAAAATACTAAAAATCAAACCACCGATTTACCTTCAGCAAAAAAATATTATCTGATTCCGCCTGAAACAATCGGCGAATATCGCGCCCGAATTTAAAAGAGCCGTCTTCTTCGATAATATCAGATTGGTTGTGTGCCCATACTAAGATGATGGTAGAGCCGGACATGTATTCCCAACGGACAACAAAATTTGAACGAAATTCCTTGAAATTAAAATCATCATTACCCTGCCAGGGATAGCTTTGAAATCGATCCTCATAATTATTCGTCCGTGGATTTACAACCTCCGGATAATTGGTGTACTTAGCCGCTGCTATAAAGGGCATCCCATAAAATTGGAAACTCAAATCCGGGGTAAATGAATATCAGAAAAGTTTTTCTCGTGTGTAACCATCCCCGCATATATGGCATGGTCATCATAAGCGATCTGAACAGTAGTTTTTTCAGTGGCTGGTTTACCTTCCTCTGGTTCATTTTGAATAAAACTCTCGCCTTGTTGTGCAAAATTCCAGATTTCTTCATCTAATATTCCATCGATTTTTATTTTTCCGTTAGGAGAACGATAGGCAGTCAGGTTTTTTATCCTTTCAGTGATTTTAAGGGTATCTCTATCTGAACCCCGGGAATTTTGTGCCGGTGAAAACGTTACTGTTAAAATTGCGATTATAATAAAAAAACAGGTGATAGCTGCTGTTTTTCTCATTCGTCGCATAGAAGTTTTCCTCGAATTTAAATATGGTTAATTTTGGGAAATAAGATTCATTTAGGAAATGAGATAAAAAATAAGCTGCGTAGTATATTTTTATGAATATTTTCTTCTCAAGATATAAAAAAAATACAAGTGGTTAAATTATTTTATTTAATCTTACTTTCTTAAAATACCTCTTAAACGTAAAATCAGAATTAAATGTTA
>SMTZ1_10002094_pt1 | contig 20189 bp, 15 predicted proteins | sample DeeMarSWOR136_30_FD_25667 | JGI IMG/M metagenome (IMG submission 25667) | reverse complement strand
ATTCAAACGATCCAAATTTTGCAGTCTCAATTCACGCAGGTATGAAGGATCATCTGAGCCTGGGGTCAGATATAAAAGATCCAGCAGAGATTTTTCCGGAGAGGCAATAAACGCGGATTGGTTATTTTCCAGGTCGATGAGCTTGTATTCGAAGAAGAGTTCTCTTTTGATATGCCTGAAAATAAAATCTCCTAAAGGGATTTTGAATGTTTGTGGCCTCCCTGTTGTGACGCTGGTCACAGCAGGGACATATTCCGGAATCAGACCATAATATTCCAGGGCAGACTGCAAACTGACATAAGAGGCTCTTTGAATTCGGTTGGCGATATAAAAAGGATGCGGTTGTATCTTGCTGTAGCGTTCGGATAAGGCATAGAGGCCGCGTCGAATCTGAATTAACTTTCCTGATTTTACCCAGCGAGAAAGCTGCTTTCCCACATCAACAGGGTTAACAAATCCTGTTCTTAATAGGCTGGAGGAGAAAACAGGTTCCCGACCGACAATCTGAAGGAGTTCTTCCCATTTCATGGAATCAATATACCAAATATGTCCTATAATTGCAATGGAATGGAAAGCATGAATTTTTGGTAAGTGTCGAACCTGAATAATTCAAGTGAGTTGATATTTGTGTAGCCTGCCGTGCATATTTCAAATGAAGATGTTCTCTCACAATTTGACACATCTTTGATCCAGGCGCTTTTTGGAAGAAGATCAACAGAAGGTGACGTCGGAAGGATTGTCGAGTCAACAAATGTTAACTATAAACTCAGAGTCCTAATGAAGAAGAAAATTAACAAGAGGATGGAGGTAGTGAGCCCTGAAGTATTTGAAAAATAAAAAAAGCGTTAGCTTATGTCAGCCAGGACTTCGTCGAATAGATTCAGGGCAGCCAGAAGATATTCCTTCTCCGAACCGAGCCCGATCCGGAGATAATTGTCCATCATGAAACAGTCTCCGGGAGCGATGAACACGCTTTTCTCCTCCCTGAGTTTAGTCGAGATCTCGGTCGAGTTGATGTTCAGGCTGTACTTCAGGAAAGCTATGGCTCCTGCCCGGGGAGGGATGAAGCTGAAGACTTTACAGAGAGCATTTCTTAATGATGCAAATCTTGAGGGAAAATTTCTCAAAGGAGCTGTAATCCTTACTATAGTCCATCTTTCAGAGGTAAGGACACTGTATAGTGCTGAATTAGATTCTGAACTCGAAAGACAAGTCAGATAAAGATATCCTCAGTATTTGAAAAAAAAAAGAATAAAAGGAAAAATTGAGTAGAGCGGAGGCCGGATTTCTCAGGTCTCCCTTTTAAGAAAAAGACATCTGAGCCAGATTTGAGCGCCTCTATGCTGGTCAAATCTAAAGGGTGAAATCCAAATATCACCCAATATTAAAATATCCTTGATGAAAAATGATAATTGAGATAGGTTTAGAATAAGTTGGTTTTATTCTAAGGGTAGGGCAGACAAAAATAGAGGACAAATTTTAAGGTAATCAATTGGATTACGCCGAAAAATTGTCAGACTATTATTCTGATATGCGTGAAGCTGACATACGCAGATTTAAAGGTCAGTTTTTTGCCACTCAAGAAGTGGGAAAGTTTATGGCTAGTCTTTTTGAGGTAAATAAAAATAAGATTGAACTATTAGATCCTGGTGCGGGGACTGGAATGTTAAGTTTTACCTTCTATGATCGACTATTGGATAAGGAAAAAAAGTTTTGATAAGAATATATGCTTATGTAAATGATCCTGGACTTATACCTTTACTAAAAAAGCTTTAGAATCATGCAGAGATAATTGAGCCCTGCTCAAAAACTAACATTATGCGTGGACCATTTTTTCTTGAGGAGGTCCTTGTATTAATAGAGAACTATCGAGTCGTCCGTTCTACTGCCATTTCATATTATATCGTGTGAGGCAGGGGATATTGGTCCTGTTGACGGTGTATGCCTTGTCTTTTTTGATTACAAATATCATTTCTTCAAGAGGTAAAACAAATTTTGTTAAGTATCTTCCTTCATTGTCAAAAACATCATAAAAAATGCCTCCCTTATGGTCAATTTCATATGTCCTCACATAGATCCGTCCTCTGTCATCACAGATTATATAATAGAATGGAGGATAATTTTTTGGGAAATTTAGGGTGATACTTGGTGGCAATTCCCGCTCTCCGAATGTGTCCTTGATCATTTTTTGGCGATCCTCTTCGGTAACCTTTATGGGCTCATAATCCTTGACAATTCTTCGTACGGGAATTCCATCGGGATCAACGATTTCCATGGTATATTCATCGGATACACCCCAAACTAAGGAATCGTCGCCTCTGAGGGCATAGCCAAACCGCTTCTCGATCATCACAACTTCCCTCCGCTTTCGACTTTGTTCAAAGCTTCCTATAGTTTTCAACGGATTTAAATCTGAATCAAACTTTATCAAATCTACTCTGTAAGTTACGTCTTTCTCGGCATCGATAACAGTGAAAAAATTCGCATAGATGAATCCCTGACTGTCAGCCTTTACTCTCATTATCCTCGAATATTTTTCCATAGATAATTCTTCTAAACACTCCCCGTCTTGAGAAAAATAGGAAAATCGATGGTTTGCTGGATCAATGACACCTATTTTTCCCCCTTCAATGACCGTCAGGGTAGTTGGCCCTTGAAACTCTCCCGGTCCCTGACCCCTTCTGCCGAATTCTTTAATTTTATTTCCACTTTTATCAAATATTTTTATGCAAGCCTCTTTGTTATCCAATACAATCATATTTTCATAATCATCGACGACCAGGAATGAGAGCAATGAAAATGGATAGATTAGATCTTCACTCTCGCCGCCGAGCACCAGGTCTTTTTGCAGAATTAGCTGCGAAGCAACGCCAGGCGGTGGTACTGGATTTTTAGGATTATAGACTACAGGTACACCGTCTTCCATTTTGATTTCTATTTTCTGAGCCAGGAGACAATTGCCTATTAAAGCGAACACGATCATGCCGGTCAAGGTCGCTTTGATAAGTGTAAAAAATTTTCTCATGATATTCCTCCCCTTTTTATTTTATACGTAATATCAGACGCTAATTGGCATTAAAAATAAAAAATCTGGTTTCCGCTGCGTCGGCTGGATAAAGGCTCATGCGTTCCCCTTTCTTCAACCCGTCGTCAAATACTATAAACGTAATTTGGATGGATGTCAAATTGAGCTAAAAATAGTGGAATGTTGGCTTAGAGAAACCAATTTTATAGGAAATTTCTTTTTGAACAAGCCCGAAATATCTCACTATTTTCCGTAATTTTCACCCGCTGACAGTTTGAAATGAGAGTACCACAATGAAGACAGAAGGGTCAATGATAACAAAGTCACAACAATTCGCCAAAAACAATCCCACACTCAGCCTTGTGATATGCTTTTCCCTCAGAATCGATAAAAAAAGCAACACACGCTCTCAGAGATACTTCTTTTCAAAACGATACTCATATTCTCCAAGAAACCTCTCGAAATAATGAAAAAGCACCCGATAAAACAATAAGTTCCGGATGATGCTGATGGTTATTGCGCCAGGGGCTATTCAAAAAACGGGCCATGATAGAGGCTTGCACCATATGCCCCCTAAAAAAGGCCATCTTTTATCCAGGCGTTCTTTGGAAGAAGATCAACAGGAGATGACGTTGGAAGGATTGTCGAGTCAACAAATGTTCACTGTAAACTCAGAGTCCTTATCAAGAAGAGAATTAACATGAGGGGGGAAGTAGCACGCCTGGAAGGATTTGGAAAATAAGAAAAGCGTTAGCTGATCTCAGCCAGGACTTCATCGAACAGATCCAGGGCAGCCAGAAGATATTCCTTCTCCGATCCCAGCCCGATCCGGAGATAATGGTCCATCATGAAGCAGTCTCCGGGAGCGATGAACACGCTTTTCTCCTCTCTGAGTTTTGTGGAGAGCTCGGTCGAGTTGATGTTCAGGCTGTATTTCAGGAAAGCGATAGCTCCTGCCCGGGGAGGGATGAAGCTGAAGACTTTGTCGTGTTTGGTGACCCATTCCTGAAGGACAGCCAGGTTTTCTGAGATGATCCGCCGGTTTCGACTCAGTATTTTTTCTCTCCGTTCAGGCTGGAGCGCGAGCGATGCCACATAATCGCTGATCAGACCGGAAGAGATGGCGGTGTAGTCATGGCCGGCCCAGCATTCCTCGATGGTCTTTTTGGGGCCCACCATCCAGCCGAGCCTTAATCCTGGAAGGGCATAGGCTTTGGAGAGCCCGCAGCAGACCATCGCTTTATCGTAGAGCCCGTAAAAAGAGGGGGTTTCCTTGCCGTCCAGCTCGGCTCCTCTATAGACTTCATCCGCATAGAGCCAGGCATCCGTGTCTTGAGCCAGACGGACGATTTCCTGCATCGACTCTTCGCTCAGCACAGCTCCGGTGGGATTATTCGGATTGCAGACAGCTATCATTCGAGTCTGAGGCGATATCAGGCTTTTCAGTTCTTCGAGGTCCGGTCCCCAGTCCAGATCTTCTCTGAGATGGAAAGGTTTGACCGTTATGCCCAAAGAGCGGGCAATGCCCCACATCTGCATGTAGTTGGGAACCATCAAGATCAATTCATCACCGGGAGCGAGGTTACACCAGATGTTGATGAAATTCGCCTCTGCTGTGCCGTTGGTGACAAGGATATTATCCAGACCTGCTCCCGGATAGAGGCGGCTGATCGCTTCTCTCAGCTCGATGGTTCCGTTTGCCTGGGCGTAGCCTATTCTGAGCGTACTCAGTTTTCTTATCTCTTCCTCGCTCAGCAGTTCTTCCAGGGTAAAAGGATGGATCCCGCTCTCCGTCAGGTTGTACTTGACCGTGTTTTCATACTGAGACAGGAGCCTTTCCAGTCCAAATTTTTCGATTTTCATGATGACCTCTCTTTATTCTTTTAATCAGATTTTATCGATTTATTTGTTTTGTGCAAGCGCTTTGTAAACCGCCTTCGAAATCTGGATGTCCTGGACAGCGACTCCGGTCAAATCCGCAACAGTGATCTGGTCGAGGTTGAAGATATCTGTCATATTCCTTAATGTGTCTATCAGGAGATCACTTCCTTGAGTTGGTCCAGGGCGATCTTCGAGCCGCTGAGGACCAGGACCACGGTTTTTCTTTTGTATATTTCTTTTTGCTGCAAAAAGGCTGCCACCGAAAGCGCGCCCGCGCCCTCGACGAGCGAGAAGTGTTTCTCTATAATCAGTCTCATGGCCTCCTTGATCTCTTGTTCGGAGACAAGGACAAAATCATCCACGTATTTTTTGCAAATGTCAAATGTGATGGATCCCTTTTCGATTCCTCCGGCTGAGCCGTCGGAGAGCGTGGGCTTGGACACCATTTCGATTATTTTCCCAACCCTGACGGATTTGTACATGACCGGTGAGTTCAACGGTTGGCAGCCGATGATTTTGATCTTCTCATCCATAGGTTTAAGGTACCCGATGATTCCCGAGATCAAGCCACCTCCGCCGACCGGGATAAAAACGGTATCGATTTTGTCGATCTGTTTCATGAGCTCGATCCCGATCGTTCCATGACCGGCGATGATCTTCAGGTCGTTATAAGGAGGGATGTAGAGAAGGTCGTTTTTTTCAGCTTCGCTTCTGGCATGCTCTTCGGTTTTAACACAATCCGTCCCGAAGAATTTCAAAACCACATCGTAGTACTTCAGGGCATCGATTTTGGCTTTAGTCGTATACCCTGGCAGATAGATCATCCCTTTCAACCCAAATTTCTTAATCGTGTAAGCAAAGGCTGCCCCATGGTTTCCGGATGATGCGGTGACCAGGATGGTTTTCCGTTCTTTTTTAGAGAGGGACAGAATTTTATTCAGAGCCCCTCTGAGTTTAAAGGAGCCGGTTATCTGGGCGCTTTCAAACTTGAGATAGACTTCACATCCCGACTGCTGGCTGAGAAAAGGTGAATAGACAAGAGGAGTCTCCCTGATGTATTTCCTTATCCTTTTTTCCGCTTTTTCTATCTCTTTTTTGAGACCTATGCTTTCTAAGAGATCCTCTTCTCCTTCTTTTTCTCTTCTGAATTCGGAATAACTCCTGACCTGCTTCTCTCCCTCCTCTTTGTTCTCTTCTTTTTTTACTTCAACATCACCGTAATCTTCTTTGTCTTCTCCTTCTTTTTCATCCTCATCTTCTTTTTCATCCTCATCTTCTTCATCCTCTTCTTGGAATGAATCCTTGGCTCTTATTTCGAACACATCTTCTTCTTTTTCCCCGGAGATATTTTCTTCATTCGTTGAGCGGTTGCTCCCGTCAGGATTTGAAGGATTTTCCTCCCGGTCTTCGAGAAGACTCTTGTCCTGGTCTTCAAAAATGTCCTTTTCGTTCATTTTCACTTCCTTTCCCCAATAATAAAAAACCTGAAAACTCCACGCAAAGTATCTCAGGATTTTTGATTCTTATCAAGTCTAAAATGGAAAATGGAATCAGGCTTCAGTTAGACCGATAACTTCGCGGCAAATGGAAACAGGCTTCGATAGATCAATCGATTTTGGGATCAGATCTCATGGATTTTACTGTCGACAGCACATGAATCGCGTTTTGAATCGCGCGTTCCTGACAAATCCTGATTACGCGTATTCAGGATTTTCCGCAGGGCCTGAGGCTCAAATTCCCCTGATGTAGGCTCCTTTAGGATACTCGATGGTGAACCCGATGAGGAGTTCCTTTTTTTCCTGGGGTTCAAGGGTGAGTGTCCAGGTGAGAAATCCTTTTTCATCCTTCTTGGCCGGTTCAGGCGTTATGGTCAGGTCTTTTATTTCGATCTTGGTGTTCTGGCTTATTGGAAGCTGGTCGAGGATTTCGATGTCGACTTTATGTCTTCGGAGGTTTTGGATCGTGATCTTGTAGGCCAGCTTGACCCTCTCGTTTTTCCCCAAAAAGCCCGGCGGACTCTTTTCCCTTTTGGTCCTCTCATGTTTGACCCTGATCTGCCTGTCTTCGCCGAAGAAGACCTTGGCTTCTTCCTCAGCGGCAATGAACGGGACTCTTGTGGAGCCGATGAAATCCTGAACAACAAACAGGTCAGCGTTGCCGGAGAGGAGAGGGTAGGGAAGGGTGTTGCGGAGTTGTGCTCTCAGGAACGCGGCCTCTTTAAGTTTAGGGACTGCGATATAGTCATACTTGACTTCGATATCCTGAGCATCCACCGGGACTTTGTGCGGTGACCCGTCGCTCGGGATCTGGACGTTCTTCTTGATGGCGAAATTCAGGTTGATCCCTGTTTCGACGATGCCGGCTGTGGCCATCTCCGCATCCACCATCTCCGCTTCCTCGAGAGGTGCTTCAGCTGGAGCGAGAACACCTGCGACAACTTTACTTTCAACGCTTTTGGCTTCTCTTGTCCGGGGAGGGCTGGGCAGGTAGAGGTCTAGTATCCAGGGATTGAGAACCGGAGGATTTGCAGAGAGAGCAGGCGAAGCTGTGGAGAGAAGAGCCGTGGCGTCCTCCCAGTTTTCACCGCTGTTCTGGACAATGTTGGCCGACATCGCGAATTCGATTTTAGCTGAGTCGGGCAGGGCCCTCATGGTATACAGAGGAGCCCAGTGGGCTCTCATCACCGTGTAGGAAAGATCGAGCTGGAACCTGCCGGCTCGACTGGCCTCGACCAGGACCGAGACCTTCCGGCTTTCCGTGGGTTTCTGGGGCTTTATGGAGTTCAGCTTTTTTTGGAGAGTCTGGAGTTTATTCTGCTGTTCTTTGAGGATATTCCTCTGTTCGAGTTTCGTCTCTTTGACCTCGGCCAGCTTTCTCCCGATGAAGTTGATGACTCTTTCCCAGCTCTGGACATCCGGTTTGCCGAGCATGACCTCCTGGGAAGCTTGGGCAGCGTTGGCTGATTCGATGGATTTAAGGAATTTTTCCTGGGTTTCAAGGACTTCTATCCTGTCCACTGTCTTGTTCATCTCCAGCTGCAAGGCATCGATTTCCTCCTGGAGTTTCTTGACCTCCGGAAGAAGCGCGGCTTCCAGATACTGGCTGGCCAGGTCGATGCCGACCACTTTGACTGCTGCTGTCCCCTTTCCGGATACCCGCAGGGAATTGGGGATCAGGGTCATTGGCAGGTTATCGAAGATGATCGAATGGGTGCCCACAGCCAGAGAGAGGTCTGCTCCCCTGACGATAGTGGCTCGGTCGGGGTAGATGGTTACCGAGGATATCGAGCTTTTAGCCGCGATCTCATCAGAGAACGCGCTGCCTGTGAACAGCAGCAGTAGAGCCATGACAAGGGAATAATGTTTCAATTTCATGGTCACCTCCATGGATTCTGTGGTTATGGCATTTTTTTCTTTGATTTTCTTTCCTTTTTTATACAGTTCGCGAGAGGAAATATTCCCTTTCGCTCAACAGTGTGAGTGAAATACACGGGAATGGCGTTAAAAATCTGGAGGGAGCGACGCCATTTCCGTGTATTTTAGCCATTAAATCACCCACACAAAAAGGGAAAGAACCTCTTTGATACAATGCACTGAAATTAGCCAGAGATTGATAAGGCGTATCTCCTATTTCAAGAAGAGTTTAACAATATTCCACAGGCCGAGGCAAGTCACGATCATGATGATCAAACCTCCCAGTACATTCTGCCAGGTATTGTTGACCAGTTTTCCCATCTTCTGGCGGTTGTTGAGCACGATCAGCAGGAAGATGGAAGCGACCGGGAGGACGATGCCGTTTGCAGCCTGGGCAAAGACGATCACGGCCAGGGGCTTGAGGTTCAGACTGGCTACGATAAACCCGACGAGGATGACTCCCAGCCAGACGCCTTTGAAACCTTTGGATTGGGGGCCTCCCTTCCAGCCCAGGACGCCGGAGGCGGCGTAGGCGGCCGCGTAGGGTGCGGTTAAAGCTGAGCTCAACCCTGCGGCAAAGAAACCCAGCCCGAACAGGAAATTGGTCAGGGACCCGAACAACGGTTCGAGCTGTCGGGCCAGTTGGATCCCGTTCTCCGGAATCATTCCCTTTTCTTGGAAAGCTACGGCTGAGGTCACCACGATCGAGGCAGAAATGATCCCACCCAGGCTAATGGCGAGAAGCAGGTCTTTGTTCACCTGCTTGAGGTCGGACACAGACTGCCACTTTTCCCTCACCGCAGATGAGTGAAGGAAGAGATTGTAGGGGACCACAGTCGTTCCCACCAGGGCGAGGCTGAGATAAAGTGAATTTTTCGGGAAAGAAGGAACCATTCCTTTGAGAATGAGGAGAAGGTTGGGTTTGATGATAATGAGGGTGGTGAGAAAAGACACGCTCATCAGGAAGACCAAAAAAACCAGGAATTTTTCTACCAGTTTGTATTTGCCCAGGCTCAGGATGAATACAGCGACCACGGAGATCACGGCCACCCAGTATTTGTCAGGGATGGAAGTAATAGTCTCTAATCCCAGAGAGCCGCCGATGATGTTGCCAGCTTCGTAAGCCGCGCAGCCGAAGGTGATCGAGGAAAGGGTGAGCACGATAAAGACGGTCCTGGTTACCATGCTCTGAGGGAATTCTCTGAGGGATTGACCGAGGTCATGATTGGAACCCAGGCTGAGCCTTCCTGTCATTCCCTGGAGGATGATAGTTGTCACCGTGGCAAAGAGCAGGGTGAAGATAAGAGCATGTCCAAACTGTGCTCCCGCCAGAGAACAGGTGGTGACTGTGCCTGGCCCGATAAAGGCCGCTGTGACCAGGAAGCCGGGCCCGAAAGATGATTTTTTATTTTTTCCGGCCATATCCTCCCCCTCCCGGAGTCTCCACCCGGAGTATGTCTCCGGGTTGGACCTTGATGTTGGTTTTGGACCTCAGGGGGATCTTTTTTCCCCTGGAAAAGAGGATATTCTTCCCTTTTTTGCCATCCTGTCCGCCGTTGATCCCGTAGGGACTGAACCTTCGCCGCTCGGAGATGATGGTCACCTGGGCCGGGACAAAGAATTCATACTCGCGGATGATTCCCTCGCCTCCCTTGTGCAGCCCCATACCGCCTGATCCGTGGCGCAGGCAGTATTTATTGATTCGAAGAGGAAGATAATTCTCGAGGGCTTCCAGGGGAGTGTTGAGGGAGTTGGTCATATGAGTGTGAACGCCGCTGATGCCCGCTGAATCAGAGCTTGCACCCATGCCTCCGCCGATGGTCTCGTAATAGGCAAAGCTCCTTTCTCGCGAATCGTCATAGCCTCCAAAGGCCACGTTATTCATGGTCCCGGAGCTTGCCGCCGGGATCTTACCGGGGATGGCCTGGGAGAGTGCGCCGAGAAGGACATCCACGATTCTCTGGGATGTCTCCACGTTGCCCCCGGCAGTGGCCGCAGGATGCTGGGCGTTGAGTATAGAGCCTCGGGGGGCTAAGATTTTGAGCGGCCTCATCAGGCCGGTGTTGAAAGGAATGTCTTCATCGACGAGACAACGGAAGACATAGAGGACTGCTGAATAGGTCACGGCAGAGTTGGCGTTCACACTCCCCTGGACCTGTTTGGATGAGGAGCTGAAGTCGATGATGGCTTCGTCTTTCCGGATGGTCAGCTTGACGCCGATCTTAATCGGCTCGTCCGTGATACCGTCATCATCCAGATAATCGGCAAAAGAATAGCTGCCGTCCGGGATCGCTTTGATGGTTTCTCTGAGTATTTTTTCCGTGTAGGAGGGGATGAGCCGGGTATAATGAAGGATCTTGGGCAGACCATATTTTTTTATGGTCTCTTCCAGCCTCTGCTTCCCCTTGTTGTTGGCTGCAATCTGAGCCAGAAGGTCTCCCTTTCTTTCTTCAGGAGTCCTGACATTGGCCAGGATCAGGTCCAGGATCTCAGTGCGCAATCTGCCTTTCCGGATGAGCTTTACAGGAGGGATGATCATTCCCTCCTGGAAGATTTCCGTGGCCAGAGGCATGGAGCCGGGCGTCATTCCTCCCACATCTGAATGATGGGCGCGGTTGGCGACAAAGAAGACAAGTTTTCTATCGATAAAGACAGGAGAGATACAGGTGATATCCGGAAGGTGAGTTCCTCCCCTGTAGGGATCGTTCAAGATCACCAAATCGTCCTCTTCAAAACCGACAGCCTGAATCGAGGCCTGGACTGATAGAGGCATGGCTCCGAGATGAACGGGAATATGGGACCCCTGAGCGAAGGTTTCCCCCTTCTGGTCAAACAGGGCGCAGGAGAAGTCTTTTCTTTCTTTGATATTCGGAGAAAGAGAAGTCCGGCCCAGCACAGCCCCCATCTCCTCAGAGACCGAGACGAACACGTTCTTGAACAGCTCAAGCTCGATAGGGTCGAATTCAGTCATTTACTTTAGTGTCCTTTGAATGATGAGGTTCAAAAAACCATCCACTTCCAGCATAAAGGATGGAGGAAGGAATGTTGTCGATTCGGAATCAGCGACCAATGCCGGGCCTTCCAGCTTATTGCCCGGAGACAAGCGAGCCATCTCGAACACCGAGGCCTGGTATGAGTTTCCTTTATGGTAGAGGGCCTGTTTTTTGATGAACGCCCTAGCAGGGTCGGGTCCTTTCAGAGGGAATTTTTTCAGCCTGATTTTTTTGCCTGCGCCCACAGCTTTGACCCGGATATTGACGATTTCCACAGCTCTTTCTTGATGCTGATAAGAATACAGTTTTCTATGGGCTTGGTGAAAGTCCGGAACGAAAGAGAAATCGCGGGTTTTTCCGGTCCGGTAAGGGATGGTGATTTCATAGGATTGGCCGAAATACCTGAGGTCAAGAAGGCGGTAGAGCCGGATTTGCTCCTTGTGGATACCATCATCCTGGAGATCCCGGATTCCTTTTTCTTCCAGCTCGACGAAATGCCTGTCCATCTCTTCCCGGCTGGTTTCTGCAGTTATCTTCAGGATGGATTTGGAGTAATCCTTTATGGAGTCAGCCAGGAGAAGACCGTAGGCAGAGAGGACTCCAGCGTTTTTGGGTACGATCACTCTGGGCATTCTCAGGCTGGAAGCTATATCCACGGCATGCATCCCGCCTGCTCCTCCAAATGAAATCAGGGTGAAATTCCTGGGGTCGTATCCTCTTTCGATCGATATCACCCGGATAGCTTTTTCCATGTTGGCGTTGGCGATGGCGATGATGCCGGCAGCTGTTTCATCAAGCGGCCTGTTGATGTCTTGAGCCAGCCGCTTCAGGACCTTGCGGCTTCTTTCGGGAAACAATTTCATTTTTCCGCCGAGGAAGAATTCGGGGATAAGCCGGCCCAAAACCAGGTTGGCGTCGGTCACGGTCGGGAGGTTTCCCTTGCCGTAGCAGGCGGGTCCAGGATCGGCTCCGGCGCTCTGGGGGCCGACGCGCAGAGAGCCGCCTCTGTCAATGTAGGCGATCGAGCCGCCTCCGGCTCCGACAGTATGGATGTCGATGATCGGGATTCGCAAAGGGAAATCTCCCACCAAGCTCTCATTGGTCCTTCTGATCTCACCTTCGACAAGGGACACATCGGATGAGGTCCCACCCATATCGAAAGTGATGATGTTTTTATGTCCTGCGGCTTTTCCCATCTGGAAAGCCCCGACAACTCCGCCGGCAGGGCCGGAGAGAGCTGTCCTTATCGGCTCTGACCTGGCTTTTGCCGGAGAGATATAGCCTTCGTTGGACTGCATGATCCGGAGCTCTGCGCCCCGCATCTTTTTCTCCAGGTTCTCCAGATAGCGGCTGATGACAGGCATGAGATAGGCGTTCACCGCGGTGGTCGCTGTTCTTTCGTATTCCCTGTGCTCGGGGAGGATGTCACTCGAAGCAGAAAAAAGGAATTTGTTCTTTTTGAGTTCACGGGAGACGATTTTTTCATTGGCCGGATTGGCGTAGGAATTGATCAGGCTCAGGGCGACAGCTTCGATTTTCGATTTTTTGATCTTATCCAGGATTTCCCGAAGTTCGTCCAGAGAGACCTTTTTCTCGACCTTGCCCTCTGCGGATACTCTTTCTTCAAGTCCGAAGCATAAACTGCGGGGGAGAAGCGGAATCCGCTGCTCTCCCTTGAGACTGTAGAGGTCACGCCTCGTCTGCCGCCCGATGAACAGGATGTCTTCGAAGCCCTTGGTGGTGATAAGAGCAATCCGGCCGCCTTTGCGCTCGAGCAGGGAATTCGTGGCCACGGTCGTGCCGTGGATGACGAGAGGCAGACGGTCAAGAGAATCCTCTATTCCCTCGAGAATGGCCAGGGAAGGATTCTTTGGAGTGGAAGGAATCTTGTTTATTTCAATTTTTCCGTTGGAGAAAACGACAAAATCAGTGAAGGTTCCACCCGTATCGACTCCGATTTTCACTTCTTTCATTACGGATATATTTATCTTCATGGTTGCAGCAAAGTCAAGAAATATGAAGAACCAGGCATGGATGGCTGTAAAAAATAGGAGTTTACTTTTTAAGCCTAATTATTATAATTAGATTCTAGGGAATGAGTTTTAGTTCTTATGAATGAGTAGGGAATCAACAGATGCCTGTCTACTTCAAATGCAAAATCTGTGGAGAGAAGCACCCATCGCCTGTGGCTTTCACCAAGGAATCCTTTGACTCCAGCACGATTTTTGCGCAGACTTTTAAGTGCCCGAAGACAGGACAAGTAGCCAAATATGACTTGATCGATCTCTTCTGGGAAGACAAAGGCAAAGACAGGATTTAGGGATCAGCAGAGCGTTTCTCTTTTACTTGCAGGTGTCGCACGTTCTTGTCGAGCAGGTCGTGCAGGCTTCAGATGAACTGCTGAGACGGCTGCTTCCTCCTCCAATCCCAAAAGAAGAAACAAGCTTTTGTATATCTTTGCTCCCGCAGGACGAGCAGGAGATTTTTTTTTCTTGCCCTAAAGAAACCAGAGTCTCGAAATGCTTACCGCATTTTTTACAGAGAAATTCGTAGATGGGCATGGCAGTATAATTTTAAATCATTTCAGGCACAGGGGCAATCAGGATAATAAAGATATTTTTTTCTCTCAGATTATTGTCTATTTGACAGCGATCGCCTCGATCTCGACCTTGACATCTTTGGGCAGACGAGCCACCTGGACGGCTGCCCTGGCAGGGTAAGGCGGCTTGAAAAACTCACCGTAGACTCCATTCATCTGGGTGAAGTCATTCATATCCTGAAGGAAAACCGTGCATTTGACGACCTTGTCGAAGGAACTTCCGGCAGCCTCAATTACGGCCTTCATGTTAGTCAGCACGAGACGTGTCTGCTCTTCGATAGTGCCCATCTTCAGCTCTCCGCTTGCAGGGTCGATCGCGATTTGACCGGAGGCAAAGATGAATCCGTTGGCTTCGATGGCTTGAGAGTAGGGGCCGATCGCTTTTGGCGCCTTATCCGTCTTGATTTCTTTTTTCATGTTTTTTCTCCTTCCTTCTTTCAGTGGAAAGGTTGGACCGACTAAGGCCACGCAGCTTAAGGTGATTAAAGCCTCTCTTCTTTTCATCTTAAGCTCTCCTTTCAAAAGGGGTCAGGGCCCGACATTGGACAACATAAATTCAGCCCTGGAAGATTTTGGGATCAGTCTCTGGTTGAGCTGGTGTCCTTAGGATCAAGGTTCAAATGGTGAAATCCTTATCAGTCCTGATCCTGATTCTTTTTTAACCAAGCCCTGACCTTAGATATCTCGCTGAAATGTCCAATGTCGAGCCCTGACCCCATTTTTTTCAACTCATTCTATAACAACAGGACAGCGGAGTCCAGAAAAAGATACCCGTACAGACCTTTTTTTGACATCCGATGTGCCTCGTGATATATGATGAGTTCGAAGAACTGGAGCCAGTCAGGAGTATTGAAATCAATAATAATACCGGAGGCATTATCGTCCTCTGAATCGATGACAAAGCCTTAAGAAGGAGAGCTCGATGAAAAAAAGATTTAATGTTTCTATTTTCCGGATAACATTCCATTTCTTATTGGCCTTTTGTTTTCTTTTCACCTGGCAGACCTGCAGGAAAGCAGAGGTCGTCGTTCCCTCTCCGCCTGAGACAGCAGTCATTAACGTTACCGAGACTCTCCACGGCGTTGAGATTGTCGACCCCTATCGCTGGCTTGAAGACCAGGAAAGTCCAGAGACACGGGAGTGGATCAGAATCCAGAACGAATACACGGATTCAATTCTCAACTCCCTTCCTAGCCGGGAAAAATTAAAAGGACTTGTCTCCAGCTTCATCAAGATCGATGCCATGGGCATGCCGAGAGAGATGGGAGGCCGCTATTTCTTTTTTAAGAGGGGCGCTGACCAGGAGCTCTATGTGATCTACATGAGGAAGGGCCTGGAGGGCGAGGATGAAGTGCTCATTGATCCTCACCCGATGAGCGAGGACAGGACAACGAGCGTCGGGATCTCGGACATCTCCAAGGACGGCAAGATTCTGGCCTACAGCATCCGCAAAGGCGGCGAGGACGAGGTTGAGATCAGGTTTATGGATGTGGATTCCAGAAAAGACCTGCCCGATTTGCTGCCCAAATCCCGCTATTTCGGCCTCAGCCTGACTCCGGATAAAAGCGGATTTTATTACACACGCTATTCTCTCGACAAGGGCCCCCGCCTTTATTACCACAAGATGGGAACACAGACTGCCGAGGACAGGCTGATATTTGGAGATGGGTATGGCCCGGAAATGATACTCTTTGGAGAACTTTCCGAAGATGGACGCTGGCTGGTGATCACAGTGCTGTATGGTTCTTCGGCGGATAAGACTGAGATCTATCTCAAAGACGTCTCTGTTGACAGTCAGATCGTTCCGGTGGTCAAGGACATTGACGCCCGGTTTTTCGGAAGCATCGCCGGGGATATCTTTTTTCTCCACACAAATTGGGAAGCCCCCAACAGCAGGCTGATCGCTGTTGACCCGGAAAAACCAGCCAGACAGAACTGGCGTGAGGTCATCCCAGAGAGCGATGCGGTCATGGAGGGATTTTCCCCAGCAGGAGGAAAGCTGTTTATCAGCTACCTCAAGGATGTGAAGAGCATGGTCGTCGAGTTCGAGCCGGATGGAACCAGGGTTGGTGAGATATCCTTCCCCACCATCGGCACGGTCAGCGGTGTCTACGGGAAGTGGGACAGCAGCGAGGCTTTTTTTGTCTACACCTCTTTCCATATTCCCACCACCATCTATCGCTATGATGTGGTGAATAAAACCCAGAAGGTCTGGTCAAAGATCAACGCGCCCCTTGACAGCGATAAGTACGAGGTCAAGCAGGTCTGGTTCGAGTCAAAGGACGGCACGAGAGTCCCGATGTTCGTTGTCCATGCCAAAGACATCAGGCTGGATGGCTCTCACCCGGCCCTTCTCACCGGATACGGCGGCTTCAATGCCAGTTCCACTCCTGGATTTTCTGCTCAGGCGGCGGCCTGGATCAAAAAGGGCGGTGTCTATGCGGTGGCCAACCTCCGCGGAGGAGGAGAGTTCGGAGAAGAATGGCACCGGGCAGGCATGCTTCAAAATAAGCAGAATGTGTTTGATGACTTCATCGCCGCTGCCGAATACCTGATAGAGAACGGCTATACCAAGCCAGAGAAGCTGGCCATCAGAGGAGGAAGCAACGGCGGCCTGCTCGTGGGAGCAGCCATGACCCAGCGTCCCGACCTTTTTGGAGCGGTGATCTGCACTTATCCTCTTCTCGATATGGTCCGCTACCATATGTTCCTGGTGGCGAGATACTGGGTTCCTGAATATGGATCCTCCGAGAATCCCGAACAGTTCAAATATCTCTATGCCTATTCTCCCTACCACAACGTGAAGAAAGGATCCGCCTATCCGGCTGTTCTTTTTATCACCGGCGATGCTGATACCCGGGTGGCGCCGCTTCACGCCAGAAAAATGGCCGCCTTGATGCAGGCTGCAACAGCTTCGGACAAGCCTGTGATGATTCGTTATCATATCAAGGCCGGACACTCTGGCGGACAGCCGGTCAGTCAGCAGATAGATGACTTGACCGACTCGCTGAGTTTCCTTCTCTGGCAGCTCGAAGGCAAATTTTAAAAGCTCTCTTCCGTCATCATAAATTGGCAGGAGACGGAAAACAAGAAAATAACAGCGGATTGGTCTATTGAAAAACCACTTTTTATGGTCTACAATCTTTTGCAAAAATGCAGTCAGTCCCGATTAGAGCCAATGAATTGAAATCAAGGTAATTTCGCTTGATTGCCTTTTCAATATGATGGATGTCTATTTTTGAGTTTTAAAAAGAATTGAAGGAGGCTTCCATGAAAAAGAGGCTTTATGGTTTATCGTTTTTTCTGGTGCTGGCTCTTGCCCTCCCAGGATTCCTGGCGGGCGGAATCGATATCAACGATACCAAACTGTTGAGCCAGCCGGCCATAAGCAAGGATCATATCGCCTTTTCCTATGCAGGGGATCTTTGGCTGGCCAACATCGACGGCACAGGGGTCAGACGGTTGACCTCTGCTCAGGGGGATGAGTCCGATCCGGTGTTTTCTCCCGATGGCAGGATGATAGCCTTCAGCGGAGAGTACGACGGCAACATGGATGTCTTTGTGGTTCCCGTGGAGGGCGGCATTCCCAAGCGGCTCACCTGGCATCCGGGTGCGGATGTTGTTCGGGAATTCACGCCCTGCGGCTCCGCGGTCCTGTTCGCTTCTTCCCGCGACAGCTTTACCTATTCCTATACTCAATTGTTCACGGTGTCGCTCGAAGGCGGCTTTCCTGAGTCCCTTAAAATACCCAATGCGAACAGAGCCACATTTTCGCCAGATGGAAAAAGGATGGCCTATACTCCACTGCGGGAAGCTTTTCACCAGTGGAAGAACTACAGGGGAGGCACGGTTTCCGAGGTCTGGCTCCTGACTTTCAGCGATTACTCAGTGGAGAAGATTTCCCAGCCAGACGGCCGTTGCAACGATACTGACCCGATGTGGATCGGGGAAAAGATTTATTTCCGTTCAGACCGGAATGGAGAGTTCAATCTGTTCGCATTTGACCTGAGATCAAAAGAGATCAAACAACTCACTTTTCACACGGACTTTCCAGTGATCAAAGCCTCGGCAGGCAGCGGAAAGATCATCTATGAGCAGGCCGGACAGCTTCATGTTTTTGATGTTGAACAGGCAAAGAGCAAAAAGCTGACCATCGGTGTCGCGGCTGACCTTCTTGAGCTGCGGCCCCGTTACGCCAGAGACCCGCGCTTCATCAGGGAGGCGGCGATATCGCCTTCCGGCGCAAGAGCTGTCTTTGAGTACAGAGGTGAGATTGTTACGGTCCCGGCGGAGAAGGGGGACCCGCGCAACCTGACAAACACCACCGGAGTCCATGAACGCTCTCCGGTCTGGTCGCCGGACGGGAAGTCCGTCGCTTATTTTTCAGATGAAAGCGGTGAGTACGAGCTCCATATCCAACCCCAGGACGGCAGGGGCCAGGTCAAAAAATACAAAATGAGCGGGTCGGGATTTTATGACTCTCCGGTCTGGTCGCCAGACAGCCAAAAGATATCCTTTGCGGATAATTCCTGGAGCCTGTACTGGATAGACCTCAAGACAGGTGTCTCCAAAAAGATCGCCTCCGAGAGAATTTTCGGACCGGGCCGGTTCAGGACAGTCCATTCAGCCTGGTCTCCTGATTCCAAGTGGATCACCTATTCACTCAACACCACGGCCTATATGGGGAAGGTCTATGTCTATTCGCTCGATAAAGACAAGTCCTATGAAGTGACCGACGGGATGAGCGATGTCGCTGAACCGGAGTTCGATACAAGCGGAAAGTACATCTACTTTTTCGCTTCCACCGATGCCGGCCCGGTCAAACAGTGGTTTGCGATGTCCAACGCGGACATGGAGATGACGCGTTCTCTCTACCTGGCTGTCCTGCGCAAGGATATTCCCTCTCCTTTGGCCAAAGAAAGTGATGAGGAGAAGGGGGACGAAGAGAAGAAGGCTCCTGAAAAGGAAGAGCCTCAGTCGAAAAAGAAAGGTAAAAAACCTGAAAAGAAAGAAGCTGAAGCCAAAGAGACATTTTCGATTGATTTTGACGGCTTGAAATACAGGATCATGGACCTTCCCATACGAGCTGGCGCCTACTTCCGCCTTCAGACTGGCAACGAGGGAGAGATCTACTATCTGGAAGCGCCTGCTGGCAGCCGGAGTTCTTTTGCCAGGGAGACCAAGCTGATGAAATTCACCCTGAAAGAGCGAAAAGCAGAAGACATCCTGGAAGGAGTGAACTGGTTCGAGGTCTCCGCCGATAAAAAGAAGATCCTCTACATGTCAAGAAACACCTATGGGATTATTCCTGCAGGGCCGAAAGCGAAGCCCGCTCAGGGAAGGATTGAGACCGGAGCCATCGAAGTCCGGATCGAGCCTCGAGCCGAGTGGAAACAGATCTTTCACGAAGCCTGGCGGATAAACCGGGATTACTTCTATGCCACCAACATGCATGGTGCCGATTGGGGAGCGATAAAGGCAAAATATGAGGTTTTCCTCCCTCATTTGAGCTGCCGGAGCGACCTGAACCGGGTGATCCAGTGGATGTGCAGCGAGCTGGCTGTCGGCCACCACCGGGTCGGAGGCGGTGATTTTCTGGCTGAACCCAAGAGGGTTCCCGGCGGTCTGCTCGGAGCGGACTACGCCATCGAGAACGGCCGCTATCGCTTTAAAAAAATCTACGGCGGGCTCAACTGGAATCCCGAGCTTCGTTCCCCGCTGACCGAGCCTGGAGTCGACGTGAAAGAGGGCGAGTATCTCCTGGCCGTTCAGGGGAGGGATATCAGAGCGCCGTCTAATATTTACAGTGTCTTCGAGAACACGGCTGAAAAGCTGATCGAAATCACGGTCGGGCCGAACGCGGACGGAAGAGGCTCACGGACAGTTCAGCTGGTCCCTCTCAGCAACGAGTATGCACTGCGGAATCGGGATTGGGTGGAAGGAAACCTGAAGAAAGTGCATGAAGCCACCAACGGACGGGTGGCCTATGTCTATGTCCCGAATACATCGACGCTAGGTCACATCTACTTCAAGCGCTACTTTTTCCCTCAGATCGACAAGGAGGCGATTATCGTCGACGAGAGGTTCAACGGCGGCGGACTGGTGGCCGATTATTACATCGACCATTTGCGCCGGCCTTTTGTTTCTTACTGGCACATGCGTTACGGGGACGATATCAAGACACCGGGCGGCTCCATCCAGGGGCCCAGGGTCATGCTCATTAACGAGCTGGCCGGCTCTGGAGGAGATCTCCTTCCCTGGATGTTCCGCAAGTTCAA
>SMTZ1_10002915_pt1 | contig 20190 bp, 14 predicted proteins | sample DeeMarSWOR136_30_FD_25667 | JGI IMG/M metagenome (IMG submission 25667) | reverse complement strand
TCAAGAATACAACGCATTGGCTGAAGCATTCTTAACATCACCTGACCAGGCCACGGCTGAAACCACCCTCGATGCTTGCCAAATGTGGCTGCATGACGACGTTGCCTGCATACCATTGTACACAATGAAGGGTTATGTGGCACACAGAACCAACTACGGAGATTTCCCTGGAGAACAACAATATAAAAACCTACCGTGGGAAGGCTTTGTAAACGAGCAAGGCTACGGTTACTACGGTGCTTGGGTCGGCTACACAAGCCTTAACGCACATCCTCAAGGCTATGAAAGGGGTGGAACGCTCAGGCACGGATTGATCGAGGCTCCGGACATCCTTGATCCGGTGGATTCCGAGTCGTTCTACGAATGGTGTATCCTCAGCAAAATATACGAGCCACTCTTAATGAATGACCCAAACGACGTAACAGTCAATATTCCGTGGCTAGTTAGCGACTTTGACGAGGGATCATGGGTCAATCCTCAGAACGACACATGTAGCAAGATAACAGTTGTCCTGCGCGACAACATTCTCTTTCACGACCTTGAGCTTCTAACACCTGCAGATGTTAACTTCACGTTTTGCTACCTTAGAGATGCAAAGTCGGTATCTACCTATTGGGCTGTGAAAGATTTCGACCACTGCGACATTTCAGGCAATACAATAGACATATGCTTTAACCTCACAAGCTGGTTGGCGCTAGATTGGGTTGGCGGTGTACCCATATTGCCAAGACACATATGGATAGACTATCCGCCAACGTTACCTGGAGACCCAACAGTTCCTGGATCTTGGTCCTTTAACCCTGAATTGGGAGACGCATTGATCGGAACAGGACCTTACATGTGTAACAAGGACGACGTCGTAGGTAGGATTGATCGTACTTTAGACGAGTACTTCCACTTGGAAGCGAACCCAACCTACTTCAGAAAGCTAGTGAGACCCGATTTTGTCACAGCAGGCCCTACACCAACTCCTGACGGAAACGTAGACATAGACGACTTCATGACTGCCGTAGGCCAATTCGGCACTTCCTATCCAACATGGAATCCCACGTATGGTCCGATCGCCGATGTTAACAAAGACCGCGTTGTCGACATAGATGACCTAATGGAAATTGCGGTTCGCTATGGAGGAACAGGATACAACAATGGCTATCCACCGTACTACACATAGTTTCAGAATAGATATGAGGTGAAGAAATGAGAGTAAAAAACACGTTATTAGTGTGTCTAATCGCAATACTGCTAGCAGTACCCCTTGGTACAAATGTGGGTACAGGTTCAACAACCACGAGACTTTATGTAGATCCTCCTGAGATTATCGACTCTGGTATAGCAATTGACACCAGCATTTCCATTGAAGTGAAAGTTGAAAACGTAACAGATCTTTACGGCTGGGGTTTTAACCTAACCTTTCGGCCTGATATGTTACAGGTCTTGACTATTACACATAGTTCATGGATGGGAGATAACTCTGATGGTTGGGCGTTCGCAACGCCTACGACAATAGACAATGCCGCAGGCTACGTCTTTACGGGTCAAATAATACATCCAGGAGCACCTCCCATGATCCCCATACCCACGTATGGAGCGACCGGCAGCGGAACTTTGATCACCGTGACTTTCAATGTTACAGGTGTTGGAGCATCTTACATAGATCTTACTTCAACAAAACTCAACACCAACATAGAAGGCAACAACGTAGCGATACCGCATGTAACGCAGAACGGCTTGTTTGACAACAGACTTGAAGTATTGCCACCTGTCGCCATAATCACCGGCCCATCATCTGGAGTTGTGGGAGAAACATTGGTTTTCAACGCTTCCGATAGCAACGATAACGCTGATAATGGATGGTTAGTTAGCTACGAGTGGGACTTCAGCTTAGGTAACACATTTAACGTTGAAGCCACAGGCGAGATTGTAACGCATCCCTTTGAAAGCAAAGGTTCCTACACAGTGGCATTAAGAGTAACGGACAATGATGGCTACACCGACGTGGCCACAGTGAACATACCTATAGCAACGGAGACATCATACTTCCCAAGCCTAACTGGGAAGAAAGCGTGGCCCGGTCACCATCACTTTGTCGAAGCAAAACATGGCACCACCAATGTTCTCTATGCCAAAATCATGAACCCAAATGACGTCCTAACATTTGATGTTTATGTTCGATTCAGCGTATACGATGCCAAATACGGCGGTTGGATAGAACCATCCATCGACAGTGCAACAGTAGAAGTATTACCTGGGCAAAAGATCGAAGTGACCGCCGGATTCAACATAAATGCACCTGAGTTCCAGTCGATTTCGAAGGCTTACATAAAGGCTGAGCTTTGGTACTACAACACGGATCTTGAAGAATGGGTGAAAGCCCCCTTAACCAAGTGGTTCAGCTTCGCCATAGTACGAGCCTAGCAGCACAACTGCAAACCTCTAATTCCCTTTTTTTTATTGAAATAATAAACCAAGGTTAGAAGATGTGTATAAAGAAAAATTAATTCTGATACCTTCTTTATTGATTATAATCATTGCTTTCACTGAAATACCACCTGTCCAAGCGATTACATGGTCTCCCAATATGAGATTGACATGGAACGAAAGCGATGATTGGCATCCCTCAATTGCCCAAGCATCTGATGGAATGATATGGGTTGTTTGGCATTCACGACGAACAGGCAACTACGAGATCTTCTACAAAACTCACAACGCATCCTCGGTACATCCGTGGTCCTCAGATACAAGGCTTACTGCAAACACAGGCGTTGACAGAACACCAGCAGTTATGCAAGCTGCAGACGAAAAAATCTGGGTTGTTTGGTCCTCGAATAGAACAGGTGACTACGACATTTTTTACACAACATATAATGAATCCTCCTGGTTGTCTGAACCGAGAAGATTAACCGTCGACCCAGGAGAAGACCATTTTCCGTCTATCATACAAGGTTCTGACGGAAAAATCTGGATTTTCTGGTCGTCAAACAGAATGGGTGACCCCAGCGAGATATTCTGCTCAACATCCTCTGACAACGGTGCAAACTGGTCAACTGCTGCGAGATTGACCACGGATCTAGCAGACGATTGGAGGCCCTCAGCTGTCGAGACCACTGACGAGTCAATATGGATCGTCTGGACAAGAGGCAACGATCTTTACTACAAGATTCTTTTTAGAAATATGACTGAAAAACTAACTGATACTTTGTTGACTAAATCTCCAGGTCAGAATTGGCATCCATCCGTTACGCGCACTGACAATGATACAATATGGGTCGTGTGGGATTCGGATAGGCGTGATGTAGGGCGTAACAGTGAGATCTACTACAAGATTAATGATGGGTCATGGTCCCATGATGTGAGGCTAACTGAAAACGTTGAAAACGATCTCATGCCTTCGATAATGCAAACATCAGCAGACAACATTTGGATAGCATGGACGTCAACAGCATTTGATAATGTCGACATTTATTATTTGACAGACGAATTTCCTCAGCCTCACAACCTTGCTATATTCAGCGTTATTCCCTCTCCCACCATGGTATATCGAGGAGAGGAAGATGTTCTCATTGAAGTTGTAGTTCAAAACCATGGAACAGAAGACGAGACAGTTTATGTTGAATGTCGAGCTAACACCATTCTCTTGGGGTTTGCAACATTCAATTTGACTGCTGGACAACTGTGGACAGAAACTTTCACTTGGAACACGTCAGCTAGTGCTTCGCGCAAATACATCATAAGCGCGAATGTGACTTCAGTTCCCGGAGAAACTGATCTTGCCGACAACTTTATGAGCGCTGAAGATCTTGTTGAAGTTAGAATACGTGGCGACATAGTCGGCATGTATGAAGAGGTTTTGTTACCGATCCCTGATGGGCAAGTTGACTTGGACGATTTCATGATAGCTGTAGGTCAATTCGGGACAGCCTATCCAAATTGGGATCCTGTCTGGGGGCTCGTTTGCGACGTGAATAATGACAAAGTGGTAGATATAGACGATCTTATGATAATTGCTCTGCACTATGGGGAGACGTGAACACATGTAGTCGAACGTCAATTTTTGGAGAAATTGCCGACTCCTTCTACGAGAATGGATGCGAGACATCAGATTGCAGAATACTTTTTAACTACAACATAGCTAGAGAATGTGGGAAGGTGGGGCAAGATGAAAAATAATCCAAGATGGATGTTTATTACCATAATCTTCTTAATGGTTTGTGTAACAATGTCCAGTTTGGGCGGGGCTTCGTCCGCTACAGTTGCCGTGAACCCCTCAGAGGTGATAGATTTGAGTCCGGGCGAAACCTTTTCTGTCGACATAACTGTGGAGGACGTCACTGACTTGTATGGTTGGAGCATTAATTTAACGTTCCAACCCGGCGTTCTAAATGTTGAGAATGTAACGGAAGGACCTTTTCTCAAGCAATTTGGCAACACGTTCTTTTTGCCTGGACAGACAAATAATGTCGTAGGCTTTCTAACTCCAGGTGGCATGCTATTTGACCCCACTCAAGATCCTCCTTTTCCACCGGAAGGTGCGACTGGTGACGGAGTCTTGGCTACAATCACTTTTTCCGTTAAAGGTTCTGGAGTTGCGAACTTACACTTTGAAGCATCAAAACTCAACACAGTTGTAGCATCCAACAATGTTCCGATAACCCATACAACTATGGATGGGCTTTTCAGAAACGCTGCATCAACTCCATTCTCTATTGAATTAATCATTGCTATCACAGCTGTTATTGCAGTTGGCGGAAGCATTGCAGTGTTCCTCTACAGGAGGAAAACGGCGAAAACCTAATATTTCGGATGCCATGGAAAGCAAACTTCATAAACGTTTGTGTCCTATTCAAGATGGCTAGAGTCGAATTCAGAGGAGTCCTGTAGAAAGTGAGAGACAACTGTAAACGGATAATTCTGATAGGCGTCTTAATGCTTAACATCCTAGGCATATTGATTGTGATGCGCACGGTGATAGCATCTCCAGAAGCTGTAGTTACGATAAACCCCAAGATCAGCGTAAAAGCACCGGGCGCGTCCTTTGAAATCAACGTAACCGTATCTGATGTTTCCAATCTGTACGGTTGGGAATTCAACATAACTTTCGATCCTGCAATACTGAATGTTGAAAACGTAACAGAAGGACCATTTCTGAAGCAAGCTGGCAGTACATGGCCGCTGCCCACAACCATAGATAACGATGCAGGATTTGTGTTCAAGGGATCAGCGCTCTTTCCACCTCCTGAAACCGGAGCAAGCGGTAACGGAACTTTAGCAACAATAACCTTTAATGTTACCGTTGAGGGAGAAAGCAACTTGAGCTTCTCTGAGTCAAAACTTAGAACAATGGATCTTGATGAAGGGATTCCGGTGCCGATAGAACACACAACAATTGACGGCGTTTTTATTTATCCACTATCTCGAGATGTAGCTGTTACTGATGTTACAGCTTCCTCTACGTCAGTTACCGCTGGAGAACTCGTGTCTATAAATGTAACTGTAATGAATAAAGGTAGCATCACCGAGACATTCGACGTAGCTGTCTGGTATGACTCGACTATTATTGAAACAAAAACTGCAACCGATCTGACCCCTGATGCCTCTGCAACAATAAACTTCAGTTGGGACACGACGGATGTAGCTGGAGGCGAATACACAATCACAGCCGAGGCAACACCCCTTTCAGGCGAAACAGAAACCACAGACAACACAAACTCGGAAATTGTTGTTACAGTAACCGTGCCTTCACCATCGCCTGCAATACCTATCGAACTTCTTGTTGGCGCAGTCGTCGCTATAGTAGCCACCTTAACTATGATATTCTTTTACATGAAAAAACGTGGACAAAAAACGTGATTTCCCCTTTTCTTTTTGTGTCAAGGTTAAGGATAAGCTTCATAAACCTCGCATAACCTTAGTGAATATGCAAGTTGATGGGGTGTATTGAATGAAAATAGACAAGTTACGGCTTATTCTTGTTGTTTTGCTTGTCGCTTATTTAATCATGCAAGATGTAGGTGTCGGAATAGCCTCACCAGAGGACACCGTAGTCTCAGTTGATCCTCTAATAAGCACTGGAAACATCGGAGAAACCTTTGACGTTAACGTGACTGTTGCCAATGTAACAGATTTGATGGGTTGGAGTTTCAATATGACTTTCAATTCCAACGTCCTAAACGTAACTGCTGTTCAGCAAGGATCATTTCTTGGAACTGCCGGTCCCACATTGTTCACTTTGAACAAAAACAACACAGCAGGATGGGTGATGCCCGGTGAACTCAAATTTCCAGCAACGCTTCCGGGAGCGAGTGGTAGTGGAGTGTTAGCCACAATCACCTTCGAAGTCATGGACGTAGGAGCAACTCTCTTAGACTTTGTAGATGAACTTACGAAACTTAATACGGTTGTAGGTGGAAATCCGGTACCGATACCACGTGTGGCTGTTGACGGTGTCTTTGACAATCGAGCAATTGATAACGACCCACCGGTTGCTCTCTTCAACACAGACCCACTCGCTGCAGAGATAGATGATACAATAGCTTTCAACGCTTCTGCCAGTTATGACCCAGACGACTGGCTCTTGAGCTACTACTGGGACTTTGGCGATGGTACAAATGTCACTGGCATCGTGAAGCATGTAAAAGGGAACACGGATCTGGTTAAGAATCATGATTATAAACAGAGCGGAATCTTCACTGTGACCCTAACCGTCACCGACTATTACGGCGTAACCGACACCACCACAGCAGATGTAGCAGTTGGACATGACGTAGCTGTTGTTAACGTCGAAACCCCTTTTACAGCAGTTATTCCTGGCGTTCCAGTGCCAATCAACGTGACAGTTACGAATGAACGCGGTTTCAACGAGACCTTTAACGTGACCGCCTACTACGATAACACTACTATCGGAATAAAGACAGTGAACTTGGGTTCACTTGCAGAGACGAGTGTACTTTTTACTTGGAACACAACGAGCTTGCCTGAAGACGATTACACGATAATTGTGGAGGCGAGCAATGTTACAAACGAAATCAATATCGCGAACAACGTGAAGAATCTCACAATCACCCTAGCGTCATTCAACAGAATTCTTCACTCAGTCGAGGTGGGAGGCCTCACTTTTCATGTTGTTACCGAAAGCAACTCAACAGTCTCCAGTTTCACTTTCGTTCAAACAGATAAGAAGATATACTTCAACGCCACCGGAGGAGATGGCACTGGCGGCTCCTGCAATGTCACTATTCCAAAGAAGTTGCTCGACGCTTCACCTGATCAATGGGATGTTTCGATCAATGATATACCTGTAATCCCACCGCAACTGATCATAACGGGTAATAGCACACATACTTTCATCCACCTCACCTATACTCATAGCACCCAGAAGATACAAATAATTGGCCAGACAGTGGCTACTCCACCAGTAGCAATTTTCACCTACTCTCCAGGAACCCTGATCGTAGGCAATACAATAGCTTTCAACGCTTCTGCCAGCTACGATCTTGATGGAAATATTACCAGCTACGAGTGGAACTTCGGTGACGGAACCCCTATAGTCACTGTAGCTGATCCTACTACGACCCACGTGTACTCAACGGCTGATATCTACACCGTAACCGTGACCGTCAAGGATGACGACGGATTAAGCAGTGAAACTGCACAGAAACTAATAACCATCCTTCAACCACCTACAGCCTCTTTCACTTATTCTCCTGAGAGCTCAAAAGTAGATGAAGTTGTGACCTTCAATGCCTCAAGTAGCTATGACTCTGACGGTGAAATTGTCAAATTCGAATGGAACTTCGACGATGGAAACGTTACTGCTGTTAACAATGCCACAACAGTTATAACACATACATTTGCAGCAGCTGGAACTTACATGGTGACTCTAAACGTCACCGACAATGACGGCTTAACTAACACCAACACACAATCTGCTATCATAGGAAAAGTTGACAGCACAATTTCCATCACTCTGTCTACAACATCCATCACGGTTGGCGAAAACACGACATTAAGCGGATTAATTGATCCTGTACGCTCAGGAGCAACTGTGACAATTTGGTATCGACTCAGCGGAGAAGTAACATGGAACACTGCTACAACTTCAACAACGGATCAGAACAGCCAATACTCATACGTTTGGACACCTGGATCAGCCGGAACGTACGAGCTTAAAGCTAGTTGGGAAGGTGACGAGAACACCTTTGCCGATGAAACCGAAGTGCAAGAGCTCACCGTGCAGGAGTCTACACAACCATCTGGTCTAACAGTCCTCCTACCCATCATAGCCCTTGCAGCAACAATTGTTATAGCAATAGTTGCGATAGTAGGCTACTTCGTGAAAACTAGGAAATCTACATAACAGCAAAGAACCCGTATTTGCATTTTTGCGCTCATGGAAAAATATTGAATATAAGAAATAGGAAGACTCATAAACTTCTTCTTGACTAAGTTATTATTAACCACAAAAGGTGGATGTTATGAGAAAGGAGACAGTAGGGATACTGCCCATAATTATGATTCTATTTAGCTTGACTCTCATGAATGTAACCATAGCTTCTCCAGACCCAGTTGTTTTCGTTGACCCTCAATTGATCAACCAACCAATAGGCGTGGTTTTTGATGTCAACATAACCATAGCCAACGTTACCGATCTGTATGGTTGGGAATTCAATGTAACGTTCGATCCTTCGGTTCTCAATTGCACTGGTATTGTAGAAGGGTCTTTCCTGAAGCAAGCGGGTACCACATGGCCGCTGCCCCCCAAAATAGATAACGATGCGGGTTTTGTGTTCGCGGGATCATCGCTCTTTCCACCGCCTGCAAACGGAGCAAGCGGCAACGGAACTTTAGCAACAATAACCTTCAATGTTACGGCCAACGGTGCAAGCGCTTTCCACTTCTCCAAAACGAAACTCAACGGATGGGTTGGAGGTCTTCCAGTACCGATATCGCACACAGCGGTTGGCAGCTTCTTCAGCAACATTACTGACGCAGCTGTGATTGATGTTTTGCCTGCTAAGAACGAAGCGTATCCGACGTGGACGATCCCATTGAACATCACGGTGACCGTTATGAACAACGCTCCCACACCGAAAAACTTCACTGTTAGAGCATACTACGAAAACGTCACAGCCGCCTACGAAATAGGAACCCAAAACGTAACTAATCTGACCAGCGGCAGTCAACTGAACCTGACGTTCAGCTGGAGCCTCACAGACATCGCTTGGGGACTCTACACCACAAAAGCCAATGTCACTCTCGCTGGTGACATCAACCCTGCCAACAACGAATTCGTCTACGGCACTGTGACGATCAAGATTCCAGGCGATATCGCAGGCGACCCGGATCCCCCACCAAGTGGTCCGCTCGGACCTGCTGACGGCGACGTAGACTGGTATGACTTCGGCGATTTCGCTGCAGCTTACGGGTCACACTACGGACAACCACGCTACAATGTTGAAAGTGACTTGGATAAAAACGACGACGTAGACTGGTTTGATTTCGGCGATTTCGCTGCGCACTACGGCAAATCAACCTCCGCATACCCCTAGCCGAATCATTAGAAGCGTTACCCGCTTCCAACTTGCGAGACGCAACCCTAGCCTGAACTCTCATTTTTTTGCGGCTTTCCAAAAATGTCCTACGTGGCCTTCTTCAACCGTTACCGTTTAGAACCCTATGAACGGTGATCTTCGATCTGCCTCTGCAACTTGAAATGCAAGAATCATAGGTAGAGATGTGGATAAAACACCAATTGCAACTTTGAATGTGGCAACAAAACAGGTTGTACAGACCTATACTTGGCATATCGGCATTTCAAAATATCTGCGCGCATAGATTAAACAAAACCGGATAGAAATCATTTTTTCCAAACATTTAGAGGAGGCTTACGATCTGGAGGTATCGGCGACCTATATTTCTTATTACCTATTCTTTGCCGATGTTCCTTCCTCGCTTTGTGTAATACGTCTTCTTTTGTTAAGAGATCAATAGCTGTGGCAGCCATCACTTTTGCCGCAAATATCAAAGACTTGTGTCCAAGTCCAACTCCGTTTTGTGCCACATCTTGCCATGAATGTCCAGGTGTACCTAAGACTCCTGTGGCAGTGCCAAATTCTACGGTGGGTGCCTGCCAACTCACGTCAGCCACATCCGTACTACCGTGACTAGTCTCACCTTCAGCCCAAGGATCAGGAACCTCATCGTCTATCAATTTGTCCACAAGTCTCTCCCATCCTGGACGCTTGGACTTCTTTAATTGAGCGATCTTCATTTCATGGGGAATTGTCTTGACAATTTCCTCAGCAAACTTCAGATCTTCGTCACTGTATTTGGGAAGTCCAACCTCACGCATATTCTTAACAATCAGCTCTGCGATTGTTCTATTAGGGATTAAGTTGTAAGATCCTTCAGTGAGCTCTACCTTTACCTCAGTTTTGGTCATCATTGCTGCTCCTTTTGCTATGTCAAGTATCCAATCATATATGGATTCCACTTGATCTCTTTCCGGCGCTCTTACGTAGTACCAGCTTCTAGCGTATGGTGGTACAATATTCGGCTGGTCTCCGCCCTTTTCAATTACATAATGTATTCTTGCATCTTGAATTATATGTTCCCTCAGATAGTTTACACCAATGTTCATTAATTCCACTGCATCTAATGCGCTTCTGCCATGCTCAGGGGATCCACCAGCATGGGAGGCCTTGCCATAAAAATGAAACTTGACCGAGTTAACGGCTAAGCAGCTTTCCAAGGAAGCGCAGTTCATAGTGTCCGGGTGGTGACTAATTACAGCATCGACATCGTTGAAACAGCCGTCTCTAACCATGAACACTTTACCATCAAAGTTTTCTTCAGCTGGGCATCCGAAGAATCTGATGGTGCCCTTTACCTTGTGTTTTTCCATGGCTTTTCTTGTTGCTATTGCTGCTGCCATACCGCTTGTTCCGTGAATATTGTGTCCACATCCATGTCCCGGTTTTCCTGATTCTACTGGTTCCTTCCTTGGAACCTTTTTCTGTGATAGCCCTGGTAATGCATCGTATTCGCCCATTATTCCTATGACTGGTTTTCCTTCACCCCAAGAGGCTACGAAAGCTGTGGGCATACCTGCAATTCCACGTTCAACCCTAAACCCATGCTTCTCCAACTCATCTGCAAGAAGCGCTGAAGACTTGAACTCAATTAAACCCAGTTCAGCAAACTCCCACACCTTATCACTTATTGCAATAAGCAGCTTCTCATTATTCTCAATCCAATCAAGAGCATATTTCTTGTCAATAGACATGGATAACGCCTCAAGTATGCTATAGAAGGGCTACCAGTTTTTATGTTTTTGCAGATCTACTAAGTTTAGCACAGTACCATAGTCATGCGTGCGCGTGCTTTCGGAGTTCTACTTCTAGAAAACAACATTTGCGCTGAAGCGGCTAGTTATAAGACAATCGTCTTCTTCAGAAGAAGACGTTTGTGTCAATAAGATAAATATTAATTAGAATCTTTAAGATTGATCTAACAAAATGGATCAAGAAGCGTGACGATTGTGAAGACACCAGAGAGCAAAATGGAAGAAGAGATTTTCGAGCTTTGGAAGGAACTAGACCCGTCAAGCGCGTTTACAGCTGGTTTGGACAATTACGCGGGTAAGTTGTTTGTACCGACCGAAGAAAACGTGAAACGTGTATTAGAAAAGATTGCAAAGTTGAAGGCACATGCAAAAGATAGGGTGCAACAGAAGTTTCTGCAATGCTTGGAAACTGATTTGCGTTTTGAAGAGCCTTATATGATCTTGGAACACGCACTTTGGGTGTTCTACGGACACTTGGTGAAAGAAGGAATCAACGTTGAACATCTGTTATCCTTAACATCTTACACAGGCAAAGCATTGCAGGTTTCGAGGAAGAGACTAACTAAAAGGAAGTGGCCCATTGAGATACAAATCATCACATGTTACGGAGGAAACAGCCTACTAGGCATACTAGAAACAATTTGCAACGAGACAGAAAACAAGCAGCTGCGAGAAGAAATTCATCGTCTCAAAAGCGCGGTTAATGATTACGTGAAAGCATTCCACGTGGAGGGCGTGAAAGAGGGAAGTTTCGAAGAGGTTTTTCCGATTCTAGAAAAAGAAGGAGGAGATATTGGACGAAAGGAGATATATCCCAAACTCTTGAAGAATCTGTATGATTATCCTGAAACCGCAAATGAGATTGAAAGCAAGGCGCTACGATGGTTAAGAAGAGAGCTGCCGTGGCTTATGGAAATCACGGGAAAACTAGCTGGAACATATGGGATAAAAACGGAAGTTGAATTGGTAGCTTACGAAATGACGAAGAGGGGAAACGTGGAGAAATCCGAAGTCGTGGAGTTTGTCCTTGACATCCGAGAAAAGTTGCAGAAAGTTGTCGAAAACCATTTGGTGAAGATAACACCTGCCTACGATACTCGAGTTGTAGAGACGCCTTCCTATCTTGTAAGCCTCATCACATCTGCAGCTGTAAGCTGGTTTGACACTTTAACTGAGAAACCTTTCAACGTATTCTTTATCACAACTGATCAAAAAAGATCAGCGCCAGCAAGCGCCCCCGATCTGATAAACAGTATCATTCACGAAGAATATGGGCATTGCATAAACCACTCCAATTCAGCCACTAGCTTTGCTGCTAAGCCAAAGTTGATAGAGTTGCTGGACGCTACCACAGGACAACAGATCAGCGAGGCAATTTCATTCTTCAGGGAGATGGAGTTCATTTCGCTGCTGAAACAGTTGGCGAGAAAGAAAGAGCAGGAACTCACACGCGACGAGAAGGAGCTTTTAGATGCTCTCAGAAATATTGGAGATTTAAACTCAGTGATACTTGAAATAGAATTCTTAGTTGTGGAGTGGCGTATACTGCGGTTCCTTAGGGCAATAGGAGACGTACGCATCAACATGGATAAACAAAGCACCACAGAATTCATTAATTGGGCTCACGAGCAAACTGGTCTATCCAAGAAGATACTTTACAACGAAATCTTCACCTTTCAAGACTCTCCAGGTTACGCTCCATGCTACTGTATGGCTGGCGAGGAACTGAGAAAGACACAATCATTTGCCGTAGAAAAGGGCAAGAGCGTGATTGACTTCAACACCTACGTGAGTTCCATGGGCAATACGCCTAGAACCGTGTACGAGAAAAAACTAAGAGAATACGCAGTGTCCACAACTTAACATTGACAACCATTTTCTGCTAGTTGTCAGACTCCATGAGACCGGTGATGCTGAAGGAAAGACAGAGCATATGCTTTAATAAAAAGCTAAATTGTGCTATCAATCTTATGATTTCCTTCTATCAAGGCTTCGTGAATGGTGAATGAATCTTCATAGTTTCCGCTTAAACGTGTATTTAATAGAATTCGTGTCCAACTCAGAACTGCCCGTGTGAAAAGCTTTTTTTGGCGTAAACGTGCGTGTGCATTTCTAGGTTCCTTTATCAACCTCTTTGATTATGTCTTCAATTACGTCCATAGCCGCATCAACATCGTCTCTTGTTATAATAAGGGGGGGTGCTATCCTGAGTGTGGATACTCCACAGGTTATTATGGCGACTCCGCGCTTCCAACACTTCATGATAATTTCTTTCGCTTTTTCTCCTGCAGGTTTCTTGGTTTTTTTGTCTTCTACGATTTCAATGCCAATCATCAACCCTCTACCTCGCACGTCACCAACGATTTCGCATTGTTCTTTCAAGTTTTCTAATCGTTTCATCAGATACTTGCCTTGTTTAGTGGCGTTTTCAAGCAGTCCTTCCGCTCTGATTATGTTTATCACTGCAAGAGCAGCAACACAGGACAAAGGGTTTCCACCGAAAGTTGAAGCGTGAGAGCCTCCGTCCCAATCCATTAGGCGAGACCTGGAGACGACTGCGCTTAAAGGCAATCCAGAAGCGATAGACTTGGCTATGCAAACAATGTCAGGCTCGACTTTCCAGTGCTCTATTGCGAACCAGCGTCCAGTTCTACCCATTCCAGCCTGAATTTCATCATCAATCAGGAGCAAGCCGTATTTGTCAGCTATTCGCTTGAGACGACGGAAATACTCTGGAGGCGGAACAACGTATCCTCCCTCCCCTTGGATGGGTTCAAAAAGGATGCCAGCAACTTCCTCAGGAGGAACATATTTATGAAGAATCATTTCATCGATAAAATCCACGCACCAGTAGTTGCAGTCTGGGTACGATAGTTTAAAGGGGCAACGGTAACAGTAGGGATAGGGCACGTGTGTAATTCCGGGAAGCATGGGGAAGAAATGTCTTCTCTGAATTGGTTTGCTAGCTGTGAAAGAAAGCGCACCTATTGTTCGACCGTGGAAGGCGCCGATGAAAGCTATGAATTGTTGTTTGCGGGTGTGCCATTTTGAGAGTTTAACCGCTGCCTCAACAGCTTCGGCTCCGCTGTTTGCAAGGTAAACTTTTTTTGCAAACTGTCCAGGAGTTACTTCACATAGCTTTTCAGCTAGGTTTGCGGCTGATCTGTAATAGAAGTCTGTGTTGGAGTAATGAAGAAACTTTTCGCTCTGCTTCTTTATTGCCTCCACAACCTTTGGATGGCTGTGTCCCACGTTAAGGCAAACCAGCCCCGAGTTGAAGTCGATGTACTCGTTTCCATCTACATCTTTCACTATGCAGCCGCTACCTGATTCGATGGCAAGTGGATAGACACGAGCATATGATGGGGAAATGAAAGTCTCGTCTTTCTTCACGAGTTCCCTTGCCTTTGGTCCAGGCGGACGAACAACAATTTTTGGATACTTGGCCATATTTATCACCAAGAGGTTATCCTTTTTTCTGGCAATGATTCATGATCGCGTTGTGTGCGTAATCAAGTAGCTCTTGTACGTATTATAGTTTTAGCCAAGTTCCGATACCTTTGCTTTTGGCTTTATCGTAGATTCTTATAGCCGTAGCAACATCTTCGATAGCTAGGCCGAGGTTAATTGACATGGTTCGTTCAAAATCGTTTTCTCGCCCTAACTTTTTTCCTGTAACCAGTTCTCCCAAGTCAGCGTGAACGTTAGGAATGTCGCGGAAGTAGCCCACTGACTGGTAGTAAAGGAGTTGTTCCAAGTCATCAGTGCAGAACTTATGCATGGAGCGCATGGCTTGGGGTTTCCAGTAAGAATCAAAATCGAGTGGACAGGCAAAACATCCGTCGTCGAACCATGTAGCCTCTATGACAGGTTTAGGATGCTTCAAAATAGGTCCCGCTGTCACAACTATGTCGCATCCTTTTACTGCCTTTTTCGCCGAGTCGACGGGTACAACGTGCAAGCCATATTTCTTTGTCATTTCCGAGACGTACACTTCCAAATTTGCCTTGCTGATATCGTAAGCTCGAACCTCTTCTAAGCCCTTGAAAGCGGTGAACACGGCTTCAAGGTTATGTCTTCCCTGAACCCCGCAGCCTAAAATGCCGAAAACCCTCGAGTCTTTTTTGGCCAAATATTTGGCGGCCACAGCCGTGGCAGCTCCTGTTCGTTTAGCTGTGACCCAAGCGGCGTCCATAATGCAGATGGGTGCACCTGTGTCCAGTTCATTCAAAACGAGAACTCCCATTATATATGGCATATTGCGCTTGCAGTTGTTAGGAAAACCACTCACCTAATTCATGCCAGCAGCTTTCATTTTCGGTATAAAAGCAGGCATAGCATGTATGAAAGCGTCCGCCTTTGGATGAATTCCTGGTTTTGGCGGCATCTCAACTCGACCCTCACCCTTCTCCCTAAAGGCTTTCTCAACAACATCAATGATTTCAGCCATAGACAAACTGACTTCTTCAATATCTTTCGTCGAAAGATACAAAACTTGCAAACCCATAATGTAAACCTCAACCTCCTCTTCCAAATAGTTATAGGCCTAATTAAAAACCATAGTTCTGTCTACAATGCTGGGATGTAAATTTCTTGGCTGACAACAAAAACGTAATATGCGCAGAAGAAGGAACTGAATTAATTGGCATGCAGGAGTTAATGGTATGACCTTATCTGCAATAGAAATCCTGAAGGCGAAGAAGAACCTGAAAGGTGTGCTCTACCGCACACCAATAACGTACTCCAAACGGCTCAGTGAGATAAGCGATGCAGAAATCCACTTGAAATGGGAAAACCTGCAAAAAACCCGATCCTTCAAACCTCGAGGAGCGTACAACAAAATCTGTTCACTGACACCTGAAGAACGCAACAAAGGTGTTATCACAGTCTCAACTGGAAACGGCGCTCTTGCCGTCGCCCTCGTAGCAAAAATGATGGATATAAAGGCTACGGTCATCGTGCCTGAGAACGCTTCTAAGATAAAGGTGGAACGGTGTAGAGCTCTCGGGGCAGAAGTGGTGCTTAAAGGAGCAAACTACGACGAGTCCCTAATCTACTGCAGGAAAATAATTTCGGAAACCGGAAAATCTTACATCTCTACCTTTGATGACTACAAAGTGATAGCTGGTCAAGGAACAATAGGGTGCGAAATTCTAGAAGAAATGCCAGATGCGAACACAATAATAGTGCCTATTGGCGGTGGAGGTTTAATCTCAGGCGTAGCCCTGTGGGTCAAGACCGTTAACCCGAAAATAAGAGTTGTGGGTGCCCAGTCAACCGTTGCCTGTACCATGTATGAATGCTTTGGAGCTAAAAAAGTCGTTGATGTTCCTGTATTGTCTACGATAGCTGATGGACTTGCAGGAGGGATCTCCCAGATGACCTTGGACCTTGTCTTGAAATACGTAGATGAAATCGTCTTGGCAGAAGAAAAAAAGTTAAAGAGTGCAATCCTTTGGGTCCTTAAAAATGAACGTCAAGTTGTTGAAGGAGCTGGCATAGTGGGACCAGCAGCTATTCTCCAAGGGAAAATACGGTTTAAGCGAGGCGAGAAGGTTGTTGTGGTGATCTCGGGCGGCAACATTGACATGGAGATTTTGAACTTGCCAGAATGATGATAGGGCTGTCAAAAATTGATGAAGCTTCTGCGTACGCGGACTCAGTTTTTTCAAAACGTAAAATTTATGTAAACTATTCTTGCTCAGGTTTAAGCCGTTTTGTCTCCTTTCCTGAGGGACACCAGCTTTTCAGCTGGATGTTTATGTGAGTTCTTTGTCTGCTTCTTTCACGATTTCGCGAATATCCTTCGCGATGTCCTTGTCTAACGGTTCAGGTTTGTGGTGCGCCAAGATATCGTCAACCTTTTCACAGGCCATTTTGAACAGGTCTTTCCACCCTTTCTTTTCCCAGTCTGTTCTGTAGTCTCTTGTAAAGAGTTCAGGTATCCACACAGCAGTTCTAATTTTTTTACGGGTGCTTTCTTGGCTCATGAAGTGACCGCCAGGCCCAACATTCATGATGGTGTCCAAGTCAATCGTTTCATCCGTCACTTCAATGCCTTTCAAGCTATGTCTTACAGCGGCAACGATCTCGTTGTCAATCACGTACTGTTCCAGGCTCATTGACATGCCGGAATCCAACATTCCCATCCCGTATATTCTTTTTCCCTTCGTCACCATTGCGGGTATCAACGTTGTGATCGTCTTTTCGTGGGCAGCTTGAGGGTCAACTATCTTGGCGTCTGCCTAGCAACCGGCTATTCGGCACGGTAGATCATAATAGTTAGACAGTTCCATACAGCCAGCGTTTATCAAAGCCATTTCAGGGTTTCCAACAGGGTAGTATCCTCTACGGGGATCCGCGGTCGATCCGGAGCACTTTATCTTAAACGGAGTTCCAGGAGCTATCATTTGCGACAACACCAAACTGCTCAGTACTTCAGCGTTCCAAACCACCAATGTCCCAGCCAAAGTTGCCGGAGCAGTAGTAATGGCCGAGGCCATGCTTCCACATGCAGTTGGCAGTCCCTCCTTCGCAGCTATGATTTGAGAGTCGAGAATCTCTTTTGCGTGCACCAAGGGGCTAGTAGCCCACCCACCACCAACTACTGGCGGTGTCTTTCTCAGCTCTTCCATTCCGCCTAATAGTGCCGCGCCGATTCTAATTACGTATCTCATTTGATCTCCGTTGTCTCCCCATAAAACTATAGATTTTACGGGGCTGTTGTTTATTTCCACCTCCTCGGCATGGATCATTTGTACGTTCGGGTGCACATCTGTTGGCATACTCCCCACCCACGGCTCGTCAACATTTTCCAGTGCATCACCAACAATCATTATCTTTTCAGTGTCCTGTAGCGTGCATGGCCGCTGAGTTCCATCTCGATCCGTGAACTGTGTTCCATCGCCAAAAGTATCGATGTAGAAATCATCTTTTCGCATCGGAATTCTCCTACCATTCCGATTAAATTTAGGGAATTCGTTTGGAGCCTTCTTCCTGAATTCGTTGAACACTACCTCCGGTATCTTTGCTATCTTTGTTTTTCGATCCACTAAGGCCCCGTTCCTTTCAAGTATGTTCAAAGCCTCGTCGTGGAGGAACTTGACGCCTGTCTTCTCCAGAAGTTTCACTGTAGCACGATGAATTTTATCCATGTCTTCATTGGAAAGAAGCTTTAGCAGACTTCTCAGGTTTTTTCACCTCCTTTCATTATTGATGCTTAACGCTTTCTATTACATTTAGTTCATATATAACATGCCCTCAACATCAATGCAAGCGCATGTGATCCTTGCAAAAATGCATTTAGGGTATGTGGGGCGGATTCGTGGAGCGCGAGATGGGATTTGAATCTCCTACAGCATTAAATATCGCCCGCAATTTCCTCTCTTTTCATGTGTGTACACATAAATGCGGACACAGATGAAGAGCCTCAAACAGGAGAAATATGAACGCTACACGTAGGTGCAACATAGTTGTTAAGTGCTCACGCATAGCATATTTTAATAACACGTTGACAAAATTGGATTAGTTGAGTTGATATCTATGACCAAAGATGAGATGATATGGGACCTCTCACACCTTGTTGAGAGTACTAACCTCGCTTTGATTCAAAAAAAACTGAAGTCTATGGTAGTTGAAGCAAAAAAAATACGAGATACATATCATGGCAAAATTGAGAGACTTGATGCGAAAGGTCTCCATGCACTTTTGGAGGTGAGAGACATCTTTACCCTCAAATTTGACGAGGCAACCATGTACTGTTATCTGATGTACTCAGCAGATTCGACTGATAATATCGCTAGGCAGCTTAACGAAGCTGCACGCAGGGCATCTATGAGAGTCGGCGAAGCATTAGCCTTCATGAATATCGAGTTGGCAGACCTCCTTGCTGAAAACCCATCGTTGGTCACAGACCCGGTACTGGCAGAGTATAAACACTATCTTGAAAGAACATTGAAAAGAGCGCCACACATGCTGTCAGAAACCGAGGAGCGCTTGATAATTATCAAAGATAAGAATGGAATCAAAGCTTGGCAGATGCTTCAAAGTGATTGGCTTTCTACCAGAACCTTCGACATAGAAATTGAAGGTGAGACAAAGACGCTTCCATATGGTGAAATAGTAGGCCTATATGAGAGCCCTGATCGTGATCTGCGTAAACGATCCAATCAAATTGTCTATGAGAATCTTGGGAAAGATGAGATTATCTGGGCGAGCGCTATACGCACAGTATGTGAAGACCATATGCAAATGTCCGAACTGAGAAAATATCCAACTTCAATGACCCAGAGCTTGATCGCCAATGATGTTGATCAACAGACCATTAAAAGCCTCATGAGAACTATAGAGAAGAATGCGTGTCTGTATCAGAGATATCTTGGGCTGAAGGCCAAGCTTATGGGTGTGGACAAGCTAGCCAACTACGATTTGGTTGCTCCTTTGCCTAACGCCCCTGAAATGAACTATGGTTGGAGTGAAGCTCGGAGGGAAATAGTGGATGCCTACATGGAATTTGATGAGGAGATAGGAGGATGGGTTGATGAAATGTTTGAAAAGCGGCACATTGACGGTGAAGTACGGAAGGGCAAAGAATCAGGAGCTTTTTGTGCTGAATGGCTGGCGGGAAAAGGCGCTTACATCTTGCAGAGCTTCAACGGAAAGATGGGTGATGTTTTTACTCTGGCACACGAGCTGGGTCATGCCGTTCATGCGTATCTTGGTTCTAGGGCTCAGAAGCCGAGCAACTACGAGATAGGAAGTTGCATTGCAGAAACTGGAAGTACGTTTGGCGAATTGCTCTTAACTGAACGACTACTTTCCAAAACCAAAACAAAAGAGGAAAAACAAGC
>SMTZ1_10002093_pt1 | contig 20193 bp, 16 predicted proteins | sample DeeMarSWOR136_30_FD_25667 | JGI IMG/M metagenome (IMG submission 25667) | reverse complement strand
GATAACGCCGTGAATATCTATTATGGCCACCTTTTCCCCCCATCCGCTTATGCCCATATCCGCTCCCCCGTAAAGACCCCATATCCCCATAATGAGGATCAAAAGGAAAACCAGAAAACTTGAGGCTATGATAATCCCGATCACCAGATCCTTTTTCTTTGACAAGAGTCTCTCTCCTTTTATTGATAAATTTTAATCTTATCTCCCACTTTTAAACGTGTGGGTTTTGTTGCTGGATTCCAGCTCAAAAGCTTTCCTAAAGATACCTGGTAGATATTGGCAATCTTCCAGAGAGTATCACCTGATCTTACAGTATGATAAACAAGTCTCTGGATTTGGGATCTGGCCGATGTTCCTTTTTCTATTTTCAGCTTCTGCCCTGGCCTCAAAAGGTCTGTTTTCTTGATTCCGTTGATTTGAGCAATTTTTGTAGGGGTGGTATCAAATCTTTTGGAAATCTCCCAGAGGTTATCCCCTTTTCTAACAGTATACGCCAGAGTCTCTGAGGTGCTCTTCTTTCCCTGAGAAGGTATTATGAGTTTTTGTCCTTTAGAGATGCGATTCTGATTTCTGATATTATTTACCTGAGCTATTTCATAAGGGGTAGTCTTGAAATGGTTCGCTATGTCCGATAGATTATCCCCATTTCTAACAGTATAGACTATCTGCCCTTTCGAGTTTGTGGTATATTCATATACTTTTTCCCTATTGGGCTTAGACTGGGAAGGCATGTTAGGAATCTTTAGATAATCACCAGCGTAAATTCTATATTTTTTGGAGAGATTGTTAGCCTGAATTATGGAGAAGGGAGAAACTCCGTATTTTTTGGAGATGGAGGAAACGCTTTCGCCCTTTCTTATTTTGTGGAAGAAGTAGAGGCTCTCTTCCGGAATGTTGTCATATTTCTGTGCAAAAAGGCTTTTGCTTCCTTCTGGAATTCTCAATCTGTAATTTTTATAGTTGGGCGGAGTAACACCCCTTCGCAGCTCGGGATTCAATTCTTTAATGGTATCCACCGGGACGCTCAAAACATCGGCAACTGCCTTTAAATCCATGGCCTTGTTTACCTTCATCACGTCCCAGGTTAAGGGCTCTTCGTATTCCACATCAAAACCATATCTTTTTGGATCCTTGGCAATGATGGTAGCAGCCATATATAGTGGAACAAAGTTTCTGGTCTGTCTGTTCAGTCTTAGTTTCCAGAAATCTTTGGTATTCTGCTTTTTGATGGCTTTGGAAATGCTGCCCCCTCCCACATTATAGGCTGCCAGGGCTAAAAGCCAGTCGCCGAATCGCTCATAGAGGTCCTTTAGATAATTAGCAGCCGCATTGGTTGATTTTACAAAATCCCTTCTCTCATCGTACCAATGATTCTGGTGCAGTCCATAAGTTCTTCCGGTATAAGCAATAAACTGCCAGGGGCCTACAGCATGAGCATAGGAGTATGCGTGAGGATTGAATCCAGATTCGATCAACGGGAGGTAGGCCAGATCCTGAGGCATCCCTTTTTCTTTCAAGATATCCTTCATTAGTTCTATATACTTGCCCGATCGGCAGAGATATTTTCTGAATGGCTCCCGGGCTACTGTCTGATAATATATGATGCAGTTTTCCACCCTCTCGTTCCAGACAATGGGCATATCATAGGTTGCTTCCTCAACCTCTTTTTCCGGTGGCTTTTCAACCTCCTGTCTTAACTTCTTGAAGTTGTCTATATCTTTGAACTTCTCCACAAAGGCATCCACCGAGGTTTCACTGGAAAGAGCTCCCAAGGATAGAAGCGTTACCTTGTAGTCTGCGGATATCTCGTGCAAAAGCTTGTTAAATTTATATGACCATTCTTTCTCATCAGCCTGAATATCAAGCTGGGACAGAATGTCTAAGGCCTTCTCGAAATTCTTCTGAGCCTCCTCCCAGCGACCCATCCTGTTCGCAGCCACACCCAGTCCATAGTAATATTCTGCCTCTTTGAAATCCTGGGCAATCATCTGATCAATAAGGGTCAAGGAGTCTATCTCGGATGTTATTTTTTGCTTTTCTATTTGCGGAGACGTGACCTTGGGCTTGATCACTTGGCTAGAACAACCTGATAAAAAAGAAGCCAAAATAAAAAAATATACAAGTCTCTTAACCATCTTCACCTCCAGGTTCTGCGATAACTCGTTGATATATATGTCAATTCGAAAAACTTGTCAAGCATTTTTTGAAAACTTCTCAACGATCCTTGGAATTAAATCTCTTTTTTCCACATCGTACCAGGTTATCTCTCCCTCTTTTTTGAACCAGGTTACCTGGCGTTTGGCGTAATTTCTTGTCTTTTTTTTGATCATCTCCACGGCTTCACAAAGAGATAAATTGCCCTCCAGATGAGAGAAAAGCTCTTTATATCCCAAAGTCTTGAGCGGAGCCAACTCCTTGGAGTAGCCTAACTCCCTTAATTTTCTTACCTCCTCAAGAAAGCCATTATCCATCATATGATCGACCCTTTTGTCGAGTTTTTCATAAAGTTTTTTTCGGTCCAAAGTCAATCCTATCTTGATGAAATCAAATTCCCTCTTGTCATACTCCCCCTCTTTCTGAAGCTGAGATATGGAGATTCCTGTCAGCTCATATACCTCCAGAGCTCTGATTATTCGAATTAAATTATTAGGGTGGATCTTCTCTGCTGCCTCCGGATCGACTTCACTCAGCTTCTTATGCAAAAACCCTTTCCCTTTCTCCTGAGCCATTTTTTCGAACCTCTCCCTTATTTTGGTGTCTCCTTTGGGACCTTCAAAAAAACCTTTAGTCAATGCCCTTATATAAAGCCCTGTACCTCCAGAGACCACTGGTGGTTTTTTTCGGTCAACCAAATCTCTGATGATTTTCTCAGCTTGTTTTGCGAAATCCGCTGCACTGAATTTCTCGTCCGGATCAACTATATCAAGCAAATGGTGGACGATTCTTTTCCTTTGCTCTGGTTTTGGCTTGGCAGTACCTATATCCATATATCTATATATCTGCCTGGAATCTGCAGATATTATCTCACCCTTTATTCTATCGGCAACTTCAAGGGAGGCTTTTGTTTTACCCACTCCCGTGGGACCCAAAATAACCAAAACTTTTCCCAAAGAACTTAACATCTGGAATCGGCTATTTCTTTTTGAATCTCTTATCTAATTCCTTTAATGGAAAACGAATTAAGGTTGGCCTGCCGTGAGGACAGGAAGAAGGATTCTGGGTAGCCAGAAGCTTCTTATATAAACCACTCATATCTTCCAGCTTGAGCCTTTCACCTGCTTTTATTGCCGCCTTGCAGGCAAAGGACTGGGCAATCGATTTTATCCTGAATAAAGGATCTGAATGGTCAACTTTGATCTTCAACTTCTCCTCAAAATCGTCTAAAACTGCCTTTAGAAAAAGACTCTCGGATTTGCTCCTCAGAAGGGAGGAAACCGCGTGAACCATAACAGACTTTCCACCGAAAGGCTTTATCTCAAAACCCAGCTTGGCAAAAAGGTCCAGATTATTCTCCAGTACAAAATACTCTGAAGGGGAAAGCTCGACCACTGAGGGGAAGAGCAACTGCTGAGCGGTGGCTTTGCTTTTGGTTAAATTAGCATAAGCCTCTTCATACAGAATCCTTTCATGAGCTGCGTGCTGGTCAATTATTATTAACTCCTCTTTATCCTGCGTAATTATATAGCTTTCAAATACCTGCCAGAAGTTTTTCTTTTCCCCTGAAACTTCCGTTGGCCTGATTACTTTCTGCTCTATTCCATTATCTTTATCTGAGGGATGCTTGGTATAGATCTCGGATAGAAGCTTCTCCTGTTGAGGAGTGAATCCCTTTTCTTTTTTGGTAAACTCCTTTATTTCCCTCTGAATTGGTAAGGCATCTTTTCTGGGAAAAATTTCTTTTGGAGTCTTAATTCCAGTCTTTTGGTCTAACTCCTTATCAGAGGTCTTCACCCCATTATTCATTTGAGTGACAGTGGGTGCGGCCCGAAGGCTTGCCAGGGTTTTCTTTACGCTGAGATGCATCAGATTATAAATCTGGTGCTCCTGGGAGAATTTGATCTCCCGTTTGGTGGGATGGACATTCACGTCAATTTTCTGAGGATCGATCTGGATGAAAACAAATGCAATGGGGAATTTCCCCTGAGGCAAAAGCTCACCATATCCGGTTCTAATGGCATGGTTCAAAAATCGAGAGATCACCGGCCTTTTGTTCACAAAGAGATGGATCTCTGCGCGGTTCGACTTTGCGATCTCCGGTTTCCCCACAAAACCAGTAACCTCTGGATCAAAAGATTCTTTTTCTGCGAAGCCTTTCTCGGATATCTGGACAAAAGAAGACAAAAATTCTTTCCCCCACAGATCTTCTACTCTCTGGTAAAGAAAGTCTCTTTCCTTTAGATTGAAAAGCTCACGGTCATCTGATCTCAGACGGAAGGAGATCTCAGAATAAGCTAAAGCATAAGAAGTTACCAGATCGATGATATGTTTTGTTTCGGTAACCTTGCTTTTCAGGAATTTTCTTCGGGCAGGGGTGTTAAAGAAAAGTTCCCGCACTATAAGGGAAGTTCCCTCAGGGGCTCCAATCTCCTTTTTCTCTTTGATTTTACCTCCCTCAACTTTTATCTGAGTGCCGGATAAATTCTTTCTGGTTTTGGTGATCAGTTCCAAAAAAGAGACAGAGGCAATTGAGGGAAGCGCCTCCCCCCTGAAGCCTAAAGTCTCGATTTGGTAGAGATCGTCCACGGATTTAATCTTGCTGGTGGCGTGCCGGGACAAAGCCAGCTCAGCATCCTTAGCTGACATCCCGGATCCATCATCCACAACCTTCATGGATTTAATCCCGCCCGATTGAATTTCAACCAGGATTTTTTTGGCACCAGCGTCTATAGAATTTTCAACAAGCTCTTTCACCACTGATGCTGGTCGTTCCACCACCTCGCCAGCAGCGATCTTATTCACCAGGTCATCGGATAATATATTAATGTTGTTTTTCATAATACTAATATGACGAATGATTGATGACGGAGTTTATCTATATATTCCGCGTAGCCGAGGGTTTATCCCTCGGCCGCAGAGCCTTAAAGGCACTGCAACGCGTTTCACATTAAATTTCAATTCTTTCAAACCATTTGGGTAACTTATGACCCTTTTCATAATAGTATCTGAAACTGGAGTATTTATAGAAGGCTGTTTCTTTTACCAAGCCAGCTCTTAACGGATTTTTGTGCATATAGTTCAATTTTTCTGTCAAATCTTTTTTGTTCCTGATTACATGATCATAGAAACCTTTCTGCCACAGCTTTGTTTCTATAATTCCTTGTGATAGCATATCAAAAGCGATTTTTCCCTTCAAATCATGCATAATGTTAGAGAGATCATTATTTTGTGACACTATTATCAAATGAAGGTGATCTGGCATTATGACAAAACCAACTATTTTAAAATCATATTTATTCGATATTTGATTTAACCCCTCATAAATGAAATTCACACTGTAGTCGGATGAGAAAATTTGTTGATTCCTCCAAGTTTTCGTAGTAATATACACGGCTTGATTTGAGTAATCAAAACCCTTTAATGTTGGCATCTTTAGACTTCCTACTAACTACAGGGTACGCGTAGCGGAGGTTTATCCCTCCGCTGCAGAGCCGTAAAGGCTCTGCTACGCGTTTTAATAGACGTAAACCCTCAAATTTCCTATAAACTGCCTTTCCTTTTTTCCCTCATTCATTATCCATTATTCTCTTATGCGACATTTGCGATAGACTATTCTTCCTCTGCTTTTTTCTTCAACTCCTCTAATTTATTCAATGCCTCCAGAGGAGTTATTTTATTCACATCAATTCTCTTCAATTCCTGCGTAAGCAGATTATCTTTAGCTGAGAATATGCTCAACTGATATTGCTTAACTTTAGGTTTTTGTGTGGGCTTGGGTAGTTTCCCGTAGGAGAGTTCACCCTGCTCTAGGTCAATCAAAATCTCTTTTGCCCGGTCTAAAACCTCTTTGGGTATGCCTGCAAGCTTTGCCACATGTATTCCAAATGAATCATCACAACCCCCAGGCACGATCTTCCTCAAGAATATCACCTCATCTTCCCATTCCTTCACGGCCACATTGAAGTTTTTTACCTGGGGCAGGGATTTGGCTAACTCGGTGAGCTCATGATAATGTGTGGCTACCAATGTTCTACAACGTAAATCGGGATGATCATGAATGAATTCTGTCACCGCCCAGGCAATGGATAGGCCGTCAAAAGTTGAAGTTCCCCTCCCTATCTCGTCTAAAAGGATCAAACTTCTGGATGTGGCATTGTTCAGAATATTAGCTGTTTCAGCCATCTCCATCAAGAAAGTGGACTGACCCAAAGCTATGTTGTCCAATGCACCAACCCGGGTGAAGATTCTATCCACTATGCCTATTTTGGCTTTTTTCGCGGGGACAAATGATCCCATTTGAGCCATAAGAACGATCAATCCCACCTGGCGCAGATAGGTCGATTTCCCTGCCATATTGGGACCTGTTATCACATGGATTTTTTGATCCTGATCGATTTTAGTATCGTTGGGAACAAACTCCCCTTCCAAGATCTTCTCCACCACTGGATGGCGACCATCCTGTATTTCTATCTCATCTGATTCATATATCTCAGGCCTGGTATAATTCTGATCTAAAGCCTTTTCCCCGAAACTCAAGATGACATCCAGCGTAGCTAAAAGCTCTGCTGTCTTTTGAATATCCTCTGTTTTTTCAGCCACCTTTGATCTTATATCCAGGAAAAGCTCATATTCGATCTGGGCTATCTTTTCCTCAGCACCCAGGATGATCTCCTCTTTTTGTTTTAACTCAGGTGTAATGAATCTTTCCGCATTGACCATGGTCTGCTTGCGGATATACTCCTGGGGCACCTTGGACAAATGTGGTTTGGTCACTTCTATGAAGTAGCCAAAGACCTTGTTAAATCCTACTTTCAAAGATGGAATCTGGGTTCTTTTCCTCTCTTTTTGCTGGAGATTGGCTATCCATCCCCGATTGCTGGCTATTTCATTCTTCAAAAGATCAAGATTACGATCATAACCCCTTTTGATTATCCCTCCTTCAGTTAAAATCACAGGAGGTTCATCGCAGATGGATTTCTCGATAAGATTGACCAGCTCTTTTGGCTGGGGAATATTACTCTTTATCCCCTGCAGGAGTTCTGATTTGGCAGACTCAAGAAGATCTATTATCTCAGGAATAACTTTAAGTGAGTCTCTTAATCCTATTAAGTCCTTGGGATTAGCCTTTCCATATCCCAGTTTGCCTGTTAGCCTCTCCAGGTCCATTATCCGATCCAGTTTTTTGCTCAGATCCTCAGAGATACTCTTGTTTTTTATCATCTCATCAACAGCATCATGTCGTTTTCGAATCGCTTTCATATCCAGAAGAGGGCGGGCAATCCAATTCTTTAGCTTACGCGAACCCATGGGAGTTTTGGTCCTGTTGAGCAGGCAAAAGAGCGTGTTTTTCTTATCCTCGCTTCCCATAGAGTGGAAGATCTCCAGATTTCTTAAGGTGGTTGAATCCAGAAACATCTGGTCAGTGTAGACCACTGGACTGATCTTGGTTATATGATCAAGTGAGGTTTTCTTGGTCTGGGTCAGGTAGGACAAAGCAGCCCCAGCAGCGGTGATACCCAGCCTCATCCTCTCGCAGCCGAATCCCTCCAGGGATTTGCTTTTAAAATGCTCGGTCAGAGTTCGGTAGGCGAAATCATAGCTGAATCTCCAGCCTTCTGTTTGGGTGATAGTGATTTTTTCGTTGTTGAGTTTCAGGTTTTTGATCTTCTCGGAAGTCCACTCCTCTGGCAAAAGAATCTCGGACGGGGTGATGGTTAAAATCCGTTCTAATATCTTTGAGGGTAGACCCTGATCGATTTTGAACTCACCTGTGGTCAGATCGATGAAAGCAAGCCCCATCTTATCTTTCCCCTGTATCAGGCTGGCCAAGAAGTTATTGCTCTGTTCGTCTATTATATTATCGATGGTAATAGTTCCCGGGGTAATTATCTCCACCACGTCCCTTTTGACAATACCCTTGGCCTTCTTAGGATCTTCAACTTGTTCACATATAACCCCCTTTTTCCCTGCTTTGATCAATCTGGATATATATCTTTCCGCGGCGTGATAAGGCACCCCGGCCAAAGGGACCCTTTCAGATTTACCATGTGATCTGGAGGTTAAAGCAATGCCTAAAATCTTGGAGGCGATTTTTGCATCTTCCCCGAACATCTCGTAGAAATCACCCATTCTGAAAAATAGAATTTCAGCGGGATATTGAGACTTAATCCGATAATACTGACTCATTAACGGAGTGTTCAAGTTCTCCATGAATCACCTGCTAATCACCTTGTAGGTTTTTCTAAATGTCTTTTCAAGTTTATTCTTGAAACTTTCAGCATTTTTTTGTGAATCGAAGATTCCCACCTCAACCCTCCAGAAAGTCTTGCCATCCTGTGTGACATCTAGAATCCTTGAGGTGTATCCCCGGGACTCAAATCTTCTATATTCCCTATCTGCCTGATCTTTGTCAGAGAAAAGGCCCACCTGAATTGTATATTTGTCAGGCTTTCTTCTTTCTCGTTTTTCTTTTTTTATCTTTTCTGAGAGCTCGACTCTAATTCTGTCAATGACTTTCTCCTGTTCCAGTATACCAGGTGGAAATCTATCCTGATAAAGATTGTAATAAAGCAGAGCGTTATCCCCATCTTTTATCTCGATGTAGCTTCTGCAAAGAGAGATTAAGGATAGAGGAAGTGCATCTGAATCTGTGTATTGATCAATGAGCCTGCTGTATTGGTGAATAGCTTGATCAAATTCTTTTTTGAAAAAGAAGCAATCTCCCAGACCCAAAAGAGCCCAGGAAGCCCATTTTGAGCCGGGAAACTCCTCCAAAACTCTCCCAAATTGCTGCTCAGCCGAATCCGTGTAACCGCTGACAAGATAAGAGCAGCCGGAAAGCCAGAGTATCTCGGGCATAAAGAGGCTTTGCTTGAACCTTTTTCTGAATTCTATGGTTTGCTCTAAGGTGACCGAATAAGAAGCATTCAAGAAGCTGTGCTTACTCATCCAGAGCAAGGCCTCAGCGGATTTTTCCCCTCTTTGGGTTAGATCAATTGCCTGGCTCAAATATTTTAAAGAGGAGTCGCCATCAAAGTGAATTTTGCCCAGATAAAACAGTGCTTCCCTGCTTTGGGGATTTGACTCCAGAAAGCTGATCAGAAACTCTCGGGCTTTTTCCAGTTCGTTTGTTTCAACAAAGTATTTTAGAGTATCATCCAGCTCAGAAGCTGCCATACTAAAGGAAAAGGGGATAAAAAAAATCATACTCCAGAGCACGCAGGAATTTATTTTCCTTTTCATCTTTGCTTAAGAATTGGGAAAACTAAAAAGAATTTCTTCAGATATTGAAACTGTTCCACTCCTTGCAGCTGGGGCATCTCCACAAGGGTTCAGAAGAGCTGAAACCGCATTTCTCGCAGTTAAAATATTCTACCTTCGCCGGCAAATTCTCAAAAAACTTTTCCACCATCTCTTTTGCTTTGTCTATCTCATTGGATTCCTGGTAGAGCCTTATCAAACTTAATCTGGCTGGGAGAAAAGACGGATCGATCTCCAGAATCTGATCATACTTCAACTGAGCTTCTTCTGTTCTTCCCTTCTTTTCATCCAGAGAGGCCAGGGCAAAAAGGGCGTGAGAATCCTTTGGGTTTTCTCTGTAAATCTGCTCATAGATCTCTGAGATCTCACCGAAACTTCCCAGCTCAAACAATGTCTTCTCCAGTTTATTGAAAACTAAATATCCTGCTCTTGGCACTATCTCCAGAAGCTTTTTCCAATAGGTCACCGCTTCCTCAAGTCTTTGTTCACTGTAATAGGCGTCGCCCAAAAAGATATAGGCCGGCACGCACTTCTCATCGTAATTTAAAGCTTCCTTATAGGCCACTCGGGCTTTGTGATAATCATCCTGAGAAGCCAGTTCCTTACCTTTAAAAACTTTGTACAAAGCCAGAATGGAGTGGTCTTTTTCCTTTTTCTGTTTGGAAAATTTGGATCGCAGTTCAAAGGCCTCATCCCATTTCCCCGTCTCCTCATACTCTGACAGGAGGAACCGAATGGCCCAAGGGTCCCTCTCATTCCACTTCAAAAGATCGTTTAAAACCGATAGGGCTTGAGAATGGTTCCCTGATTCAATATAATCCAAAGCCAGACTCTTTTTGATATCCAGCTGTTCCTCTGCTGATAGAGAGCGGCGCAGAGCTAACTCCCTATGGATGCGCAGGGCTTTATCGTATATTTTCTTCTTTCTGAATATATCACCCAGCTTAAGATAAGCGTCCACGTTTTTTGTATCCTGATTCACCACCCCTTTGAGCTTCTGAAAAGCTAAATTAATGTTACCGTCCAAAAGAGCCTTCAGACCATCTATATACAGAAGCTGGGCTGGTTTGATTTTCTCCCTTTTGAATCTCACCACCAAGAATGCGATTACGATGATTACTACCGCAATTGCTATTATCCACAAATATATTGGGTCCATTTTACCTCCAGCTGAAACCTATTTCTTTTTCCCTCTAAATCTTGTCCAGAAAAAGGCAAATATCAAACCTGCCACCACCCCCATCAATATCCCCAGATAGGTTTGCTCCAATCTCGTGTCTCCTCTATGCTATTTATTCTTTTTCCTCCTCCACATCCTCCAGGGGAAGGTTGCGCAGAGTGGTGATCTCCTCCATCAGGGTTTTGTTCTCTTTTCTCTGAGCTCTCAACTCAGATTGTACCCTGAGGTAATAGGAAATAGTAAGAATAAAACAGATCAGCATTCCCACGACCAGAGACCAGAACGCAACAAAGATCATGGGGATTTGCACGAAATCCTTTCCAAAGAAATTAACGGAAATTCTGACATCGGAGTTATAGACGCCAAAGCCTATAACCAGAACTATTATCACCAGGATCACAAATATTCTCAAGACCCACATCTTTCCTCCTTCAATTTAAGTCTTAAAATTAACATATACCCCCTTTGTTGTCAATTAAAAAAGAGGAAGTTAGATAAAAAATCGAGGGTGAAACTTTCGCAGGATTATCTTTCTTTGAATCTCCAGCCATCCATGATCTTGATGAACTCCTCATGATTGACCCCGAAAAACTGACGCTCGCAGGAGAAATGTATCACAAAGATATTCTTGTTATGTTTGAAAAACAGCAGATATCCCAGAAGAAAATCATTTATTATTCTAAGGCTTCCCATGGGAGAGCGAGTTTTAGTAGGGTCCTCAACCATCCTCTCAAACGGTTTCCTCATGGTTATGATTTTTGCGGGAATACTGTCAACCAATATCTCTGATTCTTTCATTATCTCGGATCCAGTCAAAAATTCGAGAGCTACGGCATATTTGTCTCTGTTTTTGATTTTCCTTGTATTTTCATCAAAAAGAGCATTTTTGAATTCCTCAAAAGACAAAGAACTGGTGTCAGCAAAGACCAGAATAGTGGGGATATTGAACTCTTCACGGGAGGATTTGCTCAAAGGATCAACACGATAATTTTTCTTAACCAGGCTGGCTCTGAGCAAGGATGGTTCTTTCTCATCCTTCAGTTTCCAGTTCTTCAGAAAGCTGAGCTCATATGCGAATTTAGAATCAAAAAAGGTGTGATCTTTGACCTTTCCTGTTTTTTGCTTTTTTGCCCAGGAGAGATCTGAGATGGAAATCAGAAGAATGATTGTTAAAACTACAGATGTTATTCTCTTCACGCCTCCTCCTTTTAATCTGTTATTCATCCGCCTACTCATTCTAATTTAAAATAGCTTCTTGAACTAAATTTATCAATCCTTTTCTGAAGATTTTACAGAATTGTAATCAGAAGTGGGAGGTGTGAATTCGACACTATTTTCTGCACGTAAAACTTATTTTGATAATAAGAGCATTTCCGTTAGACTTGCTTCTCTTTGAGCAGATTCCCTATGCTTTCTAATTGTCGGCTTATCCGATCCAGTTTGGATCCTAGATTATAGATTGCAATCGGAATGATGACTAAAAGACCCAAGATAAAAAGAGAAAAAACAATCCTGCTGATATTAAAAAGGGTAAAATAGGGCGACCCGAAAAACATCTTCACCTCCAGGTTTCATTAATTTTTTACGCCCTTTTATGCAAATAGTTCCTTTTTTGTCCGCAGTCGGCCGTCGGCAGTCCGCTGCCTCATCAATCTCTCATTCATCAGATCTTTTATATCACCTCACCCCTTCCCTCTCCCTAAAAGGAGAGGTTAGGGAGAGGTTGCATCCCTTATTCATAAGGTCTTCTTTTCTCATCTTGGTAGGACAGGCATTCTTGCCTGTCCTGTCAGACAAGAATGTCTGACCCACCGAAAAAAATAATCTGTCCGCAGCACTCCCATCCACCATTAAATAGGCATTTTTAACAGCGGACGTCGGTCAATGGACTGGGGACAGTAGGGGCGTATTGCCATACGCCCCTACACAAAAACATAGGGACAGAACTCTACTAATTTAGTTTGCAGAATTTAATAATATAATTATATCAGGAGTTAAATACTCCCTGCTCCGTCCACAACTTTGCCATCCCTGAGCTTAACAATTCTCTGTGTTCTGGAAGAGATCTCCGTATCGTGGGTTATGACTGCTATGGTGTGTCCCTGGTTCCATAAATCAACGAATATGTCTATTATCTCCCTGCCGGCAACTGAATCCAGGTTGCCGGTGGGCTCATCCGCTAGTATGATGGAGGGATCGCAGGCTAAGGCCCGGGCTATGGATACCCTCTGCATCTCCCCTCCGGAAAGCTCGGTGGGGCGATGGTCCATTCTGTCTTTAAGCCCAACCCTTTCCAAAAGCTCCTCCCCTACTCTTTTTCTGTTTTTGAAGGATTCCCCTTTGAAGATTAAAGGAACCTCCACGTTCTCAAAAGCAGTGGCATAAGGCAAAAGATTGAAGTTCTGAAAAACAAAACCGATCTTTTTATTTCTTATCTCAGCTAACCTGTTGGGGTCCAGATCAGCAACTTTCATTCCCTCTAAGTAGTAGTCGCCTTCAGTGGGGGTATCCAGGCATCCGATGAGATTCATCAAGGTGGATTTGCCAGACCCTGAGGGACCCATAATTGAAATGAACTCGTTTTTCTGTATTACCAAATCTATTCCTCTAAGTGCTTCTACTGCCACCTTCCCGGTTGTGTATACCTTTGTGATTCCTCTCATCTCTATCATTTCTTTCACCTCGTTTTATTCATATCTTAACGACTCTACTGGATTCACTGTAGCCGCCCTTCTTGAAGGGAAAAATCCGGAAAAAAGCCCGACTAATCCCAGCACTACAATGGTAACTATCATTATGTCCCAGGAGATGGTGGGCTTGCCCAGAAACTGCAAGCCCTCCTGTTCCACCGGTATTGCCTGCAATATCTTAACTATCATCGTTGTAAAGACGATTCCCACTCCTCCTCCGAAGAAGGCTATGATCAACGACTCCAGAATGAACTGAGACATAATGTCCCTTTTCTTTGCTCCCAGAGCCATCTTGATTCCGATCTCCCTGGTTCTCTGTTTTACTGCAGCATACATAATGTTAGCCACACCCACTCCGGCAATTAAAAGGGTCATCCCCCCTATTACTCCTAAGAATATGGTAATCCCCACTATGCCCTTATTGAATTCCTTTTCCTGGTTGACCGCATCCCATATGGATAGTGCCCTTTCATCCTCCGGGTCGAACTTGTGTTTTGATCCCAGCGCTTCGTAGACCTTCTTTTCCACCATATCAGCCTGATCCGGATCTTTTACCTGATAAACTAAAACGTTGAAATAATTGTGTCCCCAGATAGCCTTGAATGTGGTGGCTGGAATGGAAGCCTTATCCTCGTCCGGTCCGCCGTACATCCCCATCTGAAGCTTCTCTGTCATCACCCCGATGACTGTGAAGGGGATGTTGTTAATCAGGATGATCTTTCCAACTGCCTCCACATCTCCCATAAGCCTTTGTTTCAGGTTATTTCCCAGAAAGACTACCCTTCTCCTGTATTTCAGGTCCAGATCATTTACAAACCTCCCCCCCATATCCGGATAGTGGGTTCTCATCTCCTCATAGCAGGGATAAAGACCGTTTACCCTTTCGGTGAGCGTTTTTTTGCCATAGGTCATTGAAACCCCCCATCTGGAATACTCACCACCCACATTTTTTATCTCTGGAATTCTTTTCTTAAGTATTTCAACGTCCTCCTCGTTAAAGCGTATTCTTCTTCCCTTACCCAGTCCCTGGTAAGGTATGGTGGTTTGCCCTCCCCACATAATGACAATCCCTTTTCCCAATCCATGGTGAGCTTTGGACATCTGATTTTTCAAGCCTTCCCCAAAAGCCAATAGCATAACAATGGAGAAAGTCCCCCAGGCAATTGCCAAAGTGGTCAGGGTAATTTTTTTTCTTTGCTTTTTCAAATCCCGAAAGAATATTCTGAAGATCAGAAAACTTTTCAAGTTTTTTCTCCTTTAAAGCCTTAATGCCTCTATGGGATTCAAGCTGGCAGCTCGCCTGGCCGGGAAGAACCCGGACAGAAAGCCGATCAGTCCTAAAATCAGAGTGGCCACAATAGCCACTGATGCGGAGAAAACTGGCGTTCCAATATAGTCCTCAATCTTGAACATGGGAACAATCGATATTATGCCCCAGGATAAAAGGAAACCTATGGCTCCACCGATGAAAGTTATCAAGAGAGTTTCGAAGACGAATTGGGATAATATGAATCGCCTTTTAGCGCCAGTGGCCATTTTAATTCCAATCTCTTTGGTTCTTTCCTCAATCACCACATTCATAATATTGGAGACGCCTATACCTCCCACAATCAGAGTAAAGGCACCGATTATTCCCAGAAAAATTCTCAATCCATAGAATAAGTAGTTAAAGAATTTGTCCATTCCAGTTGTATCCCACATGGCCAGGGCTTCCTTATCCTCAGGATCGAATCGGTACTTTTTACCCAGGACTTCGTAGACTCTTTTATTAACGTATTCATTTTGTTTGGGATCTTTGGGTTTGAACACAATGTTGTCTAAATGCCTTCTTCCAAACATAGCGGAAAGAGTGGTACCAGGGATAACCGCCTTGTATGCATCCCTTCCACTGTAGTTTGAGTCCTGTTCCTTTTCTTTCATCACTCCCACAACCAGAAAAGGAGTGTTATTTATCAGAACGTGCTTGCCCAAAGCTGGTTCCTCTTTGAACAGATCCTTTTTCAACCTGTTCCCTAAGAAGACCACTCTTCTTCTGTTCTTGATATCCAGATCATTTATAAACCTTCCTCCATTTTCTGATATCATATTCCTCATATCAGCAAACACAGGATAAACACCGATCACGTTTTGAGAGTAGATGTTCTTGCTGTATTTGATCTGAATGTTCCACTGGCTATATTCAGGACTTATCTGCCCCATCTCTTTTATCTCCCGTTTGAGGAGGAAAGCGTCTTCCTCTTTAAAGGAGATGAATCTTCCCTTACCTAAACCCTCGAATGGCCTGCTGGTTCTTCCAGGCCACATTATGACTATTTTGTCTCCCAGACCATGGGCAGACTTTTTCATCGATATGTGCAGACCCTCACCGAAAGCCAGAAGGAGGGTTACCGCAGTGGTTCCCCAGATGATTCCGAAAAGGGTTAAAAGAGTTCTCAGTTTCTGGGACTTCATGTCCCGGAGAAACTGATTGATAAACATCAATGGAGCCATTATGTGATCTCCTTGGGAGGTCTCTCCACTACCTCATCACCTTCTTCCAATCCCTCCTTCACCTCTATGTTTATCCCGTCACTCAGGCCGGTTTTGATCTCTTTTTTAGTAATCTCGCCCTGGGGGTTTTTAACCTCCACAAAGGTGGAGTCGCCCTTGAATTCGATCAGCCTTTCTGGTATGACCAAAACGTCTTTCTTCTGGTTGATTATGATCTCCGCGTTAGCCGAGTAACCTGCCCTCAACATCTTCTCGCCGGTCTGGGTTATCTTTATCTCCACATCAAAAAGGGTAGCATTCTCCTCCTTTTTAGCTTTAGGGGATATTTTATCCAGCACACCTTTTATTTCTTCACCTGGCAGCGCTCCAATCTTTATGAGGACCTGCATACCCTCCTCCAGCTTCCCCACATCGATCTCATCCACGGTTCCCTTGAAAATCAGATTCTCCATATAAGCTAAGGTCATTAGCTCTGTGCCTGCTTGATAGGAGGTGAGCGGAACAATCGGATCCCCCTCCTCCACTCTTCTCTGAAGCACCGTTCCGGTTATGGGGGAGGTTATCACCGATTCGATTTTTTTGTCTGCGATTTGAGTTTTTCCCTCTTCGATTAAGGAGAGTTTCTCCGTGGCCAGATCCATTCTCAGTTTAGTCTCTTTATATCTTTTAGATTTCTGATCATAGTCCTGCTGGGAAATAAGATTCTGCACTGAAAGCTCTTTGGCTCTTTGATATTCAGATTTTGCATTGTCGTAATCCACCTCTGCCAATTCCACGTTCCTTTTTGCCTCGGCATATTCAAATGGAGTTGGAGATGGGCTGATATCAATAAGACGATCTCCTTTCCTTACTTTATCCCCCATTTCAACGAAAATTCTTCTGACGATACCGGAGATTTTGGATTTCACAGATATCTCATTTTCAGGCACTATGCTCCCTATAGCTAAAGCCTTATCCACGATCTCCCCCTTCTCCACTTTGACGATAGTGTTTCCTGGATTATTCTTTCCTGATCCCTTGAACAAGACAAACAGAACCACAATTACGATCATAACCCCCCCGCCTATTAACAGTATCTTTTTCATTTTGCCATTCCTCCAGTTTTTTTGGCTCATATTTCAACTAACTATAAATGTTTTACGATTTTAGCTCTTTTGAGTTTCAGTCAATTTTTTGTGGAATTGAAGTTAGCTCTTGAGAGTTGTAGCACAAAGAGCTCTCTGCGGAATTCCCTTTGTGCAATTATGGATGCTGACCGTTGGAGAGTGAGTGATTGACTTTCGTAAGGCGTGCACATCGTCTGATCACTCTTTTCGCTTTTTCAAACCACATACAATTCTATTAGAAGTTAAACATCAATTTTCTCTTAAAGATTAAAAAAAGCTCTCGACTGGGAGAGATCAGGGGTGCGAAACTAACTGATTTAAAGTTTTTAAGGTTTAACCCGATAGATAGAACGAAGGCCTAACATCCGGAGGCGTTAACTCTAAATTGGAAAGAAAAATGACTGATAATAAGCAGAACAAAAGGGTGTTAGTAGTTGATGACGAGGAGAATATCCTGAGCCTTCTGAGTGATGTTTTACAGGAGGAAGGGTACCAGGTAGATGGAGTGCCTAACGGCTTCGATGCTTTGGAAAAGGTGAAAAACAGTCCCTTTGATGTCATGCTGGTAGACCTGAAGCTGCCCAAAATGGATGGAATAGAGATTTTAAAGAAGGTGAAGATGGTGGATCCCAAACTTCCGGTCATTATAATGACCGGAAATGTGAGCCTTCAGTCCGCCATTGATTCGATGCACCACGGCGCCTATGATTATATCACCAAACCCTTCAACCTGGAACATGCCATTGCTGCGGTTAACCGGGGTTGGGAGAAAAAAGCGCTGGAAACCCAGAACCAAGAGCTTTTGGATGACCTGAAAAAAAAGATCTCCGAACTCGAGATCCTGTATGAGGTAAGCAATGCAGTAAGCTATGCTTCCAATTATAAACAGCTGATGAGTTCCCTTCTCTCCTCTCTTAGAAAGGCTGTGGCATATGATCTCTCCGCCTGTCTTCTGGTCCAGGAGAAAAGAGGCAGGATCTTTATTGAAGCGGTTAATCCTGTGAGTTCAGCGTTTGTAGCCAAAGTGAAAAAAGAGATAACGCAATTCTTCAACTCGGAAAGCAAAACCAAGATACTTCCTGAGAAAATCCCAACCGAGAAAATAACTCTGGATCCAAACAAGAACAATAATCTAAAAGGCAAAGGAAAAACTACGGTCAAAAGTTCGCTAAATGCTTTGATTACTTTTCAGGACAGAACCACCGGTGTGATCAATATAAGCAGTTCTCAGGAGAATGCCTTCTCTGAGGGAGACCTGAAGCTGCTTCACACCATTGCCTCTCAAATGTCCACAACCCTGCAGAGTCTGGAATGTGCTCTGGAAGAGGAAAAGAGCAAAATGGAACAGCTGGTGGAGAGCATGTCGGATGGAGTGATAATGACTGATGAGAACGGTGAGATCATAGTCATGAATCCAGCTGCCAAGAAAACCCTGATGTATAAAAGAAAAGATGATATCAAAATCAATTTCACAAAAGAATTACTGAAAGATGATAGGAATTTCGACCTGGATGAACTCTTAAGAGATCCGGCTATCTTCAGTAAAGTTTTAACCAAGGAGATAAAACTGGAGTACCCCAGGGAGGCAATTCTGACCACAGATGTGACTGGAGTTAAAGGCAGAGATGGCAATCTAATGGGAACGGTGGTAGTCCTGCGGGACATAACCGAGCAGAAACACGTGGAGAAAATGAAATCCGAATTCGTGTCCAATGTCTCCCATGAGTTAAGGACGCCTCTGACATCCATAAAGAATTCTATCTCCATTCTTCTAAGTGGCATGGCCGGAGAGGTTAGCAAAGATCAGGGGGAATTTCTGAATACCACCCTGAGAAATGTGGATCGTTTATCTTTCCTGATCAACCAGATTCTCAATTTCTCCAGGCTTGAATCGGGCAAAATGAAAATAAACAAAAAGCTCTCCGATGTAAAAAAGATATGCCAGCAGACAGCAGAATCCATTAAGCCTCAGGCAATAGAGAAAAAGATAAAGCTTACCACAAACTTGAAGAATGATATTCCGAAAATCTATATTGACCCTGACAAAATTGAGCAAGTATTGACAAATCTTTTGGGCAATGCTATAAAATATATCCCCTCGGGAAGCAAGGTGGAGCTAAGTGCAGAATTGGTTGCTTCGTCCCAGATACCCCAAGAAATAAAAGAACATTTTGGAAAAGGAAGCCAAAGGTTGGTCAAAATTTCTGTTAAAGATACAGGGCAAGGAATAAAGCCGGAGAATCTCAAGAGGATCTTCTCCAGATTCTATCGGGGGGAGGAAAACGACGCTTCAGTCCGCAAGACAGCGGGAACAGGCTTGGGCCTGGCTATTAGCAAACAGATAATTGAAGAACATGGGGGACAAATCTGGGCAGAAAGTGAATATGGAATGGGGAGCACATTCTCCTTCTGCCTGTTAATCAGAACCAGAAGAAAAAGGAGATAAAAGATGGCCAAGATTCTAATGATAGAGGATGACAAAGATATCCTAAAGACAACCCAATATGTTCTGGAGAAAAAAGGATATAACTGCATCACGGCCTTCGATGGAATTGAAGGGTTGCACAAAGCCAAAAATGAGAATCCTGATCTTATCATACTGGATTTGATGCTACCCAAGATGAATGGATACAAAATAGCTCGCCTTCTTAAGTTCGACCAAAAATACAAAAAGATCCCCATAATTATGCTCACTGCCAAAGCCCAGGAATCGGATAAAAAGCTTGGTTTTCAAACCGGCGCAGATGAGTATATGACCAAGCCCTTCGAATTTGAAAATCTTCTGTCTTTGATAGAAAAACAACTCAAAAAATAGACCCCAATGCCTGTTTACTCTTATAAAGCCAAAGATCAGTTTGGCACCACGGTCAAAGGGGAAACCGAATCAACCAGCCAGTTGCATCTTTTTGAAAAACTAAAAGAGTCGGGGTATTTTGTCTGTTCCATAAAGGAAAACGATCAAGCACTCCTAACAAAAATCGCCCAGTGGGGTCAAAAGATCAAGGCAATCGATCTCATAATTTTCACTCGCCAGCTTTCCACACTTCTGGATGCGGGCATTCCCATTAACACCTCCCTGAATATGATCTCAGGCCAGATCGAAAACAAGGGATTAGCCCAGGCCGTTCACCAGATTAGATCCGACATAGAGGCCGGGTCGAGCCTGGGGGATGCTTTGAAAAAGTTCCCCAGAATATTCGATCCAACATATATAGCTATGGTAGAAGCTGGTGAGGCTGGCGGAATGATCTCAGGGGCTTTAGACAGGTTGGCAAGCCTGTCTGAGGTCATCAACGAAAGAAAAAACAAG
>SMTZ1_10002092_pt1 | contig 20194 bp, 14 predicted proteins | sample DeeMarSWOR136_30_FD_25667 | JGI IMG/M metagenome (IMG submission 25667) | reverse complement strand
TTTTTGCCCTCGATTTTATCCTTGACGAAAGGTAAATACAGCCCGGCGAAGTTGCTGCCGCCGCCGATACAGCCGATGATGATGTCAGGGTAGGCATCCGCCTTTTCCATCGACTTTTTGGCTTCCAGGCCGTTTATGGTTTGATGGAGCAAGACGCAGTTGATGACGCTGCCTATCGAGTAGTAGGTGTCATCGCGGCCGAAGGCGTCTTCTATAGCCTCGCTGATGGCGATGCCCAGGCTGCCGGGTGAATCGGGGTCTTCGGCTAAAATCTTGCGCCCTATTTCAGTATCCTGGCTGGGGCTGGGCACACATGTGGCTCCCCAGGTCTCCATCAGGATGCGGCGATATGGCTTCTGGTTGTAGCTCACCTTGACCATATACACCTTTAACTCAATTCCGAAGAACATGCAGCCCATTGACAGGGCGCTGCCCCACTGGCCAGCGCCGGTCTCGGTAGTGATTCGTTTGATCCCGTCCTGTTTGGCATAGTAGGCTTGAGCCACGGCGGTGTTAGGCTTGTGGCTGCCAGCTTGGCTTGTTCCCTCATACTTGTAGAAAATCTTTGCAGGTGTGTCTAGAGCTTTCTCAAGCCGATATGCCCGATGTAATGCGGTGGGTCTCCATGTGCGGTAAACCTCTTGCACTTCTTCAGGGATCTCGATGTAGCGCTCTTGACTAAATTCCTGGTCTCTTAAAGCCGATGCAAACAATGGGGGAGGCAAGATGGTAGGCTCCTTGGTGCCCGGGTGCAACAGCGGTGGCAACGGCTTAGGCAGGTCAGCTAAGATGTTGTACCATGATGTTGGCATTTCCTTTTCGGTCAAGATGATCTTGGTTTCTTTCATTTTTCCCTCCTTAAGTTTTTTTGAACGACTAAAAAAGCATTTAGGCTGACTGAATTTGTCCCTGGTCTTCTAAGGCCACATCCATGCCGTTATTGACATCTCATAACCTCCTTCAAAAGCTCCCTAAAAACAGAAAGCCTCTCGCCTAAGGGGCGAGAGGCTTAGCTTCGCGGTGCCACCCTTGTTGGTCTTTGCAGACAATCTCACTCAGTACAGCTCTATCCGCCAGAACTGTACTTTGGGTTGTGATAACGCTACCCTTTGCGTCAAAGCCTACTTGATTTGCTAAGCCAACCTTTCGGTTTGCGGCTCCCAGGTCCATTCGGCCATTGCGCCAGCGTCAGCTTCCACCATCCTGACTCTCTTTGGCCTCGCTTAAAGGCTTACTAGTCCTGTTCTCAGCCTTTTCCGTATTCAATTAAAAATAGATTTTACCATCTTTTTCAAGCTTGTCAAGTTTTACTGAGAAGGTACTATCAAAATTGGGCTTTTGGTTTAGTATTTCGGGGTTATTGGGCTGAGCTGGAATTGTTATTTTTGTTTAAGGTAGGCGTCTATTGAGGCGGCCGCCTGTTTCCCAGCTCCCATGGCGCTGATAACGGTAGCGGCGCCGGTGACGACATCGCCTCCAGCCCAGACTTTGTCCTTTACTGTCTTTCCGGTTTCTTCATCAGCCACAACAGTGCCGTTTTTCCTTGTCTCCAATCCTATGGTGGTTGATGGAATCAAAGGGTTGGGAGTAGTGCCCAACGCCACGATAGCGACATCAACCTCAACGGTGAACTCGCTGCCCTCCTTGATGATGGGGCGGCGTCTACCGCTGGCATCAGGCTCGCCAAGTTCCATCTCGTAGCATTCTATGCTGGTCACCCAGTACTGTTCATTGCCTATGAACCGCTTTGGGTTGGTGAGAAACTTGAAAATGATTCCTTCCTCCTCAGCATTTTCCACCTCTTCCTTTCTTGCTGGCATTTCGACTCTAGACCGACGGTAGATGATGTGAACTTCATCGGCGCCAAGCCTCAACGCACAGCGGGCAGCGTCCATAGCTACGTTGCCACCGCCGATTACGGCTACTTTTTTGCCTATCTTTATTGGAGTATCGTACTCGGGAAAGAGATAGGCTTTCATCAGGTTTACTCGGGTGAGAAATTCATTGGCTGAATAGACGCCATTTAGGTTCTCACCGGGTATATTGAGAAACATAGGCAGTCCGGCACCGGTGCCCAGAAATACGGCTTCATAGCCGCCTCCCAGCAGCTCATCTACAGTGGCCAGCTTGCCCATTACCGAGTCGAGTCTGATTTCTATCCCCAAAGACTTGACATAATCTACCTCACCCTGGACAATAGCCTTGGGCAGCCTGAACTCGGGGATACCGTACATCAGCACTCCACCGGCAACGTGTATTGCCTCGAAGATGGTTACCTGGTGACCCAGCTTGGCTAAATCGGCGGCACAGGTCAATCCAGCAGGACCTGAGCCGATTATAGCTACTTTCTTGCCGGTTGAAGGTGGCGGGTTGGGGGATGAAGCAAGCTCGGAGCTGTGTTCCCGTTCCCAGTCAGCTACATATCGTTCTAGGCGGCCGATGGCTATTGGTGCTCCCTTCTTGGATAATGTGCAGACCTCCTCGCACTGTGTCTCTTGAGGGCAGACCCGTCCACAGATTCCAGGTAAGGCATTTTTGCTCTTGAGTATACGCACTGCCTCGGGCATGTCGTTATCCTGTACTGCCTTAATGAAGTCGGGAATGTCTATATTCACCGGGCAACCTCCGATACAGGGTTGCTTGGGGCACTGAATACAACGGGTAGCTTCTTTAAGTGCCATCTCATGGGTGTAACCCAGAGCTACCTCGTTGAAGTTTTTTGCCCTGACCTTAGGGTCTTGGCGGGGCATGGCTAGTCTATTTAAATCGAGCTTTGGCTTGCTTTTTCCTTCCAATGTTACGCTCCGATTCTAAGAATGCTGGCAATGATGGGCTTTCCACAATTCCAGCGAGTGCCTTTCTTCATCGCAGTAGATCCGCTGGCGGGCGAATAGAAGATCCCAGTCAACCTGGTGCCCGTCGAATTCGGGGCCGTTAACGCAGACGAACTTAGTTTCATCCCCTACAGAAACACGGCAACAGCCACACATGCCGGTGCCATCAACCATAATTGAGTTGAGACTGACGATAGTGGTAACCCCAAAAGGCTTAGTAGTTAAGGAGCAGAACTTCATCATTAAGGCTGGGCCGATGGCAATAACGCGGCTGATTCCCTTGTCTCTCTCCAGAACCTCTTTTAAAGGTTCGGTTACCACACCTTTGCGGGCATATGTTCCGTCATCGGTGGTGACTATCAATTCATCGCTGACACTATTTAGGCGTTCTTCCCAGAAGAGCAGGTCTTTGCTTCGAGCACCCATTATGGTAATAACCTTGTTCCCAACTTGTTTTAGAGCTCTGGCAATTGGATATACTGGTGCTACACCCACCCCGCCACCAACGCAGACTACAGCGCCAAAATTATCTATTTCTGAGGGTACGCCCAGAGGCCCAATCAAATCCATTATATAGTCGCCAGGATTAAGAGAGGCTAGTTTGTAAGTGGTAGTGCCCACTTGCATGGCTACAAGGCTGACAGTTCCCTCTCTGGCGTCCCAGTCGGCCAGTGTAAGCGGGATACGTTCGCCTACCTCATCAATGCGTACAACAACAAATTGGCCCGCTTTAGCCTTTTTGGCTACTGCTGGTGCCTCGATTTTGAAAAAATCGACCACAGGGCACAGCTTCTCCTTAGTTACAATTTTGAACATGAGTGACTCCGATTCTCCTTGTTCAGAATTTTGGAGATGAATACCTTAGATAGCTAAGCAGTTTTTACCTTGGCAGGCGGCAATATGGGTGAAGAGATTTGAAGTCTAAGGTCACATCTCAGACACCGGTTAGCCTCTTCTATGGCTGTTGCCTCGGTATATCCGAGCTCCACTTCAGCGAAGTCAGCCAGACGCTGTTTTGTGTGCAGACATGGCATGGTTGGCTGATGACGGTCAGCGAAGTCATCATCGCTTCCCAGCCGAGGGTTAACTTTCTCGGTGGGGATTAAGGACTCATCGATTATACCACTGCCTCCTAAATATTTATCAATTGAGCTGGCGGCCTGTCTGCCTTGAGCAATGGCCTCGATTACCGAAGCCGGACCAGTAACGACATCACCGCCGGCAAAGGCACCTTCTCGGCTGGTGGCTAAAGTTTGTGCATCTGTTCTTATAACATCACCGCGGGCCAATTTCACCCCTAGCTGCGCTGGGATTTCAGGTGCCTGGCCAATGCTGGCTATGATGTTGTCGAAGTCTGAGGCAAATTCGCTTCCTGCGATTGGGACGGGACGGCGTCGACCGCTGGTGTCTGGCTCACCCAGCTTCATCCGCAGGCATTCCAGCTCGAGGTGCTTGTTTTTGACCCTTATCCGATTGGGTGCGGCTAGGAATGTGATTTTCACCCCCTCGTGCAGTGCCTCTTCGACCTCTTCGGGTGCGGCTGGCATCTCGTCGCGGGTACGACGGTAAATTATGGCAACTTCTTTGGCGCCGAGGCGAAGTGCGGTTCGGGAGCAGTCTATCGCGGCATTGCCACCGCCGATTATGGCTATCTTTTTGCCTATCTTTACCTTCTCACCTAAGCTTACCTGACGTAGGAATGTTACACCGTCTATCACGCCAGCGCTGTCTTCACCCTCGGCACCCAGCTTGGTTCCTTTGTGGGCACCAAGCCCCAGAAACACTGCATTATAGCCTTGCTCAAAGAGACTGTCTGCAGACTTGATTCTTGTATTTGTTCTTATCTTAACGCCTACTTTTTCTATCTCTTTAATCTCAGCGTCTAAGATTTTTCGCGGCAGGCGATAGGCAGGGATACCAACCCGCAGCATACCACCTGTCTGCGGTAAAGCTTCGAAGATTGTTACTGCATGCCCCATTTTGGCCAGGTAGTAAGCTGCGGTTAGTCCAGCCGGACCAGATCCGACCACAGCTACCTTCTTACCTGTTGGCGGTGCTGACTTGGAATTCTTTTTCCATAACCCTGTATCGTGGTCAGCAGCGAAACGCTTAAGAAACTTTATGCAAATGGGGTCATTTAGCTGACCACGGCGACATGCCTGTTCGCATGGATGTATGCAGACGCGTCCCAGCGTCCCGGGGAATGGAACCTTTTCTCTTATAACAGCTAGGGCTTCGGAGTATTTCCCTTGGGCAGTGAGATATACATAACGCGGTACGTCTATATGGGCTGGGCAGGCTTGTCGGCACGGGACGACATAGCCTTCCCAATCCGGGATAGTGTAATATCTTGCCTCTCTATCGACTAGTGCACCTGTGGGGCAAACTTCGACACAACTGAAGCAGAACTTACACCCTGAGTCCTTGTGGTTGTTATTTCGAAACGGCCCGGCCACTCGATAGCCGTTCAGTTCGATGAAATCCAGAGCTTTTATGTCTCTCAAATCCCGACAGGCTCTGACACATAGCCCGCAGGCGATACATAGGTTATAGTCTAAGTCGAAAAAGGGATTATCTCTATTTACTGGTAGCTCTCTGTACTTGTAGGGAAAGGTCACCATCTCGATATCGAGGAAGTCAGCCACTTTTTGCAGTTCACACCGCCCATTTTCGGGACAGGTAACACAGCGCTCGGTGACTTTTACATTGCGTAAGCATACGTCGAAAGGTTTACACCGCTCTTTGCGCCAGCAAGTAAGACATGCGTTGGGGTGTTCGGACAGGATCTTCTCTAAGACCTGGCGCTGCTTTTGTCGAATCTCCGGCGTATCGGTGTGAACGGTCATATTTTCTGTGACCTTTGTTGTGCATGAAATGGCGAATTCAGGCTGCCCTTCGATTTCTACTAAGCATAGTCCACAGTCTCCTGATGGTGGCAGGTCGGGGTGAGTACAAAGATTAGGTATATAAATGCCTCTTCTCACAGCAGCCTCGAATATGGTCATTCCTTTATCTGCTACTACTTGCTGACCATCTACATTTAAAGTGAGTTTGGTCATTTTTGTCTCCTAAGCTTTTCAACTCTAACAGCGCATACTTTGAATTCTGGAATCTTGGCTATTGGGTCTAGTGCCGCATTAGTCAATATATTGGTCGCGCTTTCAGCGAAGTGAAAAGTCATGAATACCACCTTTTGCGGTGATTTATCGGTCACTTTTGCTTTGGCTATCACTTCGCCACGCCGTGAAACCACACGGACCTTCTCACCATCCTTGATTTTCAAAGAAGAAGCATCGGCTTGGCTTATCTCAATTACCCCATCTGGATCAAGAGTATTTAGCCCGGCAACTTTTCGTGTCATAGTGCCTGTGTGGAAGTGGTATGGGCTGCGTCCGGTGGTAAGTATGAGTGGGTATTCTTTGTCGGGTAGTTCAGCAGGTGGCTTATATTGCAGCGGTGTCAATTTCCCCAAGCCGCAGACAAATCTACCCACATGCAAAATAGGCGTACCGGGGTGATCTTGGGTTGGACACGGCCATTGCAGTCCACATTCCTCCAGACGTTCGTATGTAACACCTCCGTAACTCGGTGTCAACATAGCGATTTCGCCCATCACCTCAGAGGGGTGTTCGAAGTTGAAATTTTGGGCGCCCATTCTCATAGCTAGCTTGCATATAATCCACCAGTCAGGCTTGGAGTCGTCTATAGGTTCGATCACCTTCCTTACTCGCTGTATACGCCGTTCGGTATTTGTGAAGGTGCCATCTTTCTCGGCAAAGCTGACTGCAGGCAAAACTACATCAGCTAGACGGGCAGTTTCGGTGAGGAAAAAGTCCTGAACTACTAAGAACTCGAGTTTTTTCAGTGCTTTCTCAGTGTGGTTGGCATCGGCATCGCTTAATATTGGATTCTCGCCCATTACGTAAATTGCTTTAATCTTACCATCAAAAGCGGCATCCAGCATCTCTGTCAATGTTAATCCCGGAGTCGGATTCAGATTGCTTCTCCAGGCAATTTCAAACTTTTTTTGAATGTCGGGGTTGTCGACTCTTTGATAGCCGGTGTAAACGTTAGGCAGAGACCCCATGTCACAGGCACCCTGAACGTTGTTTTGTCCCCGCAGTGGATTTACGCCGGTTGATGGCTTTCCGATATTGCCGGTTAACATAGCTAAGTTGGCGGTGGCAAGCACATTATCTGTGCCATGGCTATGCTGGGTAATGCCCATAGCGTAGACGATTGTTGCCGGCTTGCAGGTGGCGTAAAGTCGGGCCGCTTCGGCTATTGTATCGCGGGGCACGCCCGTAGCCTTTTCAACAAAGTCGAGGTCGAAATTCTTCAATGATTCCTTGAAGGCGTCGAAATTGTCACAGCATTCGCTGATGAAATTTAGCTCGGCCAGTTCCTCGTCCAAGATAACCCTCATCATGCCCATGAGTAGGGCAACATCGCTGCCCGGGAGATGTCTCAGCCATATATCAGCATAGCGGCAAAGTTCAATCTCTCGGGGGTTAGCTACTATTAGTCTGCCACCACTGCTAATAGCCTTCTTTATCTCTAGTGCAATAACCGGGTGACCTGCGCTTGTATTACTGCCGATGGCTAAGATGCAGGCAGCATCCTTGATTTCACTGATAGAATTGGTCATAGCACCGCTGCCGAAACTGGTGGCCAGACCGGCCACCGTGGGGGAATGTCAGAGACGGGCACAGTGGTCCACATTGTTGGTTTGTATAACCACGCGTGTGAACTTCTGTGCCAGATAATTTTCTTCATTGGTGCACTTGGCTGAGGCGATGAAGGCGAATTGGTCTCCTTTGTATTTTGCCAGCTTGTCTGCTATTAAGTCTAAGGCTTCGTCCCAGCTTGCCTCAGCAAGTTCGCCGTTCTTTCGTATTAAAGGTGTGGTCAGGCGTTCAGGATGATGGACGAACTCAGCGATACCAAAACGACCTTTGACGCAGGCTTGTCCCTGGTTTACTGAACTTTCCAGAACGGGTACAGAGCGGACAACTTTGCCTCTGTTTACTTCGAGGCTTAGCTGGCAACCAACCCCACAGTAAGGGCAAGTTGTAATTACTGAGCGTTCAGGTAACCCGAGCCATTTGCTAGAGCGGTCCATCAGGGCGCCGGTGGGACAGACGTCAACGCAAGCTCCGCAGAATTGACATCCTGAATCTTCCAGTGTCTTGTCGAAGGCAGTGCCGACTAATGCCTGGCTGCCTCGATAGGTGAAGGCAATTGCTCCAGCTCCTCTTACCTCCTGGCATACCCGAACACAGCGACCGCATAGTATGCACAGATTGTAATCACGTTCGAAGAAGGGGCTGTCCTGATAAAGCGGTAGCTCTTTGTGGATAGGGGGGAGGGTAACCTCCTCCACTCCGATGCGGGAGGCGATTTCTTGCAGTTCGCAGCGCAGGTTTTTGGGACAGGTAATGCATTGCCTGGGGTGTTCTGCCAGAATAAGCTCGAAAATGTTGCGTCTTAATTCCTGAAGCTGTTGTGTATTGGTCCTTATCACCATGCCTTCAGTTACAGGTGTGGTACATGAGGTGGGAAAGCCTCTCAAATTCTCAATCTCCACGATGCACAAACGGCAGGCACCGTATGGAGTTAGGCTGGGATGGTAACACAAGGTTGGAATATAGATGCCTGCTTGTCGGGCAGCCTCAAGTACTGTGGCACCTTCCTTCACCTTGACCTGTTGTTCATCTATAGTCAGGTTTATAACTTTTATCTCTTCACCGACAACCATACTTAGTTCCTGTTAAGCGGATGGCTTGATAGGTACTGGCTGTTGGGGGACCTCGATTTGCTCACCTGACACCTTAGCTATGGCAGCAAAGCGTGGTGGGCAGACATCGACACATGTCCCGCATTTAATACATTTATCCTGGTCTATGACATGAACCAATCTTTTGCCACCGACGATGGCTTCAGTTGGGCAGTTGCGCAGGCAAATCATGCAGCCCTGGCATTTATCCGGCAAGATATAGAACGAAATCAAACTCTTACATACCAGAGCCGGGCAGCGCTTTTCATTAATATGAGTCTCGTATTCATTGCGGAAGTAACGGATGGTGGTCAGCACCGGGTTGGGAGCAGTTTGGCCTAAGCCGCAGAGTGAACCTTGCTTCACCGTGGTGGCTATCCGCTCAAGCTGCTCAATGTCTCCGGGTTTGCCTTCACCTCGAGTAATACTGTCCAGAATGCCCAGCATTTGCCGTGTGCCAACACGACAGGGTGGACATTTACCACAGGATTCAGCCTGCGTAAAAGTAAGGAAGTATTTTGTCAGGTCAACCATACAGGTGTCCTCGTCAGCAACAATCATACCTCCAGAGCCCATAATTGAGCCGGCAGCAGTCAGAGATTCATAGTCGACGGGTGAGTCTAGCATTGATAGTGGCAGGCAACCTCCTGAAGGACCGCCTGTTTGTATGGCTTTGAACTCTTTGCCTTCGAGGATGCCGCCGCCGATCTCGTAGATTATTTGACGCAAGGTGATGCCTAGTGGCACTTCGATGAGGCCGGTGCGTTCCACCTTGCCTACAAGGGCGAAGGTCTTCGTTCCTTTGCTTTTTTCTGAGCCATAGTGGGCATACCATTCGCTGCCTTTTTGTAATATGCGTGCTGCGTCTGCCCAGGTTTCCACATTATTAATGTTCGTCGGCTTGCCCCATAATCCTGATATTGCTGGGAAGGGAGGTCGTGACCGGGGCATTCCACGCTTGCCTTCTATTGAGGCCATCAAAGCTGTTTCTTCGCCGCAAACAAAAGCTCCAGCTCCCTCTTTAATCTTTATATGAAAATCAAAGCCGGAGCCAAGGATGTTGCCCCCAATAAAGCCATAAGTTTCCATCTGTTGCAGAGCCAGCCTCAATCTTTCCAGGGCGAGTGGGTATTCGGCACGGCAGTAAATATAGCCTTGGTTTGCTCCTATGGTGTAAGCCCCGATAGCCATACCCTCCAGTACCGAATGAGGGTCACCTTCTAGCAGTGAGCGGTTCATGAAAGCGCCCGGGTCACCCTCGTCAGCATTGCAAATGATATATTTTTCTTTCCCTGGTGCTTTTCGGCAGAAATCCCATTTCTGCCCTGTCGGGAAACCAGCGCCGCCTCTGCCGCGCAACCCTGATTTCTTGATCTCTTCAATAATTGCCTCAGGTGCCATCTTTAATGCCTTTACCAAGCCGCTGTAGCCCCCGTTCGCGATATAGTGGTTTATGTTCTCAGGGTCTATGAAACCGCAGTTGTGCAGGACTACGCGCACTTGGGGCTTAAGAACTGACAGCTCGAATAGATTTGGAATGCCATCAACTCTGCCGTCACCAGCGCAACCCAGGGCTAAGTCAGCCCGAGGGTTATCAGCCATTAGGTAGTCCTTGACAAGCTGAGTAGCAATCTCAGGTGTTAAATTGCCATAGATGATTTGTGGACGTCCTGGCTTTACTACGCCGACCATCGGCTCGGCAAAACATAGCCCCATGCAGCCGACCTGGATAACAATAGCCTCAATGCTTTGTCTTTCCAATTCTTCATTAATAGCCTTGAGAACATCAAGGGCGCCGGCAGCACTGCCGCATGTGCCGGCACCGACCAAAAGCCGTGGCTTATTGCTCGATTGCAGCGCTTCCCATTCTGAAACTGCTTGTTTATGGGTTTTATCGAAAGTCATGAGGCTGTACCTATCGATATTCTTTTAGAGTCTCTTTTGCCTTGGCAACTGTCATCCGTCCATAAACATCTTTATTTATGACCAGTACCGGGGCCAGGGCACAGGAACCGAAGCAAGCCACTCTCTCCAGGCTGAATTTATAGTCTTCGGTTGTACCTCCGGACTCGACATTTAGTTCTCTCTTGATTTCGTCTAGAATTTTCTCACCTCCGCGGACGTGACATGCAGTGCCTAGGCAGACCTTCACGGTGTGCTGGCCGCGGCGAGTGAAATAAAATTGGGCATAAAAAGAAGCAACTCCAAAGACTTCACTTTCCGATATTCGGGATGATTTAGCTATCTCTGAGATTGCCTCTTCAGGGAGATAACCGAATTTTTCTTGGACTTTTTGTAGGATTGGAATTAATGCGCCCTTTTCCCCCTTATATTCGGCCACTATCTTAGCTAGTTCATCAGACACATGGCGCTCCACAGATTTGAATAACCAAAGCTGAAGTTTAGCAAAAAAAGCCATCTTGGTCAATTGCCTCAGTCATGCTGGTAGCTCCTCCTGTCATTCTGAACACAGCGAAGAATATCACATAGCTCGGGGGGGAATGGGTTGAGCAATAACCTGCTGGCATGCATAGTAAGGTGCCTGAGAAGGGTGCTATACTTATGGCCTCATGGGGGGGCATCTACAAGTCGCTGGGCGAAAACGCATCTTCGGCCTGAACCCAAACGTATTCTTCCTTGGGCTGGTTAGCTTTCTAACTGATGTCAGCAGCGAGATGATTTTTACTCTCCTTCCTCTTTTTCTCGCCAATATCCTGGGAGCAGCTACCGTTATAATCGGTTTCATTGAGGGGGTGGCTGAAAGCACAGCCTCTTTGCTAAAGATTTTCAGCGGCTGGCTCAGCGACAAGCTTGGCAAACGCAAATCCTTAGCTTTTATCGGCTACGGGTTGTCCACGTTAGCTAAGCCTTTCATGTATATAGCCACGACCTGGGGGTTGGTGTTGGGGGTGAGATTTGCTGATAGATTCGGCAAAGGGGTACGCACGGCACCAAGGGATGCTCTGGTAGCCGATTCTGTATCGGCTGAGCAACGGGGTAAAGCCTTTGGATTCCATCGGGCTATGGATACCTCTGGTGCTGCCTTGGGGCTTGTTCTTGCTGCTGCTGTCGTCTTCTTGCTCCAGAAGGGTACGCTGGAGTTAATTCGAGACACGTACCAGTGGCTGGTGCTGATTGGAATTATCCCGGCGGTGCTGTCGTTGTTTATATTCTTTTTTATCCGCGAAGCCAGTAGAGGTCCAAGCCCGCAGAGCCAATCTGAATGTTTGGAAAAAGATTCTCAGGGCACTAAGGCTGGCTTTGATAATCGCTTCAAGCTTTTTCTCGGCATAATGTTTTTATTTACTTTAGGCAATTCGAGCGATGCCTTCCTCATTCTACGCGCGCAGAACCTGGGCAGCCCCGTCCTCTACATACTCTTGATGCTCGTCCTGTTTAATGTCGTCTACGCAGCCGTTTCAATCCCTGCGGGGATGTTGTCTGATAAACTGGGCAGGCGATGGATCATATTTCTGGGTTGGCTAATCTATGCTCTCTCTTACCTTGGATTTGCTGTGGCATCTGCCTCGTGGCATATGTGGCTGCTTTTTGCACTTTACGGAGTATATTATGGACTTGCTGAAGGTGTAGCTCGAGCTTTTGTTGCTGATTTGGTGCCTGAGGACAGGTGTGGCACAGCCTACGGTCTTTTCCACGGTGTGGTCGGCATTACACTTTTGCCGGCTAGCGTCATCGCCGGCTGGCTATGGCAGGCAATCAGTCCTGCGGCGCCATTCTATTTCGGAGCTGGTCTGGCATTTCTGGCAATGGTTGGATTGCTGGCTCTGGTTCGAGAGTGATTTTATTCCAGCAGAATATTGTCTATGAGTCTTGTCTTGCCGATTCTGACTGCCAGAGAGGCTAGTGCTGGCTTATCGATTTCAGTTAGTTCTTCCAGGGTTTCAGCATCGGCAATGCTGACGTACTCGATTTTAGCGAGTGGCTCTTTGCTGATGAGGGAAGTCATTTTTTTGCGTATCGTCTCGGCGTTCCTCTCACCTTTTATCTGGAGATTTTGAGCCAGGATAAGAGCCTTGAACAAGACAGTCGCTGCCTGGCGTTCCTGAGGTTCGAGATAAACGTTACGGCTGCTCATGGCCAATCCATCGCTCTCTCGAACAGTAGGCGCGACTATAACTTCTAAATTCATATTGAGGTCAGCGACCATCTTCTTGATTACCAATGCCTGCTGTGCATCTTTCTGACCCAAATAGGCTCGGGTGGGCTGGACGATATTAAATAGCTTGATGACTACCGTGGTCACCCCCTTGAAATGTCCCGGCCGGTAGCTCCCTTCAAGCCGGTCGGTAACCTTTTCCACTTCTACCCAGCTATTAAATTCTTCAGGGTACATCTCCTCAGCCTTGGGCATGAAGACGATGTCTATCCTCTCTTTTCTCAGCATAGCTAAATCGCGCTCTGTATCGCGGGGATAAGCTTTGAAGTCCTCGGTGGGGCCGAATTGGGTGGGATTGACAAAGATGCTGGCTACGACTATCGAGTTCTCAGATAGGGCTTGCTTGACCAGAGATAAATGCCCGTCGTGAAGATAGCCCATGGTAGGGACAAATCCTACAGAGCCGAGGCTCTTCATCCTGAAGGCTTTCATCTCGGCAATGGTTCTGGCTACCTGCATGGCTGTTCAGGCACGGGCTAATTCCTCAAGCAGGCTCTCATCGATGGTAGAGCTATGTTCGGCGGCGGGGAATTTGCCCGCTTTGACTTCAGTAATATAGTCACCTAGAGCGGCTCTTATTGTGCCTGCCAGCTTGGCATACTGCTTGGCATGCCTGGGCACAAAGTCGGAAAACAGGCCAAGTAGGTCGCTGATTACCTGTACCTGGCCATCGCATTCAGGCCCGGCACCGATGCCGATGGTGGGGATACCTATCTTTTGGGTAATCAGCTTTGAAAGCGGTGCTGGGACCAGTTCTAGGACGACGGCGAAGGCGCCAGCTTGTTCTAGAGCACGCGCGTCTTTGAGCAGTCGCTCAGCAGCCTCGGGAGTTTTGCCCTGTACTCTGTGTCCCCCCAATTGATGTACAGATTGCGGCGTTAGCCCGATGTGGCCCATAACCGGTATCCCGCAGTCAGCGATTCGCTTTACCGTCTCGGCGACAGTCACGCCGCCTTCCAATTTAACTGCCTGTGCTCCTCCCTCTTGAATGAACCGTGCTGCATTGCGCAGGGCATCGGAGATACTTGTGTGATAGGTCATAAATGGCATGTCACCTACTACCAGAGATTGCTTGGTGCCTCTAACCACGGCTTTGGTATGGTGTATCATCTCGTCTATAGTTACCGGAATAGTAGATTCATAGCCCAACATGACCATGCTCAGGCTGTCACCGACTAAAATCAATGGTATGCCAGCCTCTTCCACCAGCTTGGCGGTGGAATAATCATAGGCAGTAAGCATGACTATCTTTTCTTTCCTTGCTTTCATTTCCTTTATTTCGTTAATACTAACTCGCATTTTCGTGCCTCCTCGACATTAGCAAAAAACCTTCTTTTCACATTGTGGATATCAGATCTTTCGTCCAGTCTCTTGTGCCTTTGGTGTCGACGATTCGATTTTCTGAGTCTACATATACCAGCCTTGGAGTAGCTGTGACAGCTTCATCATCGGTAACAACTTGGTAAGACAGGATAATCACAATATCACCCTTAGCCACGAGCCTGGCAGCGGCACCATTAAGACAAATCTCTCCAGAGCCCCTTTCTCCTTCAATTACGTAAGTATGGAATCTAGCCCCGTTATTGATGTCCAACACGTCTACCTTTTCGTAGGTGAGTAAGTCGGCTGCTTCCATCAAATCCTTGTCGATGGTTATGCTGCCCTCGTAGTCGACGTTGCATCGGGTAACTCGAGCTCTGTGGATTTTGCTTTTAAGAATTGTTCTCATTCTCGTCTCCTCGTTTTGTTTTATCTCAGTAAAGCTTTTAGCTCTTCTGTTCTCTGCAAATCTATTTTCCCTTTGGCCAGTGCAATCGGTATAGTCTGTCTTCCCAACTCTTTGTAGATGTTAAGCAGTGGAGTAGCTTGCTTTTCCAGCGATTCTAGGTGTCTGCTTATGGTGCCAAGGTCGCCTCGTGCGATCGGGCCGGTCAAGCAGTTCGGTAAGCCGACGTTCTCGATATTGCTCAACGTGCCCCGTAGTAGAGGCATCAGAGCTTTGGTTGCTTGTGCCGGTGACACACCGAAAGTCTGCCATAAGTCCGTAGCTAGTTTGACCAGAGTCACCAGATAGTTGCAGGCGAAAACCGCTGCCGTATGATAGAGCACTTTATCACCGGCCTTGAGGTTTACCCAGTCCCCTTCTAAAGCGGTAGCCATCTCCTCGAGCACACCCAGCAGCGGCTCTTCGGCTTCAATAGCGAAGGTGGAGCCGGGCATATTATCTATTGCCTGGTCAACGCTGGCGAAAGTTTGCAGGGGATGAAAACAGCCTGTGTTAGCTCCTCGCTGTTTCGCTGCTTCCAAGATGTCAACGGAGTGAGCGCCGCTGCAGTGAACCACGTTTTGTTCTTTATGCCATTGAACCTCGGCAGCTACTTCGGGAATAGTGTCATCCGGTGTAGTAACGAAAACAAGCTGGGCGACGTCGGCCACCTCTTGGGCCCCATTGTAAACCTGGCAGCCGCTTATCATTCCAGCTAGTTTTTCTGCCGAGTTCAGGCTGCGACTGGATACAGCAATTACCTGGTATCCGTGCTGAGCCAACCTAACAGCCAGAGCTGTACCTGTTGTCCCGGCACCTATAAAACCTATTGTCGGCGTATCATTTCTCGTCATTTTATGTCCTTAATTGCGGGTATGCCAGCTAATGTTTCCGCATGCTGAACTGCTCTTATTACGGCATCTGCCACTATCTCAGCGGCTGCCGTCCCCAATGTAGTAATATCGCCTGTCTTGTCACCTAAAGATAAAGCAAATATAGTATCACCATCATACATGGTATGGCTTGGGTTAATGGCACGAGCCAGACCATCCTGAGCCATCTGTGCCAGCTTAGTTACCTGCTCTTTATTCAGGCTGGCGTTGGTAGCCACTACACCCAGTGTGGTGTTGGTGGGCAGCGAGTTCTGTTTATAGCTATAAGTGCCGGCTGTTAGTATTTCGACACTGTTTAGGAAAAACTTGTTTTTTTGGTCACGAGGGCCAGCCAGGACTTTACCCGTTTTGGGGTTGATAATATCGCCGATGGCATTTACTACGACTAGGGCAGCGACGATTATTTCGTCGCATATCTTGCAACTGGTTGTGCCCAACCCGCTCTTGGTAGCTCGCTCTATGCCTAGAAATTTTCCTACCGTAGCGCCGGTACCGGCACCAACGCAGCCTTCAGCTGCTTTCTTTTCTGTGGCGGCGAGGCAAGCCTTGTAGCCTTCCTCAGTTCCGGGTCTGATTTTATGGTTGCCTATATCCAGGTCGAAAAGAATAGCTGTGGGGACGATGGGCACCTTGGCCACCAGCGTTTCGTGACCGATGCCTCGTTCCTCGAGATATCGCATAACTCCCCCGGCGGCGTCCAGGCCGAAAGCGCTGCCGCCGCTAAGCAGGATTGCGTGAACTTTTTCCACCAGATTCACTGGTCGGAGTAGGTCGGTTTCTCGTGTTCCCGGTGCCGAGCCCCTGACATCAACCCCGGCTACCGCCCCGTTCTCACATAGAATGACAGTGCAGCCGGTGGCTGCCTCCTTATCGGTATAATGTCCTACCTTTATTCCCGGAACATCGGTTATAGCGTTATGCATCGTCACAAAAAGAAAACCTTCTCAGCACTGCCGAGAAGGCTTAACATACATTATCTCTATTTCCCGTCTCGGTCATCGCTGATCCAAGCGGCCCTTTGTTATTGCTTTTAATAAAAGCTCACTGCCTTATGGTCAGTGGCGCTTATAATGATAACGAGTTTTGCCTGCCCTGTCAATTGCCAGAGGGTCACACTTCGTTATAAGACGTTATAAGACGGATAGCTTGGAGCGGGAGACGGGACTCGAACCCGCGACAGCCTGCTTGGAAGGCAGGAACTCTACCACTGAGTTACTCCCGCCAGAATCACATCCATTTTATCGGTGAATAAAGCCTTTGTCAAAAGTATATATTTAACACGAATTTTATATCGATTGTATTGTAATATAGAGACGAAGGGATTAGAATGAGCAACAAAAGCACCCTGCTCGGCATATAAAAAGCAGTTATTGCTATTGTTAAGAAGGTTGATGATGAAAAAAGGTCGCTCTAGGAGGATTGTTCAAATTGTTGTGCCTGTTGTTGTGTTTGTTCTCGTAGCGTCTTCAATTGCCGGCTATGCTTGGTTCTACAATGTGACCAGGTCACCGCTACCGCAACACAGTGGGGAACTGAAAGTAGCAGGACTACAAGACACTGTGGAGATTTTGCGTGATGAGTTTGGCGTTCCGCACATCTATGCCAAGAATATGCATGACCTGTTCTTCGCGCAGGGATACACACAGGCTCAAGACCGTTGGTGGCAGATGGAATTCTGGCGCCATGTTGGTAGCGGAAGAATCGGAGAACTGGTCGGCAAGAATGATGCTCTACTTGGGACGGATATCTTTATTCGTACTCTTGGCTGGCAGCGTGTGGCCGAGAGTGAGGTGAAGCTCTGTGATGATGAGGAAACTCTCAGCCGATTGCAAGCTTTCTCTGACGGTGTCAATGCCTACATTATGAACCGTGAGCCAAGTAAGCTGGCTATGGAATACGGCATCTTAAAGTTGACGGGCATTGATACTGAAATTGAGCCATGGACGCCTGCTGACACTCTGGTATTTGGTAAGATGATGGCGTGGGATTTGGGCCCTAGTAATAATAATGAGGAGGGCCGCGCCACACTTTATGAGCTTCTTGGTGAAGAGATGGCAGACCAGTTGCTTACGCCTCCCTGGCCTTTTGGCAAGAAGCCAACTATTGTACAACCAGAGGATTTGCCTATTGCTGGCTCTGCAGAAGTTTTCCAGGTTGAAGATAAAGATAAATGCACTGACACGGCTATTTTGCTAACTAGTAACCCGTCGCATTCAATGGGTTTGGTTTTCGAGCCAGGCCAAGGTATAGGCAGTAATAACTTTGTGGCTGGTGGCAAGATGACGCGGAGCGGTATGCCGCTGCTAGCCAATGACCCCCACCTGGGTATTCAGATGCCATCCATCTGGTATGAAGTCGGCTTACATTGTTGTCCCGCTAGTGACGAGCCTCATTCAGATATGGTGGGCTATGCGTTCGCGGTTACGCCGGGAGTCATAATTGGGCATAACAACTCTATTGCCTGGGGCATTACTAATGTTGGTCCTGATGTATTCGATTTGTACCGCATCCGTGTTAATCTGGATAATCCGCTCCAGTATGAGTGGAATGGTGAATGGCGAGATATGACAGTTTATAAGGAAACCATTTATTTCGGGGATGGTGCAGAGCCAATAACTGTTAATGTGCGTGAAACACACCTTGGACCAATCATCAACGACAATGATCTAGATGAAGAAACGGGCGGGATTACGGGCTTTAACAATGAAGACCCACTGGCTTTGTGCTGGACAGCTCTGGAGCCAAGCACAATTTTGCAGGCAGTTATGAAACTAAATACGGCTACGAACTGGGAAGAATTTCGCGATGCTTTGAGATATTGGGATGTCCCTGCGCAGAACTTTGTTTATGCAGATACTAAGGGCAATATCGGCTATCAGATGCCGGGAAATATTCCGATTCGCTCTAAAAATCATAGCGGGCTGATACCGGCTCCGGGCTGGACTGATGAGTTTGAGTGGAAGGGCTTTATTCCTTTCGATGACTTGCCCCGTATTTTTAATCCTGAGCGTGGCTACATTGTCACTGCAAACCAGGCTGTGGTTCCGATGGAGTACTATGACCAGCTAGCGGAAAAGCTGGGCGAGGGGCTAAATTATCTCATCAGCCGTGAATGGGATTACGGGTATAGAGCACAAAGGGTTGTTGAGTTGCTGGGGGAAAAGGCACCACATGCTGTTTCCACATTTCAGGCTATTCAAGGTGATAATAAGCTGATCAGTGCTGAGGAGCTGATGCCATACCTCGCAAATTTGAGGTTTGATAATGCTGAGTTGACCGAAGCTCGTGATTGGCTGCTTGAATGGGATTGCCAGTGTAATATGGACAGCCCCCAAGCTGCACTATATGCCGAATTCTGGGCAGGATTGGTCAACGACCTGTTCGGTGACCAGTTTACCGAGGACATAGTAGTTCATGGTAGTGACAGGGAGATGCAGGCTATATTTCTATTGATGGATGAGCCAAATAATTCCTGGTGGGATGATATTACGACCAAAGATGTAATTGAAACCCGTGATGATATACTTGTTCGCTCTTTCAGTGAATCTTACGCAGACACTGTAGCAGCGCTGGGCAAAAACCGCGATAGTTGGAGATGGGGCGACCTGCATACGGCGACTTTTGTCAGCAACCCATTGGGACAGAGCGGCATCGGCCTCATTGAGAATATGGTCAACCGTGGTCCGTTTTCAACAAGTGGCAGCACAGGCACTGTTAATAATACCGTCTGGTACACCGACTCCGGGGACTTCTCGGTAAAATGGGTACCCTCAATGCGCATGATTGTTGACCTGAGTGACTTTTCGAAGAGCGTTACTGTTCATACCACCGGTCAGAGCGGTCATCCGTATAGCCAGAACTATGACGATATGATTGACCTATGGCGCAATGTGGAATATTGCCCCATGTCCTGGACTAGGGAGCAGGTGGATGTGGCTGCTGTTGACAAGCTTATCTTGGAGCCAGGCAAGTAACAGTACAGCAGATGGATAGTGACGGCTGTTTTTTGCCTTGGATAGTCTAAAATTCCATCTGCTTCTCTAAAATAAGCTAAAAATACGTTGACATAGAGATTGTCGCGTGTTAACATGAGCATACATAGCAATACTAGGTATTAAATATGAAGGTAGCTATCGTAACCTCGAGCATATCTTGCTTGCCTGCTGAAAAAGTGCGGAAAAATGGGATAAAGGTTGTGCCTATGCCTTTCATGCTCAACGGGCACAGTTATCTGGATGGTGTTGATATTTCAGCAACTGAGGTCTATGAGCAGCTTGCTTATGAACGGCCTTTTCGGACAAGTGCTCCTTCTCCGGGTGTTTATCTTAAGATATACCGTGAGGCCTTGCGTGAATATGACGCCGTCCTCTGCCTTACTGTACCGTCAAAGATCAGCATGATGTATGATTCAGCTTGTTCTGCAGCGGAGCAAATGCCGAGGAATGCGATTATTCATGTTCTTGATACCGGTACGGCAGCTGGTGGTCAAGCCTTGATTGACGTAGCTGCGGCAGAAGCTGCGGCTACAGGAGCCACGCTGGAGGAAATAGAACAGCTGGTGGCAAATCTGGGAGGCAAAGTTCGCCTTTATGGGTTGATAGTAGCTCCAAAATATCTGGCACGTACAGGTCGTGTTCCTGCTCCATTGCCCTCAGCAGCTTCGGCGCTAAGTATAAAGCCGGTTTTTACCATAGCACAGGGGCGAATAAAACTGGTAAGCGTGGTTCGTACTGAAAAGACAGGGGTTGA
>SMTZ1_10023259_pt1 | contig 20197 bp, 22 predicted proteins | sample DeeMarSWOR136_30_FD_25667 | JGI IMG/M metagenome (IMG submission 25667) | reverse complement strand
TGGAGTTAGCCAAAGACCCCGAGATTACCTCGGACGATATCGTCAACCTGCCCACCGAGACCCCCAAGGAGGGGATGGGGGTAGTGGAAGCCCCCAGGGGCACTCTTATCCATCACTACCAGACCGACGATAAAGGGATTCTGACCGGGGTCAACTTGATTGTAGCCACCCAGAACAACTCGGCGGCAATCAACATGTCGGTGGAGAAGGCGGCCAAGGCGCTGATACAGAAGGGGAATGTGCCCGACGGCATTCTCAACATGATTGAGATGGCTTTCCGGGCTTATGACCCCTGCCACGCCTGCGCCACCCATTCACTGCCCGGCCGGACGCCGCTTGAGGTCAGCGTTTATGACGCTGACGGCGAACTGGTAAAGAGACTGGTGAACTAAAGGAGGAGGGAAAGTCATGCGTGAAAAAGTGGAAAAAGCCTTAGCTCAGATCAAACCGGCCCTGCAGGCCGATGGCGGAGACGTTGAACTGGTGGATGTGGAGGGTGGGGTGGTTAAGGTAAAACTGACCGGTGCCTGCGCCAACTGCCCGGTAGCCAGCGTTACCCTGAAGCAGGGCATCGAGCGCATACTAAAAGAGCAGATTGACGACGTCAAAGAAGTCGTTGCTGTCTAAATTCGGCTTTACGGGACTTAAATAATGCCGATATACGAATACGTTTGCGATAAATGCCATCTGAAATTCGAGTTGCTAAAAGCGATGAGCCAGTCGGGGCAGGATGCCCCCTGCCCGAAATGCGGAAGTAGTGCCCAGCGAGCGCTTTCATCATTCGCCAGGAGCTCTGACGGGTCAGAGTCTTCAGGGAGCGGAAGCCCTTGCAGCACTTGTAGCGCCGACACCTGTAGCTCCTGTTCTCTATAAACTTAAGGAGGCGAATGAGAAAGCCGGATGTGAAGTTTTCCTGCCACTCCTGCGGTAAAACCGCCGAGGGTTCTCCTGGGGAGACGCCCTGCGAGGCGCTCCAAGGCTGGTTGACCGTTTCTTCCTGGGAGGGGCCGGGGGTGGTGGAGCACTATAACTTCTGTTCGTTTAGCTGCCTCGAGTCCTGGGCGGAAGCTCAGGTGCCTAAGGTACCCAGGGTTTTTCTGGATTCATTTAGCGAAGATAAGAGTAATTAGAGATGAATACGCTAGTTCTGGGAATGGGTAATACCATTCTTACCGACGACGGCGTTGGCATTGAGATTGCCCGCCGACTAAAAGAGAGGAAACCTGAGTTAGACGTAGCGGAGACCAGCGAGGCGGGCTTGGCCCTCCTCGACTTTATCGTGGGCTACGATAAGCTCATCATCGTCGATTCGGTAAAGACGGAAGAAGGGGAGCCCGGAGAGTTATATAGGATTGAGATGGGGGCGATGAAGCCCACCTCTCATCTGACTTCTTTGCACGGCGTGGATGTGGCCACTGCCTTCGAGCTCGGGCGGAAGCTGGGCTATAAGATGCCCCAGCAGGTGAGCATATACGCCGTTGGTGTCAAGGATAATACCTCCTTCGGTGAGGAGTGCACCGAGGAGGTGGGGGGGAAGATATCACTCATCACTGAGCAAATAAAAACTGTGACGGAAAAAACCACGAAGGAAACCAAGACGGGGTTTAAGCCCAAGATTATAGTTTTCTGCTGCAACTGGTGTTCCTATGCCGGCGCTGATTTGGCGGGCACCTCTAGACTCAAGATCAACCCCAATTTCAGGGTCATCCGAACCATGTGCTCGGGTAGGGTGGAGCCCGCCTTCGTCCTCCATGCCTTTGCCAGGGGAGCCGACGGGGTGATGATAGCCGGCTGTCACCCCGGAGATTGCCATTATAGCAGCGGCAATTATAAGGCGAGACGCCGAGTGATGCTGCTCAAGAAGACACTTCCCCAGCTTGGCATAGCACCCGAGAGGTTAAGGCTGGAATGGATTTCCGCCTCCGAAGGCACCAAATTCCAGACCCAGATTAACGAGTTCGTCGACGAGGTCACAGCGCTGGGTCCCCTTCAAAATCAAAATTAATAAGTCCTCCCCCTAAAGGCAGACATGCTGACCAAACTAGGGAGATTGGCGAGAATAAGCGTGCGTGGGGTGGTGCAGGGAGTCGGCTTCAGGCCCTTTATCTACCGCTTAGCCCAGCAGTACGACCTCAAAGGCTGGGTGCGCAATACCTCGGGGAACGTGGAGATAGAGGCGGAGGGGGACGAGGCCAGGATAAACCTTTTCCTTGAAAACCTCGAAAGCCAGGCCCCGCCCATGTCGCACATCGAGAATATCGAGGTCAGCTTCGCTCCTCCCAAAGGCTATAGCGATTTCAGCATTAAAGAGAGCCTGAGCCGCCAGGGGCATTACCAGCTGGTTTCGCCCGATATCGCTAGCTGCCCCGAATGCAGGCAAGAGATTTTTTCATCGGCTGACCGCCGCTACCGTTACGCTTTCACCAACTGCACCAACTGTGGGCCCAGGTTTACCATCATCGAGGATATACCCTACGACCGTCTAAAGACTACGATGCGGCGTTTTAAGATGTGCCCGCAGTGCCAGTGGGAGTACGATAATCCCTTAGACAGGCGTTTTCACGCCCAGCCCAACGCCTGCCCCATCTGTGGGCCCAAGCTAGAGCTGGTCGATAGCGATGGTAAATCGGTCGAGAGCGCCGACGTTATTTCAGCCGCCAGCCGACTGCTCAAAGAGGGCAAGATTCTGGCGGTCAAGGGACTGGGTGGCTTTCAGCTTGCCTGTGATGCCACCAGCGATGGCGTCGTCAAATTACTTAGAGAAAGAAAGAGACGCTCGTCAAAGCCGCTGGCGGTGATGGTGGGCAATATGCAAGATGTTGAAAAGCACTGCATAGTATCATCCGAAGAACGCGAGCTGCTCGAATCTCCCCAGGCGCCCATCGTGCTTTTGCACTGGAAAGAAGGCTCGAATATCACCAGCGCGGTGGCGCCCAGGCTGAAATACCTGGGGGTAATGCTGCCCTATACGCCCTTGCACCACCTTCTGCTCAAAGAGGTCGGCTTGCCACTGGTTATGACCAGCGGCAATTTGAGCGAGGAGCCTATTGCTAAAGACAACGATGAAGCCTTGAGAAGGTTAAAAGATATTGCTGACTATTTCCTGTGGCATAACCGCGATGTCTACGCCCGCTACGACGACAGCGTCTATATGGTGGAAGACGGGGTGCCTCAGGCTTTGAGAAGGGCGCGGGGCTATGCCCCCTATCCCATCTTTTTGCCCTTCAAGGCGAAGCAAATACTAGCCTGTGGCGCCGAGGACAAGAATACCTTTTGTCTGACCAAGGACGAGCACGCTTTCCTGAGCCAGCACATCGGCGACATGGAGAACGAGGAAACGCTGGAGCACTTCGAGAATACCATTGAGCTTTATAAAAAGCTCTTCAGGGTCGAGCCCGAGGTCATCGCTTACGACATGCACCCCGAATACCTGGCGACAAAGTACGCACTTGAGCATGGTGCTAAAGAAGACTTAAAAATGGTTCCGGTACAGCACCACCACGCCCACATTGTGAGCTGTATGGTGGAAAACAATGTCAGGGAACCGGTTATCGGCGTCGCCTTCGACGGCACGGGCTACGGCAGCGACGGCACTATATGGGGCGGCGAATTTCTGGTCGCTGACTATAAAGATTTCAAGCGCGTTGGGCACTTTGACTACGTGCCACTGGTGGGTGGGGCGACGGCCATAAAGAAGCCCTACCGGATGGCGTTGAGCTATCTCTATACATTGCTGGGCGAAGATTTTGAGCTGGACGATCTGCCTTTGGCTGCCATCGACTCCGCCGAGGTCGAAGTTATCAAGCAGCAGCTAAGGAAGAAGATAAACTCACCACCGACCTCAAGCGCGGGGCGGCTCTTCGACGCCGTCTCGGCGCTGGTGGGGGTGAGGGGGGAGATAGACTACGAGGCGCAGGCGGCTATAGAATTGGAGATGCTAGCCGCCGATACGATGAATGCCGAAGCCTACCCCTTTGTCATCAATGTTGAGGATGGAGTAGGTGTGGTGAGGCTAAGGGATTTATGGTTATCTCTGGTGAGCGATGTTACGAATAAGGTACCGCCCTCGCTAATCTCGCTCAAGTTCCATAAGACAATCGCCGAAATAACCGCCGAGGTGTGCCGTTTAATATCGAAAGACGTTGGCATAAAGCGAGTGGCTTTGAGCGGCGGAGTCTTTCAGAACCGATTGCTGCTCAAACTGACCAGCGCTGCCTTACAAAAAGAAGGCTTTGACGTTCTCACCCACCGTCTGGTGCCGCCCAACGACGGCGGCGTGTCACTGGGGCAGGCGGTGATTGCCAATTTCTATGATGGAAAGGAAAGACAATGAAAAAGATGAAGATGGGGCCCCAGCCGATGGTCTGGGCGCACCCCACCACTCTGGTCGGCGCCGATGTCGATGGCAAACCCGACTTCGCCGCCGTGGCCTGGACGGGCGTTGCCGCCAGCACCCCGCCGGCCGTCAGCATCGCCCTGCAGCACCCCCGCTATTCACTCAAGGGCATCAGGCAGAACCAGACCTTCTCGGTCAATATACCTTCCCGCGATATTGTTAAGGAGACCGACTACTGCGGGCTTATCTCGGGCTCTAAGACCGATAAGGTAAAGGACTGCAACTTCAAGGTCTTCTACGGCAAGACGCCCAACGCACCGCTGCTGGAGGAGTGCCCCATCAACCTGGAGTGCGAGGTGCGGCACATTCTTAATATGGGCAGCCACGCCCTGGTCATCGGCGAGGTGGTGGAGACCCACGTCTCCGAGGACTGCCTGACAGAGGGCAAGCCCGATATAAACAAGGTCAAGCCCTTCGTCTTTATTTTGCCTAAGTATTATGCCATCGGTGAAGCCTTCGCCGACGCCTTCAAAATCGGCAGGGAGATTAAGAAGGTCTAGTTATGTGTCTGGCCATACCCGCCTTAATTACCTCAATAAGTGATAAAGAGGCCGAGGTCGAGGTCGGCGGTATCAGCCGTCGCATCAGCCTCTGGCTTACACCTGAAGCCAGGGTGGGGGACTACGTGCTGGTGCATACCGGTTATGCCATCAACGTTTTAGACCAGGAGCAGGCTAAAGAGACGCTGGATATCTTGCGTGAGATAGCTGAGGGGGTGGAGGATTGAAATACATCACCGAGTTCCGCAGCTCGAAGCTGGGGGATGGGCTGGTTGCCCGTATCCAGCAGCGCTCTAAAAAACCCGCCCGTTTCATGGAGTTCTGCGGCGGGCATACCGTGACTATCTTCAGGTATGGCATACGCCAGCTTCTGCCGCCGACCATCGATATGGTTTCGGGGCCGGGCTGCCCCATCTGCGTTACCGCCAATGACGACCTGGATAAGGCGGTTGCTCTCTCGCAAATCCCCGGGGTCATCATCGCCACCTTCGGCGATATGCTCAAAGTCCCCGGCAGCTATTCCAGCCTGGAGAAGGCTAAGGCCGAGGGCGCCGAGGTGCAGACGGTCTATTCCGCCACGGACGCCCTGGATATCGCCCAGGCTAACCCCGATAAATCGGTGGTCTTTCTGGGCATCGGCTTCGAGACCACCGCCCCCACCATCGCCGCCTCCATACTGCAGGCGGAGGAAAGGGGACTAAAGAACTACTACGTGCTTTCTTTACATAAAGTGTGTCCACCCGTAATCAAGGCATTGCTCGATTCGGGCGAGGTCGAGCTTCAGGGGCTGGTCTGCCCGGGGCACGTCAGCGCCGTTATCGGCTCGAAACCATGGGAGTTCATCGCCCAGGAATACGGTATTCCCTGTGTAATCTCCGGTTTCGAGCCATTGGATATACTCCAGTGCGTCGAAATGCTGGTGGAGCAGGTGGAGAAGGGCGAGTCGCGCGTTGAGATTGCCTATAAGAGGGGGGTGCGCCCCGAGGGTAATAAGATAGCCTTAAAGCTGATGGGACGCGTCTTTGAGCCTTCTCCCGCGCGCTGGCGGGGGATGGGGGAGATTGCCGGTAGCGGGCTGAAGATAAGGGAAGAATATAAAAGCTTCGATGCTGAAACAAAATTTGATATTAAGACAGCGCCCGCCGTCGAGCATAAGGGCTGTATCTGCGGCGAAATTCTGCGTGGGGTTAAGACGCCCGCCGACTGCAAGCTCTTTGCTAAAGCCTGCACGCCCGAAAAACCGGTTGGGCCCTGTATGGTTTCCGCCGAGGGCAGCTGCTCGGCCTATTATCTATACGGAGGCGGACGTGGAGGATAAAATACTTTTGGCGCACGGCAGCGGCGGCAAGCTGGCCCACGACTTGGTCGAACGCTTCGTCAAGTCGCTGGCTAACCCACTGCTGGACAAGCTCGACGACTCCGCCGTCTTCGATATCAGCGGCAGGCTGGCTTTCACCACCGACAGCTATGTGGTCAGCCCTATCTTCTTCCCCGGTGGAGACATCGGCAAGCTGGCCGTCTGCGGCACGGTCAACGATTTGGCTACCAGCGGCGCCAAACCTTTGTATCTCAGCCTTTCCTTTATCATCGAAGAGGGTCTTTCCCTAAAGGAGCTTGAGAAAGTCGTCGGGTCGGTACAAAGAGCGGTGAGGGAGGCGGGGATAAAAATCGTCACCGGGGACACCAAGGTGGTAACGCGGGGCAGCGCCGATAAGCTTTTTATCAATACCGCTGGCCTGGGTGTAATACCCGAAGGCGTTAATGTTTCTGGCAGCAACGCCAGACCGGGTGATAAAGTGATCCTGAACGGGGCTATCGGCGACCACGGCATCGCCGTGATAAGTCAGCGCCAAGGATTAAGCTTCGCCACCAAGCTCAAAAGCGACTGCGCCCCCCTGGGCGGTCTGGTAGCCGAGATGGTCAAAGCCAGCCCCAATATAAACGCTTTGCGCGACCCGACTAGAGGCGGGCTGGCCACCAGCCTCAACGAATTAGCCAAACAGTCAAAGGTGAGCATCAGAATCGAAGAAAAGGCAATACCGGTGCGGGAGGAAGTCTTGGCCGCTTGCGAGATGCTCGGTTTCGACCCGCTCTATGTTGCCAACGAGGGCAAGATGGTTGCCATTGTCCCTCCCCGAGACGCCGATAAAGTCCTCACCGCTATGCGTAAGAACAAATACGGCAAGGATGCAGCCATTATCGGCGAGGTAATGGCCGAAAACCCGGGGCGGGTGGTTATGAAAACGGTGCTGGGCTCTCACCGCATCGTTGACATGCTGGTCGGCGATTTGCTGCCGAGGATTTGCTAGAATGCACGAACTATCTATAACCCAGAGCATGCTTGACCTCGTCCTGGAGCAGGCTAAAAACGCCGGCGCTAAAGAAGTTGGCAAGATCAATCTGGTGCTGGGGGTGGTGGACCGGGCCGTCCAGTTCTACTTCGATTTCTTAAGCAAGGGTACACCGGCGGAGGGGGCGACGCTTTCTTTCAAGGTAATACCGACCACCGCCCGCTGCCGCAACTGCGCTCAAGACTTCAAGCTGGGGGAGTTCGACTGGACTTGTCCCCACTGTAAGGGTAATAATATAGAGATTGTCGGCGGCAAGGAACTGTTCGTCGAAAGTATCGAGGTGGACTAGATGGAAATAAAGGTAGTTAAGGACATCATGGGCGCCAACGACCAGATAGCGCAGAAGAACCGTCAGCTGTTCGACAAGAATAAGGTCTTCGTGGTCAACGTGATGGCTTCACCAGGGGCGGGCAAGACCAGCCTTATCCTGGAGACCATCAAGAGGCTGAAGGGCAAGGTCAAGGTCGGCGTGGTCGAGGGCGACATCAGCTCCAGCTTGGACGCCGAAGCCATCAGCAAAGAAGACGTTCCCGTCGTCCAGATAAACACGGGCGGGGAGTGCCACCTCGACGCCAGCATGACCGCCAGCGCTCTGGATAACCTGCCGCTGGCGGATATCGAGCTGCTGCTCATCGAGAACGTGGGCAACCTGGTCTGCCCCGCCGAGTTCAGAATCGGCGAGGACATGAGAATACTCATTGCCAGCACACCCGAGGGCGACGATAAGCCCTTTAAGTACCCGCTGATGTTTCATGAGGCCGACGCCGTCCTTATCAATAAAATCGACCTGCTGCCCTACCTCAAGTTCGATGTTGACGCTTTTTCTAAAGCAATCAAGGGGATAAACCAGAAGGCGAAAATCTTTCCCCTCTCCTGCACCACGGGCGATGGCATTGATAAATGGGTCGACTGGTTGCGGGGACAGGCTAAGGGCTAGGCACTCGGGTATTGACGCTATTAAATGCCAGGTAGTATACTCGCCTTTAGATTGCGACTTAAATACTGCGGGAGGTAAAGAAATGGAAAAAGAATGGCAAGAGATGACCCCGGCCGAGAAACAGGAAGAGCTGTTCGCGCGGTGGCTTTCGCCCAAGGACTCCGAGGGAAATGACCTTAAGTTCCAGAGCCCCGCCGCCGAGAAACTCTACAAGGAGAGGGTAACCAGGTTTAAGGACGCCATCCAGCTTAAAAAAACACCCGACAGGGTACCGGTACTGCCCATCATCAGCTTTTTCCCGACCTTCTATGGCGGTTTAACCGCTCGGGAGGCCATGTACGACTACGATAGACTGGCACCGCTCGGGAGGCCATGTACGACTACGATAGACTGGCTAAGGCCACCAAGAAATACCTGCTGGACTTCGAGCCTGATGTGAACTCTGGTATCGGTCTCGCTCTCCCGGGGAAGGTTTATGATATCCTTGACTACAAGCTATACGCCTGGCCTGGCCATGGGGTCTCCGACAACAGTACCTACCAGTGCCTCGAGGCGGAATACATGATGGCTGACGAATATGATGCTCTTATTCAGGACCCGTCCTATTTCTTTACCGCCACCTACCTCCCGCGCATATTCGGTAAGCTGGACGCTTTTAAGATGCTGCCCAATTTCTCCACCATGCAGGAAATGCCTTTCGTTGGTCTCAATGTCATACCCTTCGGTATGCCCCTTGTTCAGGCTGCCTACAAGGCCCTTTTCGAAGCCGGAGAGGAGGCCCTGAAATGGGCGGGGGCGGTGGGTGCCTTCGGCAACGAAATGGCGGCGCTGGGCTTTCCCGGCGGCTCCGGGGGCTTTTCCAAGGTGCCCTTTGATGTAATCGGTGACACCCTCAGGGGTACCCGGGGGATAATGATAGATATCTATCGCCAGCCCAACAAGGTCATCGAAGCCATGGAGGCGCTGACGCCCTTAATGATTAATATGGGGATATCGGCGACGCAGACGTCGGGTAACCCACTGGTGATGATACCGCTGCATAAGGGCGCCGACGGCTTCCTCTCCGACGAACAGTTCAAGAAGTTCTACTGGCCCTGCTTTAAGAAGCTCCTCATGGGCTTGATTGAGGAGGGATGCGTACCGTTGCCCTTTGTCGAGGGGAGTTATAACACGCGCCTGGAGGTTATCCAGGATATACCCAAGGGCTCCAGTTACTGGACCTTCGACACCACCGACATGGCTAGGGCCAAGAAGATAATGGGCAAAGTCGCCTGCATCGGCGGTAACGTGCCCACCGACCTGTTGGCCGTAGGCACGCCCCAGCAGGTGAAGGACTGCGTCAAGAATCTCATCGATACCTGCGCCGAGGGCGGTGGCTATATCGTGGCCAACGGTGTTGCCGCCGACGAAGTCAAGCCGGAAAACCTCAAGATGATGATTGACTTCACCAAGGAGTACGGCGTCTACAAATAGCCGCTTTATTATAGCTTGACATGTGGTCCGGGGATATTTTCTCCGGGTTACTTTTTGGCCTTCTCCCTCTCGTATATCGAGGTATGCGCCCCGGAGCTGTCGGCGCCCACGTAGCTGAACCCGGTGTGCTCGCCGACACCGTTGGGGTCAAAGGCTTTCTTCAGCTTGCCGAACCAGACATGGTAATTGGATACTTTTTTGCCAACGACGGTAACGGGCAGGACGCCCATCGATGGCACGGCGAAGCAGCCGTCTAAGGCCCGTTCGCCCACCTTTACCATCCATTCCTGGACGGCCTGTGACGATTTTTCGTCGTAGGGGTTATAGCGGCAGAATATCTCGGTATGTCCCAGGTGCCCCTGTTCCTCTCCCCAGCCGAATTGCTGTCCGTCGTCGGCTATGACCAGCCCCTTCTTTATCAGCTCCCTTTTCCATACCGCCGCTTCTTCCAGCCACTTCACATGGTTGTCGTAGCGTTGGCCCTGCACCATCATCGAGGAGAACATGCCGCCAGCGCGGAAGGTCTCCCTGATAGAGGCGCTGACCCGTGTGCACTGGAACAAGAGGGTAGCTTCGACATCAGGGTCTTCCACCGTTTTCAAAGACTGGCCACCGGTTTCCTTTATTATCTGTTCCAGCACCTTCTTCTTGTAGGCAAAGTCCTCGTCGAAGTTGCCAGCGATGATGATCATGAAACCGGGCCCCTGTACCTCTTTGGTGAATTTGTCCAGGGTGGCGAAGTCCTCTTCGTTGCTGGTGGTGATGTTGGAAGATACCATGGAGGGGTTGAAGCCCATAAGCTCGAAGGCTATCTCGGCTTCACCGATCTTAAGCTCAGCCTTAATCAGCTTCTCGATTGAGGGGAAGGAGAAATAGCGCACCATCATGTTCAGCTCTGACGGCTTTTTACTCAATTTGTAGCGTGGTGATAACCCTTCCAGCGGGTACTCCGATGGCCCCGGCCAGTGATAGACCTTGGTCGCCTGTTTGGTAATGACACCCCCACCCCGCACTATCCCCCTCAGCGAAGGCCCCGGCCCGTCACCGCAGAACCATTCGTCTGAAGCCCCCAGCGTACCTATCCTGATTATCTCGCCTTCATCGGTTACCCATTCCGTGGCCAGTTCGTTGCGGTCCCCGGTGCTCGTGGTCAACCCCATGTGGCCATGGCCGGACATAGCCAGCGCGGTGCAGGTAGAGCCTGAGCCCTTTACATTACAGATCATGCCCCTTTTAAAGAGTTCGCCCTGGAGTTCGGCCGATATCACATAAGGCTCGACCACGGCGTACATGTTTTTCTCGTTGATTTCGATGATGCGGTTCATCCTTCTCAGGTCCAGATAGATGAAATCGTACTCGGGAGCGAAAAGCAGCCACCCCGTGCTCTGAGCCTTGTATGGTATCTTGTGTTTGTTACAGAGCCTGATGACGGCGGCCACCTCTTCCGTATTCCCGGGAAGAACCACGGTTATATCCGGTGAACGGTAGGCGTGTTTTATGGCCAGGTCATCGGAGATGTTCTCCACGCCCACCACATCTTCGAACTCCTTATATACGTCTTTGCTTATAGCCATGACTTTCTGACCGCCTTTCTTAGATTGCCTTCTCCACCAGCTCGACGATGTCGTAGACCTTTAAATTGCTGCCACTTTCCTTGATAGACTGGGCAAAGTTCTGCTCGCACCAGGGGCAGGCGCTGGCGATGGCCTCCGCCCCGGTGGACTCGGCTTCTTCGATTCTCTCCATAGCCGTCCACACAGCGAACTCGGGGTTGGACTCGTTAACGCCGCCGCCGGCACCGCAGCACCAGGCGTATTCCTTAATCCTATCCATCTCGGTCAGCTTTAGTCCGGGAATACTGCTGAGCACATCCCGCGGTGGTTCGTAAACGCCGTTGCTGCCCCGCCGGTATTCCTTGGGCGGATCGAAAACGAACTTATAGCCCGGCATTCTCTTTCCTTTCCATTGTATCCAGGGCTCACCCAACCGCCCCAGATAGCAGGGGTCGTGGTAGGTGACGGTCATATTCACCTTCCTGGTTAGCTTGAGCTTGCCCTCTTTAATCAGGCGGGCAATGTATTCGGTGATATGCAGCACCTCCAACTCGCCCTTGAGATCATATTTGTCGTAGAGCACCTTGAAGGCCTGATAGCCGTCGGCGCTGACGCCGGCCTTTTTGAGCATGGCCATGTTCTTCTTGGCCTGCTTGAGGAAGTCTTCCTTGTAGCCCATCTGGAAGGCGCGGCCGCCGCAGCATGACTCGTTTTCGTAGCCGATGCCGAAGTCGACGCTAGCCTTTTTAAGTATCTTGGCCGTGGCCTTGGCCAGCTTCTGGTAGTTCTTGTCGTAGCTGGAAAGGCAGCCGACGTGATAATAGACATCCACCTTTTCTTTGGTGGCATCTTTAAGCCCCAGCCCTTGGGCCCAGGCAGCGCGCTTGCCCTTGGCGCCCGGCACCATCGTGCCCTGCTGACGCAGGCTCTTAATGACCTTATCTAGGGAGGAGTGGGTGTGGCCCGTCTCGACGCACCTGATGCGGAATTCATTTATGGGCAGGAGTACTTCCATGTCCATGGCGTACTTACAGGATATGTCGCAGGCGCCGCACATCTGGCAGTTGTAGACAATATCAAGCAGCTTATCGGTGTATTTAAATCCGTTGGTCAGCATCTCCTTGGCGATAAGCAGTCGGCCGCTGCCCGAGTAGGCGTGGAAGTTGTATCGGGAGATGCTGGGGCAGGTGTCGGAATGCTCCACACCCTTTATTTTTTGCAGCGGGATGTGTTTGCAGGCGGAACACCGGCAGCACATCTCAACATCACCGCGGTAATCTTCTATGGCCATCTCTTTTCCTCCTTAACTTTATCCATCGAGTCAGAAACAGAGCTTCCCTGGATTCATAACCTTGTTGGGGTCTAATATCTCCTTAACCCGGCTCAGGGCTTCGACGTAGGCCGCATCTCTATTGACAATCATACGGGCGCTTTTGTCATAGGGCCTGGAGAAGAAGGCGCCCGTCGCCATCAGGGCGTTGACGGCGAAGGCAGATAGCTCCTCGATGCGGTTTAGCTCACTCGGGTTTTCGGGGTCATAGAATAGGTTAAACTCGCAGTGGCAGTTGGCCCCCTGTACTATGGGCTGCAGGTAGATACCTATATCCGAAGCGGGGTAGCCGAATTCATTGGCCAGCTCGTACATGAGGCTTATCTGGCCTTCGAGCTTATCATAGGTGGTGATAAAGAATGTGTCCTGGCAGGCGCCTTTGTCGCGGAGCTTCCAGTAGGGTTCGGCGGAGGGCCGCTGCGCCGCTTTCAACATTTCTGCGGCGGAAACCATGCCAACGGCTCTTTCCGCCTCCAGTCCTATTCGGTTGGTTAGGTCCGAGATACCCTTTAGCTGGGAGCTTACCCTTTCGTGGGGAAAATAATCGTAGCCGGCCACGTTAAAGAAGAGTACCCAAGGCGGCAGGCTATCCTTGATTTCTGGGTAATCGGCGGGCCATTTTTTGGCCATAATAGCCGCCAGGTTGGTATTATTCAGCACCAGGCACTCGTTGACCAGCCTCTGCCTTACTAGCCAGTGAACCAGTTCGAACAGCTTATTAAGGTCGGCCGAGCCCACCAGGAAAGGCTCTTCCAGCTTGGGCTTCAGCTCGCATCTTAAAGATGCCCAGGTTACGATACCCATCGTCCCCTGGGCCCCCTGGACGATTCGGTTCCATTGCGCTGGGCCCGGGCCGTAGGGCGTCTTTTGCGCACCGCCCGCCGCCCACTGCTCCTCGATTGTCCCCGGGCCGGCGGCCTGCCCCGTGCGGAAAATCTCACCGTTGCCGAAGACAACTTCGACGCAGGCCAGCGGGTCGGAGATATCCCAGTGGTATTTGGGCATTACCACCGGCTCTCTTTCCAGCATACTGCCGACAATGGTCTTCGACTTCCGCGGCGCCAGGGGCATGTTGAGCCTCAGACCCTCCTTCTCTACGGCGGAAATCAGCTCACCGAAGGTCACCCCCGGCTCGACCATGGCCACCCGATGGAAGCGGTCGACGCGTATAATCTTTTTCATCTTGCTTAAGTCGACGATAACGGCGCCTCCCGTGCCGGGAACGGTATCGCCCCGAAAGTGGGGAGGCCCGGAGCTCACCGGCACCAGCGGCGTTCGCGTATCATTAGCCAGCTTGACCAGCTTGACGATGTCGGCGCCGTTTTTGGGTTTGACCACGTAGTCGGGACTTACCGTGTTAACGAAGCTCATGTCGGCGGCGTATTCTTCCAGCACCGCTGGCTTCTGGCTCACATTGGTCGCGCCGACTATCTTGGTCAACTTCTCTGCTTTAATCATTTGCGCCTCCTCTTAGCTTATGACTGGATTTATGGCTAGTCCTTGTAGGGCTCGGGGGGTGGCGGGGGGAATATATTTATACGGTAGCGGCTGTAGGGCAGGTAGTTGGTAGCCGGTTTGTCTGGCGTGTTATCCGGCAGACCAGCGATGCTGCCTGTAATCGGTTCCTCCACCCAGTTCGAGTCGAGGGGGTACATGTAGACGATACGGTAGGCGAGGCGGAGTAGGCGAGGCGGAAGAATTTCCACTCGCCGTCTTCCTTGACGTAATCCATATCATATTTGCCCAGGCAAGACATACAGTCCAGTTTGCCCTTGCGTAAACCGCTGACGCTGCCGTGCGAGAACCAGAGACCGCGGGCTTTGGTTCCAGCCTTGTTTATCTCGATGATGGGGTTGCAGGTCATGTGTATCGCCAGCCAGCCCGGCGTGGATTTGTAGCGCTCTTCGCTCAATACGGTGTTCCAGAAGCGCTTGACTCCCTTCATGCCCTCGTAGATGCCAGCGTCTTCGATATCCATGGATATACCAGGTGTCTTCTGGGCGAAGAGGGAGGGGATTTCCGAGTTGCGCATCATGAAGTAGAGGTGGGCATAGCGGGACTGGAGTTTCCAGATTTCGAGGTAATCCTTGGTCTTGGATAGTTCGGCGACCTGTTTCTTGAGTTGGGCGACTTCGGCTTTAAGGTCTTGACTCATTTTTCCTCCTCTCGATTTGATGGGAATGAGGGTGGGGGACTACCAAGTGCTTATTATTTACTCTTATCACCCGAATGTCAATAACTAGTTATAGAATGCGTTGACAAAGTGAGAGCAAAAAACTATTATAGCCACAGCCCGGTTTCGTTTTAGTATTATATTCTGGCCTTTGTTAATAATACACAGAGAAGGAGGATTCCAAATGGCCGAGACCAAGTACGGGAAGTACATCATCAGGGAACCCCTGGAAAAAGGAATGGCGCCGATGTTGCACATATGCGGCGAAGAGGGCTGCCTTGGAGCCCAGTTTGGCAACTTTCCGGTTGAAGTCCAGCTACTTTGCATCACCGAACCGCTCGCATTTCCTCATCCAGCCCATGCCCACGATGCCGACGAAATCTTTTTCATATTTGGCAGTAACCCCTTAAATTACTACGATTTCGATGCCGAAATCGAGATACATTTCGGTGAGGAGGGAGAAAAACATATAGTTGACTCCACCTCAATTGTCTACATGCCGAAGGGGTTGGTACACGGTCCTATTGCCATCACCAAGGTGAATAAACCCTTTCAGTGGATGCATGTTCTCTTTACTCCTAAATACGACATGACAGTAGGCGACGTTTCGCAACATCCTTCACATCCCCGCCAGAAATATTCGCCCGAAGAGATTAAAAAGCTTAAAGGGGGCTAGGCTTCGTATTCCCGTCTCAACTCCTCCACCGTCTTCTGGAACTGCGCCTTCTTCTCTTCATCGCTCATGCGGTGCAGGGGCGGCAGCCACTCCATGTCCTTCAAGTTCTCGATGAGCATGGGCAGCGAGTCGTAGGGGAATGAGAAAAGTATCAGGCCTTCGGGGAGTACCTTGCGTGCTTTCATGCCGAAGCCGAGGCCAGTGACGGTGTAGTTCAGCTCGCCGCTTAGGAAGGGGTAGGCGTAGAGCCAGGAGCAGATGAGCACGGGGGTGTTCTTGGTGGTTATCATCTGGCCGCTGGTGTAGCAGTATGCCCGAAGCAGTATTTCGGCCTGGGGCGGGGTGGTGGCGATAATCAATAGGTCGGGCTCAAAAGACAGTTTATCCAGCGGCGAGAAGGCGACGTACCTGACGGTGCCCTTGGCCATCTTAGGGATGTATTGATAGATGCGGCGGTTGGCGCGGGCTTCCTTGTAGATGCCGTCCTTGGGGCCAACCTGCCCACTGGCGAAGATGGGGTCGGGCTCTTCCATGCCCAGCACCACGGGGCCCATGCATGAGAAGTTTTCTCGGTCAACATAGAAAGGGGGGCTTTTCTGCGCCTCACCGAGCATCTCGCAGAAAGCCGTCTCCTTATCCAGTTTCCTTAGGCCCTTGGGCTTGTTGAGCAGGAACTTGACGGCTACCGGGGGTATATCGAATTTAAAGCCGTCGAATATCGAGTAGTCCAGCTTGCTGGCCATATTCATACCTCCTTAGTCCCGCAGATGCTAACTTTTCATGCGCCTTGCATCATACCGGGCAGCCAGAGACTTATCTCGGGGAAGGCGATCAATATCGCCAGGAAGATAAAGAGAGCAATCAAGAAGGGCAGCACCCCCCGTAGCAGCTTATCCACCGGTATGTCGAAGGCGGTTCTCATTAAGAACAACTCCAGTCCCATGGGTGGGGTTATCAACCCTATCTGCATATTAACCACGTACAAAACGCCGAACCATATTGGGTCGAAGCCCAAGGTGGTGATTACGGGGACGAAGAGGGGCACGGTGAGCAGCATGATGGTTATGGCGTCGATAAAGCAGCCCAGAACCAAAAGCAAGACGTTTATGCTGATAATCACCAACCAGGGGGAGAAATCGGCGGAGGTGACGAAGCTAGTGATTGTTTTAGCGATGCCAGAGCCGCCGATAACGTAGGAGAAGAGCCAGGCGCCGACCATCATAAATAGAATCATGCCGTTTATTATCGCTGTTTCGGTTAGTGCCCTTTTCAGACCCTGCCAGCGCAGTCCGAAGACGGCGACGGCAATAATCAACACCACGACGCAGCCGACGCCAGCGGCTTCGGTAGGGGAGGCAATGCCGAAGTAGATCGAACCTAGAATGGAAGCCATTATTACCACTATTGGCCAGACCCTTTTCAGCGAGGAGAATCTCTTTCCCCAGCTTACGGGGCCCATGGGGGGACCGAGCTCTGGCTTGCGCCAGCAGATTATGATGGCTACCGCCGCCAGCATGAAGGCCAGGAGCAGGCCGGGTATCATCCCCGCGATAAAGAGGTGACCAATAGACGTCTCGGAAAGGACACCGTAGATAATCATACCCGCGCTGGGGGGGATCAGGGGGCCGAGGACGCCCCCACAGCAGAGCCCGCCCATAGCCAGCCCCTTGTCGTAGCCATATCGCTTGAATTCGGGCTCGGCAACCTTGCCTACCGCCAGGATGGTGGCCGTGCTGGTGCCGATGGCGGCGGCCATGGCGGCTTCACCCCAGATGCTGGTAACGATTAAGCCGCCGGGGACGCGAGAGAGCCAGCTGCGGGCGGCAGCATATATGTCTTCTCCAATCTTGGTTTCGGCAATGAGGCAGGCGATAAGAACGAAGAGGGGCAGCGGCGTCCAGTTTATATTATAGAGGGTGCTGAACGTAGTCCAGCCTACTTTTTCCAGGCTGGGAGCGCCGAAGGCGAAGAAAGCGACAGTTATAGCCATAAAGCCCAGCGCGTAGATTACGGGCATGCCCATCAACATCAAGAACAGCATGCCCACCACGACCACCAGCGCGGCTATGGTAAAGTCCATAATTACCTCATTTCGTTAAGCTGTGGTCACTAAAAGCTAAGCTCTTTTTGCTCTTCGGTTCGGGTCTGGCCCCGTGTTTTGGTACTCTTTGTCATATTGACAATACTGTTGATGCCTCTACAGATTTTGCCCAGGAGGACTAGGCACAGCAAGGTATAGCCGAGGGGTATAATGAATTTGATTGGGGCCAACGGCAGTGCCCACGACGTTTTAGTGACCTGGCCGATATCAAGCGCGTATAGCGCATTGTCCAGGCTCTTCCAGGTCAGTACGGCGCAGAAGATAAGCGCCATGAGCGGGAAGATAGTCTGTATGACGATAACCTTCACGCGCTCGGGAAAACGGGAGGCGACAAGGTCATTCCTGACATGGCGGTCCAGTCTTTCCACCCCAGCCACCGCCAGAACACCGCAGAAGAGGAGAAACATGACGCTAATCTCATAGGCAGCGGGGTCGGGGTTATGGAAAACGTACCGTTTGACCACGCCGTAGCTTTCGACCCATGCCATCAACAGTATCAAAATCCCGCTCAATAGCATGAGTAAGTGGCTGATACGGCCGATGCTGTGATCCAGCTTCCGTATCACTCTCATAAACACTTTATATTACTCCCGCTCGGATTAGCGTTTTTAACTAATCGTCAAACCGCCGCAGCTTCAAAGCCGCGGGCATGCCGTGATATTACCCTGCTTCTAACGGGGATATTGGGCGTTGGCATCCTCAGCAATCTCCAGCACGTCCTCACCAAAATCGCCCAGTGTCTCCAGCATTGAGTCAATAACTGAACTAGCCGCGTCCTTCCACCGTTCTATCTCATCCTGAGGCACGAAATAGATTTCTACTCCGAGAGATGCTAGATTGTCGAAATCCGATTCCCATTCTGACTTAACAAAGAGATCGATGGCATCCGATGCCGCTTGTGCTTCCTCAAGCAGTATATCCTGGATATCGCCGGGAAGGTCATTCCAGACGTCCAGGTTGATGGAGAATCCGTGTACGGCCGCGACCATATAGCACGAACATAGATGGGGGGAAACGTCGGGTAATCCGAAGATGGCCCCGGCGGCCGGCGCTGTTATCACCGCTTCGACGGTTCCCTTCTCCAGTGCCCCGTAGGCTTCTGTATAATCAAGGAACACGGCGGAACCGCCAAACGCTTCTACTAAGGCAGAAGTTGTGGGAGAGATAGACTGGACCAGCAGTCCATCCCAGTCCTCCAGAGTGGTAACGGGCTCGACAGAGAAAAGCTCGACCGCGGAGTAGTTATGGAGACATAGCAGCTTCTGGTTGAACTGGTCTTCTAATACATCGGCTAATAGCTCCGTTAGCTCTGGCATGGCCGCGATATGGGCATCAATGTTATTGAACAAAAAGGGTAATTCGGTCGCACCCAGCCTGGCGTCATCGGCGGAGTGGGCGCTGGGGGTGATAGCCCCCATTTCGGCGGCTCCTGTCCTCACCCCGTCAAGCAGTTCCGGGAACGAGAGCATTTGTTCGGCGGGGTAATACTCGATAGTATAGTCGGGACCACAGCGGGCGTTAAAGGCATCGACGAACGCCTGCTCCGGCTCAGCGTACTGGAACAGGGCGGCGCTAGCCATCTTTAAGACCACGGGCTCCGCGGGGCCCTCTTCCTCACAAGCGGCGAAAAGACCGCCCGACCCCACGATGAGTACGAGTGCAACGAGTAAAATGATTGCTTTTTTCATGGTTGGGTTTATACCTCCTTGATGAATTCCAAATAGCCGTTTCTTTAATTTCACCTTACCTTAATTGATCACCCCCTTTGACTGGAAAGTGTCCCAGTGATGATTGTATTCGGGTATACGGTCTCCATAGGGAAATACCGTAGTCGTTCGTTTTGAGGGCATGAGTGATGGACTGATAATGGTTTTGGGGTGGATGTTTAATAAAGGCTCTTGGCGGGAACGGTTTTGGGAAGGCGGTGAAAATATATACGAAGGTTCGGTAAGTTGATAATGGCCCGAGATATAAGTCACTCGGCTAATACCCCGTTGCTTGAATAGTCGAGAATTTCAGTAGTGCTAAATGAGAGTCGGATTGTAGGTATGGCTGTGAGGAAGGTTGCGGTCGGCTGGTTGGTTGGAGCCGAGGCCGGATTGCGGCGGAGGTAGTGTATTCCGTTGTTAAGCACATAGCTATTATAGCATATCGTGTCAATATACCCCCCAGGGTAATTGTAAAAAGTGAGCTGAGGAGGACTTTGATTTCCAAACGGCTGATTAAGAGCTACGACGGCGAAAACCAGCAAAACGGCCTGCGCCTTCACTCATTTATTTTGATAAGACGCTAGTGGCTGTTGGGGTCATTAAGTTTGGGGGACTTTTGAGTCGGGTTTCTAGACGTAGCGTCCGCAGCCAAAGCCTTCGCCCAGCTTGCACCACGAGCAGCTGCCAGGCGTCTCGTCCATAAGCTGTGATTCGCATTTTCGGCAGAGGTATTCCTCCCCAGGCTTCATGGGGCCGTCGCAGGGGGTAATGGTCATGGGGCAAATCTGGATGCAGTTGCCGCATTGCTTACAGAAGTCGGGGCGGACGCCGAAGGGGTATTCTATGTGGCGGTCTTTGCCCCGCCCGACAAAGCCGATGGCTCGCGCCTGCCAGACCTCGGTACAGACCCGCACGCAGCGCCCGCATAAAATACAGTCATCGTTCCGAAATGGGTAGCGGACCTCGGTGACCCCACAGCGCAATGCGATGTCCTGAAT
>SMTZ1_10006582_pt1 | contig 20201 bp, 19 predicted proteins | sample DeeMarSWOR136_30_FD_25667 | JGI IMG/M metagenome (IMG submission 25667) | reverse complement strand
AAGTTGATTCTAGGTAACAAAAAGGAGGTGAAACGATGAGGAGACTAGTCAGGGGCTTTCGCAAGGGCGAGAAGGGCTTCACTCTCATAGAGCTGTTGGTAGTGATTGCCATCCTGGGTATCATTGCTGCTATCGTGGTACCTAACTTCGGTAACTTCTTCGGCAGAGGCCAAGAAGAGGCGTGTGAGATTGAAGATCGAATGGTAGCTACCGTTACCATAGCTTATGCTTCCGACAACCAAGCATGCCCCGCACTAATCGGTGACCTGGATCCTTACTGGGAGGATGCGACCTCCATTCAGGGTTCCTACACCTTTGGTGGCACCTATCCGAACTGCACCGTAACCCAAGACTCATGTCCATGAGCTTTGTGTTAACGATATAGAAGCCCAAACGCATAGCGAAGCACAAGAGGGGAGCCTATTGGTGAGGTTTTATACTTTACCAATAGGCTTCTTTCTTTATGTCTTGCGTTAGGATACAAGAATACATTGGGGGGTGGGGACGTGTTAATCTTACAGGAGGATAGAAAAGGGATACTACCCTTATGGGGTGGGGGATTAGGCGTTGTTGGTGGTTACTTTGCCGATAAGTTTTTCTACTTCCTGGCGGTCGTTGCAGAAAGAGAGCAGGTCCTCACCGCTGATGACCTTCTTGAGGTAGAGGTTGACCAGGGCTTCGTCCAGCGATATCATGCCTATTTCCCGGTGGGTGCGGATTACATTGGGGAGCTGGTAAATCTTGCCTTCCCGGATGAGGTTTTTCACCGGCGGATTAGCCAGCATAATCTCGACCGCCGCCACTCGACCCGTGCCGTCAGCCCGGGGGACGAGCACCTGGCAGAGCACGCCGACCAGTAGTGAAGCCAGCCGCGCTTGGGCGAGGTGGCGTTCTTCGGGGGGGAAGAGGTCTATTATTCTTTCCATAGCCTGGGTGGCGCTGGGGGCGTGGCCGGTGCTCATTACCAGGTGGCCGGTTTCGGCTACGGTGAGCACCGCCGCCGCCGTCTCCGTGTCCCGCATCTCGCCGACCAGAATGACATCGGGGTCCTGCCTCAGGACGTGCTTGAGGGCGGTGGCGAAGGACGTGGTATCGCTGCCCAGCTGGCGCTGGGTGATGGCGCATTTTATGCTGGGGTAGACGTATTCGATGGGGTCTTCGATGGTGACCACGTGGCGGCTTCTAGCGTTATTGAGGTGGTTGATCATCGCCGCTAGGGTGGTGCTCTTACCGCTGCCGGTGGGGCCGGTGACGATGAACAGGCCTCTCGGCCTGAGGGCAAGCTGCTTGCATACATCGGGCAACTCGAGTTCGTCTATGGTGGGGATTTTGGCTGGCAACAGCCTTATGGCTAGGCTGATAGCCCCGCGTTGCTGGGCGGCATTGCCCCGCAGGTGACCGACGTCGGCCATGGAGTAGCCGAAGTCGAGCTCCAGGTTCTTGTCGAAGTCGGCCTGTTGCTCGGCGGTGGTCAGCTTGTCGAAAGCCTGCTTTATATCCTCGCCGCTCAGCGGCGCGGCGCCGTTGATTGCCTGCAGCGAGCCGTCGATGCGCAGTAACGGCGGACTGGCGACGACCAGGTGAACATCGGAAGCCGCCTTATCTTTTGCAGTGCGTAATAATTCCAGAATATCCATCTTTTTATCTGAGCAGAAACTCGAAGTTAAAGCTGGTTACTATTCCCGCCTCCTCTATAGCTTCTATTGATGAGATAACCACCGTGGAGAACCGGTCACCGTTTCTTAGCGCCCGGGCGTAGCTGAAAATGCCGCTCTCGTTCGGGGAGATCCCGGTAACCGTTACCAGTTCACTGGTGTGGTCGACCAGGGTCAGGTCTAGGTTGGCCGGCAGCAGGTCTACAATCTGGTCCATATCTCCATTGACCTTGATACGAGTCTCGGCGAGGTCGTTATAGGTATCAGAAAAGATACCGGTAGCCGCTTCTACCCCGGCAATTAGTGGGGTTGCCAGTGCGATCTCTTCTTCCAGCGCAGCTATTTCCTGGTTTTCTGCGGCGACCAGGTTTTCTAAGGGGGTTAGCTCGGAAGTCAATACGTCGATGTAGTTAGACTTGTTGACAACCGTGATTCCCAGATAGACGAGTATGCCCAGCCCGACGGTGATGGCGATGGGGGCGATGATGCTGGGCAACCGCACCGCCTTGGGCCGGTAGACTTCGGGTAGGGTGTTGATATTGACCAGGGATACGTTGCTTTCTCCCTTTTCGGGCTGCAGCTCTTTCAAGCCCAGCCCGATGTTGACCATAAACTCGTTGGCGTCGAAGCCTTCGGGGGATTCCACCGGGGAGGGCATTACTGATACCGGGTGCGTTGATTTGTCGGCTAACGCCTGCCAGTTTTCCTGTCTCCGGACTATGTCGCCGCAGACTAGCATGGGCACCTCTGCGCCTAGGGGCTCTTCTTGGTGGCTGGAGTTGTAGAAGGCAATGGTCCTCTCGACCTCTTCAATGACGGTGGTCAGCCTTTCGTCTGGCGATTCCTCTTCGCTGGGCAGGGATAGCCGACGGATTAGCTGGGGTACGCGGTCAGCTATCACCATAATATCGAGGTGGTCGGCCCGGTCGTTGACGATGATGGAGCGGGGTTGATTGGCGGCGCGGCATAGTGCCAGCGGTGCCAGGTCCATCATATAGGGCTGGAGACCGGCCTTATGCAGCGTCTTGTATAGCGTGTCGGCGATGTTGCGGGGGAAAGCGGCTAAGAAGACTTTTGCTTCCCCCTTGGTGGTGATAGTCTGGTGAGAGAGGTAGACCTCCTCCAGGGGCACCGGTATCACCCTTTTCGCCTCGCGTTTTACCGCTTCGGGCAGCACTGCCTCGGGGAGTTCGGGGAGGGTTATGATACGATATACCGAGTCATGCCCGCTTATGCCGGCGATGACCTTGCCCATGCTCAGTTTTTGCAGCTTGAAGAGTTCCTTGATCTTTTCAACTACCTGGGCTTCGTCAACGACGAGACCCTGGCTGACCAGCCCTGCCTCGAGGGGCATGATAGCCCACTTTTCCACCCGCCTGCCGTGCATCACCAGCAGGTTGATTGAGTCGTCTCTAATGAATATGGTGGTAACTTTCTTTGCCATGGCTATACACCCTCGTAACTAAAAACTGTTATTTTAATAATCGCCGTGGGCTGTTCTCCCTGTCCGGGTTCGGGTACTTCCATCTTCACCAGCTCCACGGTGGCGGCGTCGAAATACCCGCCGGTGGTCACGTTATTAATAAAAGATAATATGTTCGATACCTGGCCCCTCTACCTCGAAGTCGGTGTTAACAAAGAAGGGGATCTCCTCTATCAGGTATTCGCGGGGCTCCGAGGCAGTGAGCTTCATTACCTCCAGGTTGTAATCATCGGCAATGAAGAATATTTCCTCATCGTATTCGATGGTCATCACTGATTTAGGGAATTTTGCCTTGTTTTGGTTGTAGGCTGCCTCGGCTTCGTCAAGCTGGTGGTAAAGTTGCGTAAGCTGGCTGTTCAGCTCTGCACGATCCGAGGTGAGCTTGGTGAGCAGGGACTGGTTTACCAGCAGGTTGTCCTCCAACTGCTCGGCGTCGCCGGACTGGCGGACATAGAACATAATCAGCACCGCCGAGGCAATAACGAAGAAGCCTATACCCAAAATCCATAAGGCCGTCTTGCTTATTTTCATAAATGCCCCCTGTTAACTAATCTCCCAAGATACGACTATCAACAATCCAGTGCGTGGGACTATCGTCTCTTCGGTCATACTTATATGAAGATTTATCGTATCGTCTTCAGTGTTGGGTATACCGTCTTCGCCGGGATTCCAGATGGCAATGTCCTCGGCTTGAATCATTCGGCCATTGCTACCCCACACACCAGCGTCAGAGGTAAAAGACATCAGCAGTCGCGGGTCACCCGGATCCGACAGTATAGATAGACAGTCAAAGATCAGAACAGGCTGTTCCCCGATTTCTCCCAGAATAGCCTCAACATCAACTTTCAGGGCATAATCGCCTGTGCTGGGGTAGTATTCGATTATATCACCATTGTGAAACTCGATACCGCCTAAAACGGCATTATTATCAGACATGCAAAAGAGGATGACATCATTAGCCGGCTCACTATCCCCTAACCCTCGGGCGCTGAGGCCGATTAAATCCGCATCTATGGTGTACAAAAGCTCGGTTTGCCACTGTAGCGGGTCATCTGGGTCTATATGCAGTCTGAATATATCATTATTGCTGAACGTAACCGCGGGTGTCCCAACCTCTTCAGATGTCTTTATTGTCATTAAAAGGTAGTCATAGCCGTCAACATCGTCATGATAGTAGTGGACGCTGTTAATATTATATTTAGGTTGAACCATTACATCATCACCATCAAGATACAATGAGCCTAGGCCTGTAGAAATATCTAACCGCCCGAGGTCACACGGTGTGATTGGTACCCCGGGTAGTTCCTTGTCGTCCTCTCGCCCCCAGAATTCAGAATTATTCGCAGTGGTAAAGATTATACTATACGCATCAAGAACACTTAGGGCGGCCATTTCCTCATTTGTTTTGTACTCACCACCCTCTCCACCTTGTCCCACAGTTCCTACCTCCGCTATTATTTGGGCTATAATTTCAGCTTCAGTTTCTCCTTCCAACTGGGCGGTGGATTTGAGGGTGTATAGTGTCCCCTCTCCAACCTCAACCGGCGTTCCCAGTTGTACTACTTCTACATCCATCCCGTTTATGTCTGTCATATCGCAAAAGGGCTGCCCACCTTGGGGAGTCTCCCCATTGAATAGTTTCCAACAGGCATATTCTATGCCGGCATCGGCGGCATAGAGCGCTTCCATCTTGACCTCATAGACTTGACCAGACACGAGCCCGGCGCTCATAAAATTCAGCAGGGGAGCGATGATAAGCCCGCCTATAGCTAATAGGATTACGACTATAATTAGCGCTTGTCCCTTCTCGCCTCTTTTCAGTTTCTTCCATGCCCCCTTCATCTTCCCTCTCCTTTACAAATTCTGGCTGCTATGAGTCAGGTCTGGGAGTGATTTTATATACTCTGGTCTCACTTTGCTCCTGTGGGAAACTGCTTACCTTGACCGTTACCGTAAGAGTAAGCGCCCCATTTTCATATTGGAGTTCCTGTCCAACGTGCTCAGTGGCAAAGTGGGCCTCAAGCGCCGACAGTGAGGCAAACCTCTGGTCGCACAGTAGGCACCTGTATAGATAACAATTAGTCCCATCCGGGTCAATAAATTCAGCCACAGTACTGGTCACATCCAGACTGAGTGCAACACAAGTATGCTGCCGCTGGAGCTTGGCAAGTCCACCGGGCATATCTACTAAGCTATAAACGACCTGATGGCCATTACCATACCGGTCAGTCCAGGTTAGGGTGAGCGGAAACCCGTCTGTGTACGGGGCTGGAGCCACGACTTGCGCCATCTGAACATCGCGGCTAACCCAGTAGCCAACATTCTGTACCTGCCTGACGGCGATCATATGGTCAGAGCTGCTGGAACTGCCGTTAATCACTTGGACGATGCTCATAGTAGCGCCAGCCATGACGCTTCCGATAATAGCCAGAACTATTACCATCTCCGCCAGAGAGAAGCCCCTCTGGTTTTTATTCAATAAAGTCAACCAGTTAGATATCATCGATTTACCTTATAATCCTCTAGTATGATTACTTCCGGTTTTGTGGTGTGGGCGGCGATTACCGTTATCTTACGAATGTACTCGTCTTCATTCCCGGATAAACCCACCTCCAGAACTCCGTCCTCATCAGCATCAAAGTCCTCGGCTTTGACCTTGACGGAATAGCCAGCATAATCGCTGGAAAGCAGCGGCGGATTACCATCATCCCACCAGGATGGGGCACCATCTAGGATTGTGCGGCTCGTATCACTAACTTCGTAATACCACACGTTATCGGAGTAATCCTGGTTTTTAACATATTCCATCTGGCTTCTAGCCAGGCTTTCGGCATTGGTTCGCTCATCGGCGATAATGATAGCGTTTGATGCCGTAGCCAGGGCGCCAAGAAAGGTAATAGCAATTACGCCCAAGAGAGCCATGGCTATTATCACCTCAATCAAGGTGAACCCTTTTTGCTTTCTTAGCTGCTTTATCATCTAAGTCCCCACTTGCCCGTAGATAGAGTACATGGCTGAGACCAGCGATATGGCGATTAAGGCGACGACCAGGCCTATGACAACGGTTATGGCAGGCTGGATGAGCCCCACTGCCGAGCTGGTCCTGTCGTCGGCTTCGACTTCATAGGTCTCAGCTACCGTAGCTAACGTGGTATCAAGGTGACCGGTTTCTTCGCCGACGCTGGTCATCTGTACCATGAGGGGTAGGAATACCTCTCTCTTAGCCATTGGTTTGGATAAGCCTTCACCTCTGATAAGGTCCTGCTGGACCTCGGTTAGAGCTTGGCTAATGACCTTGTTGTTAGTGCCGTGGATAGCTTGTGACATCACATCGGGTAGAGGTAAGCCGACCTTAAAGAGCAGGGCTATGGTGCGGCAACAGCGGGCGAGCTGGCTTAAGAGGTTAATTCGCCCGATGACGGGTGCGGTAATCATTAGCTTATCAAACTGGTATCTGCCGGCAGGAGTTCTTACATAGAAGAAGCCGACGATAGCTAGGGCTACTACCCCCAGCAGGAGATAGACACCGTAGGCAATAAGCCAATCCGATAGGCTGAGCATCATCTGCGTTATTCCCGGCAGGTCGGCGCCAAGGATGCGGTAGAGGTCAGTGAAAGCGGGTAGGACAAAGGTGATGAGTATGGCGACGACGATGAAAGCGACGATGGCAACTATGATAGGGTAGGTTAGGGCGTTTTTAATCTTTTTCTCTGTCGTCGCGCTTCTCTCCATGTAGTCAGCCATCTGTCGGAGCACTACCTCGAGGTTGCCCGCCTGTTCGCCCGCGGCCAGGGTGCGAGCGTAGATTTCGGGGAATGCCCGCGGGTGTTTGCCTAGGGCGGCCGATAGCGAGCTACCCCCGCGGATGTCGGAGGCGACGTCACCCAGCACTGTCTTCAGGGTGCGGTTTGTTACCTGGCTTTGCAATAGTTCCAGGGAGGTAACGATATCTGTGCCCGATTCGAGGAGCAGGGCTAGCTGACGGGAGAACATTATTATTTCTCTCGGCTTTACCCGAGTGAAGCGGGCGGCTATCTTTTGCAGGTTGAAGAAGGGGATTATTTCCTTGAGGCTGACCGTCTGGTAGCCGCCGTAGCTGAGCAGGTTTAGCGCAGCTTCTTCGCTGGTGGCCGAGAGTTTGCCTTTGACCAGTCTTCTGTCTTCGGTATAGGCTACATATTGAAAATCCATTTTTTATCCCCCTGCTAGCCTGTGGAGTAGGCATTGCGCAGTACCTCAGAAGGAGTTGTGATGCCCGCCTTCACTTTGCGCATGCCGTCGTTCATCATGGTCACCATGCCTTCCTTGAGCGCCTGTGCCCGAATCTCGGTGCTGCTGACGCGTTTGACGATCATCGTCCGGATGGTATCGCTCATGGTTAGAATCTCAAAGATACCGATTCGGCCCCGATAACCGGTGTAGGCACATGACTTGCAGCCGGTGCCGTAGCGGAATTCGGTCTTTTTCTCGCCGGTTTCTTTTTCGTAGGCTATCTGTTCCACCACTGGAGCCTCGATAAGGTGGCTGCATTCGGGGCAGATGCGGCGCACCATCCGCTGGGCGACGACGCCGATAACAGCGGAGGCAATCAGGAAGGGTTCGATACCCAGGTCGGTGAGCCGGGAGAGAACGCCGGTAGAGTCGCTGGCATGGACGGAGGATAGCATCAGGTGGCCGGTTAGGGCGGCCTGGACCGCTATATCGGCGGTTTCGGCATCGCGTATCTCACCAACCATGATTACATCAGGGTCTAGGCGGAGTATGCTCCGTAGCCCCGTGGCGAAGGTGATGCCGGCTTGAGAGTTGACCTGAATCTGGTTGATATCTTTAAAGCGGTATTCCGCGGGGTCTTCAATAGTAATAATGTTCCTTTCCAGGCAATCAAGCGAGTTTATGGAGGCGTAAAGGGTGGTGGTTTTACCAGCGCCAGTGGGGCCGCTGGTCAGAATCATGCCGTAGGGAACCTTGAGCATATTCTCGTACTTTTCCAGGCTGTCGGGCAGCATGCCGAGCTCGGCTAACTGCAGCGTAGCCACCGATTTATCCAGGAGTCGCAGCTCGGCCATCTCACCGTGAACAGTGGGGGCGGTGGCTACCCTTATGTCTATCGCTCGCTCTTTGGCGTTAGCAGTGAACTGTCCATCCTGGGGACGGTGGCGGTTGGCAATATTAAGTTCGGAAAGGATTTTGATTCGGGAGACGAGGGCTAGATGTATGTTAAGCGGTAGGGACATCATATCTTGAAGGGTGCCGTCAATGCGGTAGCGTACCCTTAATCTATCTTCTTCAGGCTCGATGTGGATATCGGAGGCGCGGGCTTTGACCGCTTCTTCAACGATAAGGTTTAGGGCTTGCGCCAAGGGTGCGTCGGTATCGGCGGTGACGCGGGAAATCTGTTTTTCAATCTCGCCGTAGCCTTTGTAGTTGAAGTCGATGGCTTCTCTGATTTCTTTGGCGTCGGCGGCTATGGGTTTAATCCTCATTTTGCAGAGGGCGGCGAAGGCTTCGAGGGCGAAGATGTCGGTGGGATCGGCCATGGCTACTTCCAGCGTGTTGCCCGATACAGACACGGGTACGGAGTTATACCTTCTCGCCATCACCTCGGGGATTAACTGCAAGGCTTCGGGTTGGATGTTCTGACTCAGTGGTTGTTTATCGGACTTGGCTTGGGGAGCCTCGGGCGCTTCTTTTTCCAGCAAGGTCTTGAAGGAGTCTTCTTGGGTGCCGTCGATGACCTTTATCCCTTGCTGCTGGGCGAATTTCTGCGCTTCGGGGCTGATCCCTGGCGATATCACAATGGCCTTGTCGTCGATACCGGTTTCGTAGGCTTTACTATCAAAGACGATAACCTGTTCTTGGCTTATCTCCTTTTCGCCGTCAATAAAGTCTATGCCCAGGGAGCGCTTAACCCCGTTGTTTTCGACATAAGCTAGTATATCGAAGGTGTGCTCTACCCCCGATTTTCCCGGGAGTTTAGTTCCTTCGTTTAATTCGTATCCCCGCTTTGCCAGATAGGCTTTGAGCTTGGACTTTTGTGTTGGGCTGATAGTTGATTGGCGCATTTGTTCCCCCTTGAATAAAAGAACGACCGGAGCGGCTACGACTTGTCCTCGGCTAGGAGCCAGCCGTTGCGCATGGCCAGGGCAACTGCGTGAGCTCTATCGTTGGCGTTTAGTTTGCGCAGGATGGAACTGACGTGGTTCTTAATGGTCTGCTCGCTGATGTCGAGTATATAGGCGATTTGCTTGTTGGAGTTGCCTTGGGAAATGTAGCTCAGGATCTGTGCCTCCCTTTTGGTGAGGGGGGCGGCTACAGATTCCATGGCCTTGCCTATCGAGGCTATATCCTGGAATTGTTTTAGTACCTGCTTGGCAACTGTGGGCCGGCCCAGGCTTTCGTTAATGGGGTATTCGCCGTTCTTGGCGCGACGTATCGTGCTTACCAGTTCTTCGGCGGAAGCCTTCTTATTGAGGCAGGCCACGGCGGCGGTCTTGATAATTTCGAAGAGCTCCTCGTCATTGGGATTGGGGCTCAACATTATTACCTTGGTGTTGGGGTAGAGCCGGGTGATTTTCCGGCCCAGTTCCAACCCGCTGAGGGTGGCCAGGTCGGAGCCTAGCAGGGCGACATCGGGGAGATTGGTTTCGATTAGCTCGAATGGGTCTTTAGAAGGGTCGTATTCGATTACTTCTAGGTCGCCTTGCTGAGAAAGCAACTGCCTCACGCCAGCCCGAAAGAACTCTTGCTCGTCGATTACCATTACCCTGGTCTTGTCCACTCGCTTACCTCCTTAATTGACGCTTAAGTTTAGTAGTTGGCTAGTACTTTGTTGCCGTTTATGGAGCCAGGTTTTTCGATTGAGGCATCCTCCCCGTTTCCTCCCGCTGCGTTTGTTTCTGGTGAAAGAAAGCTAGCAATATCCTCCCGCCGGAACCGGCGGTCACCCCTGGCCCCAATGCGGTAGGTCTTTAGTGTTCCCTGGTTGCTCCAGCGCCTCACGGTGTTGATATGTACGTTGAGCAGACGAGCAACATCACTTGTCGTCAACATAGGCTCTATTCTTCTGGAATTAGCCATAATATATCCTCCCGCAGTTTGCCTTCCTCTCCTCCTCTCTCAGACTACCTTAACCTTACACCAACTACTATATCTTATCATACCTCGCCCCGCAATCACCCAAATGGGTTAATTGCGGGAGCGAATAGTCATAGGAAAAAAGTCCTAGATTGACAAGGTTTTAAATCGTCTCTTATACTGGAGTATCAACGCTGGTTAAAGCCATGAAGGTTGATGCCAGTCGATTCTAGGGTGAGTTGTGACTAAAACTATAATATGCCCCAATTGCGGGCGAAGGAGCGAGGGCGATTTTTGTCGGTGGTGCCGCTATCCACTGCTGGGGGTTAGCCCGCCCGGACTTGAAGAGGTAGAGAGGGCGGCTAAGGCTGAGGCTAAGAAGCAGGCCAGGGATGAGAAGAGGATGGCAGAACGGCAGGCCAGGGAGATAGCCAGACGAGAGGCCAGGGAAGCCAGGGAAGCCAGGGAGAAGAAGAGATTGGAGGCTAGGGAGGTCAGGGAGCTGGCTCAGCGGGAGGCCAAAGAAGCCAGGGAGAGAGAGAAGCTAGAAGCTAAAGAGGCTAAAGAGAGAGAAAAGCGGGAGGCTAAAGAAGCTAAGGAGCGGGCCAAGCTTCAGGCGAAGGAAGCCAGGGAGGCTAAGAGAGAGTCTAAGGAAGCTAAAGAGGCCGAGGAGCGGGCCAAGCTGGAAGCCAAGGAAGCTGAGGAGAGAGAAAAGCTAGAAGCTAAAGAGGCTAGAGAGAGAGAAAAGCGCGAAGCTGAAGAGGCCAAGGAAGCTAAAGAGGCCGAAGAGCGGGTCAAGCTGGAGGCTAAAGAGGCTAAGGAAAGGCCCAAGCTGGAAGCCAAGGAAGCTAAAGAGGCCGAAGAGCGGGCCAAGCTTCAGGCGAAGGAAGCCAGGGAGGCTGAGCGAGAGTCTAAGGAAGCCAAAGAGGCCGAGGAGCGGGCCAAGCGGGAGGCCAAAGAAGCTGAGGAAAGAGAGAAGCTAGAAGCTAGAGAGGCCAAGGAAAGAGAAGAGCGAGAAGCCAAAGAGGCCAAGGAGAAGGTCGAGCTAGAGGCCAAGGAAGCTAAAGAGGCCGAAGAGCGGGCCAAGCGGGAGGCCAAAGAAGCTGAGGAAAGAGAAAGGCTAGAAGCTAGAGAGGCCAAGGAAAGAGAAGAGCGAGAAGCCAAGGAAGCTAAGGAAAGAGAAAAGCGGGAGGCTAAAGAGGCTAAGGAAAAGGCCAAGCTCGAAGCCAAAGAAGCTAAAGAAGCGGATAAGGCGAAGGCGGAAAAAACCGAGCTGGTGAAGGAAAAACCGAAGAGGGCGGAGAAAGCAAAGCCGGCCGAGGAGAAACTAGAGAGGGCGGCTGAGCCGACGACGGGCGTTGGGCTTTTTAAGGGGAAGGTGACGGTGAACATAGCGCCGCCGATAGATTTTGTGCAGTTGGATAATCTGAAACGGGCTTTATTGGAGGTCGAGGACCTGAGAGTGCTGGTGGTGGGTGGGGTGGTAGGCGAAGGCAGCCGGGTTCTCGTCTCCGCCGAAAAGCCTCTACCTTTGATTAATATCCTCAGGGGAATCCCTGTTGTAGAAGAGGTGGTCGGGAAGGGCAGCGAGATTGAAGTCAGGCTGAAGTCGGGCTAGGCCCGGTTCAGGTTTTAACTCTGGCCCTCTTTGCCCACCGCCAGTAGACTAGAGTGCTGAGCAAGGCGACGACGAGGATACTCAAGACATACATGGCCCAGACCGGCATTGCGGACCAGGAAAAGCCGATATAGAATATTTGGGGATATGTCCAGCTGCTCTCATTGAGAGCACCGTCGACCGCTTTCACCCTCCAGTAGTAGGGGGCGTCTTCTTGGGCTGGTTCCAGTTTTTCCTCTTCGGTAAGCGTGTATGTCGAGCTATCCAGTCCTTCCTTATTCAGCAGAATGGCTTTGAAGTCAGAGTCGAAGGCGATCTGGAGGGTATAGCTGATACCGCTTTCGTCGTTAACGTCGATCCAGTCGAAGTGTGCCCTTGCCCCCGTCGTGCCAGCGATTTCTGGTATCAGCGTCGTGGGTGTGGGAGGGGCTTGCGATTCCATGATAAAGGTGGCGGTTGCTTGGCTGGTGCCATCGTTGGCGGTTATAACATGGCTGCCGGCAGCGCTGGTTGGGACGATGAATTCCACTTGGAAAGCCCCGTTAGTGGTGGTGGCGTTGGCTATCAAAATACCCTCGCCGTTATTGCTGTAGGTTAGGGTAACCGTGGAGCCGCTGCTGAAGCCAGCGCCGTTGATGGTAAGCTCCATGCCGACGTAACCAGGGGAGGTGAGGCTGGTGATGGGGCTTACTAATAGGCCACATGGTACAGTTAGCTGCGTCTGGGCTTCATTATCAATATGGTCACTGGCTGCTACCGTCCTGTCGCCGAAGCCGGTGGCCGGCACGAGGAAGCTACCTTCGAAGCTACCGTAGTGGTCGGCGCTCAAGGGGAGGGGGGTGGTGCCAACCTTTTTGCCGTCGATGGCTATGGTTATATCCCCCCTCGCGGCGAAACCCATGCCGCTGACCTGTACCTCGCCCCCGGTTAGCTGTTCGGTGGGGTTGATGGTTATTACAGGTATTACCGTGAACTCGGTCTCGGGGGTGTTGCCTGACTCATCGACGGCGGTTACGAGATGGCTGCCCGCCGGGCTTTCGGGGATGATAACGGTGCAGGTGAAGCCGCCGTTTTCATCGGTCTGGCTGTCGCCGCTGGATATAGGAATAGCGTTGCCATCGTAATCAATAGTGATTGCCTGGTCGGGTCGGAGCCCTATGCCGCTAATTTCGACCTCGGCGCCGACGACATCCTCGTAGCTGTCCAGGCTGATTTCGCCATTGAGGACGGTAAACTCGGCGACGGCTACTATTTTGTTACTACGATAGTAGACGGCGCAGATATAGTAGCTGCCGCCGTGGACGTCTTCTACGTATTCACCGTCGTTGAGGATATCGGGTAAATAGAAGGCGTAAGTTTGTTCGAAACTGCCGAAATCATCAGTAGTTACGCTGAATAGATGCTCGTAGGCGGTAACATCTTCATCAATGAAATCGCCTGTTTCGGCTTTCTGGCTGGATAGATAGATGTCGACGCTGTCGTTTTCATTGAAACTGGAGCCGCTGATTTCAATATAGTCGCCGATTCTGCCTTCTTGGGGGAATACTAAAAGGTATCCGGCGGCGTGAGCTGGGGTGGGCAGAATGGGTATGAGCAGGGCAAGGATAACGCTTAACGCCAGAACGCGGCCGATTTTACTAACTTTCATTTTAAGTGACCTGGCTTTACCCAAGATTTGTTTTTAATAATAGGCTCCGCTATGCTGGCTGTCAATCGCCTGTTTGGGGGATAGGACGGCGGTTAGAGTTGGGCCCTTTTGAGATTATCGACCCGCTTAAATTTTATGGCTTCCTTGAAGATGGTCAGCGAGACTTGTTCCGCCATCTTGCTCAGCCTGACGACGTCGTTCTGGTAGTCGTTGCGGGAGGTGTGTACCTTGGTGCCCAGGTAGACCTCGGCGATGACGTAGTCGTTCATGGCTGATTCGATGAGAAGCCATATATCCATCCCCCAACCATCGGGCCAATCGCGGCTCTGGGACAGCTTGCGAAAGAGTTCGGCATGAGCGCAGATTTCGCCGGAGAGGGGCTGGTTGAAGTGGGCAATCTCGGGGAAGAAGACCCCGGAAAGCGGTTTAGCCACCAGCTTGGTGACGGCGCCGTCGTAGTTAGCTCTCTGGTAGTAGCCGCGCGACATATCGCAGGCTTTGGTCAGCACCGGCTCGGCCAGGAGGTCAATCCACTTGGGCGTTAGGTTGGTGATGTCGGCGTCCAGGAACATGATGCAGTCCGCCCCTCGACTTAATGCCTCCCTGACGCCGTCCTTCATGGCCACGCCTTTAGCCGGGAAGAGGCTGCGGCTCTGCCTGACTACGGTTGCACCAGCGCTCTTGGCTTCCACCTTGGTTTTGTCCGAGGAGTTTCCGTCGACGACCAGTATTTCTGGTTCGTATTTGCTCTTCTGGGCGGTTTCGACACAACGGGCTACCGTTTCGGCCTCGTTACGGGCGGGGAAGATAACGCAGAGCTTGGCTTCAGCCGCCTTGGGGGAAGGGGTGGTTTGGTTTATCTCTGAGGTAATGGTCACAGGCTGAACCTCCCTTGTTCGCTGATTAGCTGGTCGGGGGGTACGCCGAGCGCCTGAGCCAGTTTCCTGACCGTGCTCGGCCTGAGCTTGGTCTGGCCGTGCTCCGCCCGATAGATGGTGCTTTCGTCGACGTGGGAGTGCCGTGCCAGCTCCTTGCGGGATAGGACCCGGGTTCTTCTGATTTGCTGCAGGTTCCCGTTCATTTTCAAGCTATTGTCGGTATTATAACATTAATGCATTAAATATGCAATAGCTATGCACTAAATATGCATATAGATACAAAGAGTATTGGCTGGTGGACTAAAGCTGGTTACGGCGAGGCCTGTGTTTACAAAGCCGATTTTTGGGGTTAAAATAGACAGGTTCGGGCGGTTAGCTCAGTGGTTAGAGCGCTTGCTTCACACGCAAGAGGTCACTGGTTCAAGTCCAGTACCGCCCACCATAGGCATGGCATGAGGTTGTTAGCCCTCTTGGTTGTTGAGCAAAAAGGGTGTGGTTGAATACAAAATATATCTTAACAGTTCCAGATATTGATTCAATCCTCTAGGCAATCTATGAAATGTCCCCATAAAGGATACCACTTCTTAAGTTAGAATGGGATACATTTTAGTACCAGTAGCCGGTGGATAGTATCCGAAGGCGCTATGAGATCGGAGCTGCTTGTATTCTCTCTGCCACTACTTAAGGATTATCTTCGCTTCGGTTAGGGTAGACAGATTATGGTATTTCCCTACTCCCGCGTGTAAATCTACCTACGATTAACCAGATTCATATCTATTCTTTGTCATATCATAATAATTATCAAGCTAATCTAACTCTAGCACTGCCCTCTTTATCAATGATTCAGTTATCGATACCTTGTGAGCATTCATGCTGAGTGGCAGTGATTTGCATACCACTGCTTTGGCCAATGTCTCCGCTAAGCTTTTGCTTATACTATTGCCATTAAGGGCTTCTTCGGCTTCAACACTCCTGTATGGGGTTGGAGCCACTCCGCCAAGCACAATCCTTGCCCTTGTGACAATCCCTGCTGGCCTTGTGATAGCTGTCGCTACACTTGAGATAGCAAAATCTATCGCCTTTCTCACTCTAAATTTGAGGTACCGCTGCTTAGTGTCAGGCCTGATTTTCGGTACTCGGATCTCAGTAATTATCTCATTTGGCCTGAGGACGTTCCCCAGATCTGTGAAAAATTCCTCTAGCGGTATTATCCTCTCCCCAACTGGGCTAGCTACCTTTATTTTTGCCTCTAGAGCTATTAGGGCTGGAGCCATATCTGATGGGCAAACAGCATGGCAACGGCCTCTACAAAAAATAGCATGGTACCTGTTATCACCATGCTCAGCATAGCAGAACTCGCCACCCTTACGATAACAGAAGAAAGAAAGGCCCGTGCTTGGTGACCTTCTGTAGTACCAGCATCTGACATCTTGACATAGATTTCCGCCTATAGTCGCCATGTTCCTAACTTGAGGTGATGCTGCTGAGTGAGCTGCCTGAGCGAGTAAGCCATATTTGGCTTGGACTGTAGCCGATGTCTCGATGTCTTTGATGCTAGTGAGGGCTCCTATCTTTAGTCCCTCAGCGTCCTCTGTGATATATGCTAAGCCCGTTATAGTCTTTATATTCACTAGGACACAGGGGTTTATCACCTTATTCTTCATCAGGCCCATCAGATCGATGCCACCTGCTATAACTTTTGCTTCTTTACCATATTTATTGAGAATAAACAGGGTTTCGTCTATAGTTCGTGGGTCAAAATGCTTGAAATACCCCCGCTTAGCCCAGTGCTTATCGACCAGGGAAATAGCTTCATTTAAAACCTGGTTTCTAACATATCCTAATTCCTTCATCTTGACAACCTCCCTGATTATTTTCCTAGCGCTTCAAGGATGCTCTCTGGGCTAAGGTGAGCTCCTCTAAGCCTAACCCCTATCGCATTGTAGATGGCATTAGCTATGGCAGGTCCTGGACTACACATCCCCGTTTCGCTGCAACCCTTTGCGCCAAAGGGACCCCAGGGCGTGGGGAATTCAACAAGCGTTTCCTGCATATCATTCATTTTAGGCATATCAAGGATAGTCATAATCTTATAGTCCAGCAGGTTGGGATTTAGCATCGCTCCCGTGTTCTTGTCAATTATGACATCCTCAGATCTAACCCAACCATTAGCCAAAGTAACGGACATGTCTACTTGGTTCTCTAAAATTTGAGGGTTTATGGCTCTCCCGCAATCATTTGCTAGTGACAGCTTTAGCACGTTCAGCTCCCCGGTATCTGTATCCACCTCAACCTCGGCGATAGTGACAGCAACAGAAAAGCAATACACGACTTTTCCTGTTTTCTCGTCTATTATCGGAACGGGCATATTTGCGCTAGCTGTTATCTGAAAGCCAGCCAAGCACAGTGATGCAATGGAAATTCCTGTCTCGCCGCGATCCTTAGCAGACTCCAATTCCCCGAGTCGACTCTTCTGCTCGGAGGCTGAAGTTGCCCTCTCAGAAGCTGCCTTAATATAAATACTCCCATCCTTAGCTTCCAGATTTTCTGGCTTCTCGCCCAAACTTTCCGCAGCCATCTGAAAAAGCTTGTGCCTGACCTTATCAGCAGCAAGCTTGGCAACAGTTATCATGGAAGATGTCCCCTCACTACCGATATTCCCCATACTCGCCGGTACCACGGCAGTATCTGCCATTGTAACGTTGACAGATTCAAACGGTAATCCAAGTGCTTCAGCAACAACTTGAATCATTGCGGTCTTGAAACCTTGTCCTATTTCAGTACCCATTGTTAATACATTAGCTGTTCCATCTTGGTTCATTTTTATAGTGGCTGAAGCTTGCCACAATGCACCATGATGCGTACCTATAGCTATGCCTATACCCCTTCTCTTTGAACCGTGGACTGCTACCGGCGTCTTCCACCCCTTCCACTTTTCTTTCCATTCAGCTTTCTGAGCAGCCCTCCGTATACACTCAGGAAAGCTATCAAGGTCAGGGCCCAAAATACCCCATTCTGCGGGACCGAACACTACATTGGGGACCTCTATAGCTCTATCACCAGCCCTCATACAGTTCTTTAGTCTAAATTCTACGGGATCCATACCAATTGCTTCAGCCGCTTCGTCTATTAGCCTCTCAATACAGAATCCTGCCTCAGGGTCTCCAAAGCCATTCAACGCTCCGCTTTCTATAGTGTTGGTTATTACATTACATCCTTCCCATTTAGAGTTTTGCCAGCGGTAGAGCATACTGGAAGTAACACCACCTGAGGTAGCCAAAATCAGGGAATCGTAAGCGCAGTCCCTACCCCAATTTTGCATCATTCTCGTTTGCATGGCAGTGATAGTACCATTCTTTTTAACGCCTATCTTGCCATAGGTCTCGTAACTGGGGCGGCTCATGGTACCAATGAAGTCTTCCTGTCTGCTAAAAGCTGCCTTCACTGGCCTACCAGTTTTTTTCGCCAGTAAGGCAACAAGCGTCGCTATCTTCTGAGGCTCCTTGGCACCATAACCTCCAATAACCGGGGAGGAAATAAGTCTAACTTTGGACTGCGGCAGGCCTAGACATGTAGCTAAATCCTGCGATGCCCACAATGCAATCTGGGTATCAGCCCAACAGGTTAGCTCGGAGCCAGACCACTCGCATATAACGGCGCGTGGTAATGGGGAGCAGTTGTACTGCCTTGGCGTCTTATATTTACCTTCCACTATATAATCGGCTTGCTTAAACCCTTTACCCACATCACCATATTGCAGTGTCAACCACCCCTCTGGGGTAAATCGTGGCACTGGGTTATAGTCAGTACCATGATATAAGCTGCTACCATACTCAGAATGTGCTAAAGGGGCACCGGGTTTCGTTGCCTCTTCCGTGTCAAAGACCGCTGGTAGTACCTCATATTCTACTTTTATCAGATCCAGTGCCTCCTCGGCTATCTCCTTCGTTTCCGCTGCTACTGCTGCCACTTCTTCCCCAGCACAATGCACCGTCTCGTCGAGGAGATACTCAAGCTTTCTTCTCGGGTGAACTTTAGGTACGTTCTTATGTGTGAGGACACATTTTACTCCAGGCAACTCTTCTGCCCTGCTCGTGTCTATCCTTGTAATTTTAGCATGGGCATGTGGACTCCTTAGGAATTTTGCGTATAACATCCTGGGTAGCTCCATGTCCGTTACATGTCTTATCTGTCCATTAACCTTTTCAAGGGCATCCGCACGTGGCAGACGCTTTCCAACTAGTGAAAACTCTTCAGCCATTTGCTTCTCCCCTCATTATCTTAGCAGCAGCAAGTACGCACTCAGTTATCCTTTTATAATTACCACAGCGGCAGAGGTTCCCGGCAAGGGTCTCCCGCACCTCATCCTCGGTGGGATTGGAATTTTGATCAAGCAAGGCCTTCGCGGTAAGTATCATTCCTGGAGTGCAGGTGCCACACTGCATACCACTGAGCTCAACAAATGTCTTCTGGATGGGGTGTAGTTCACCAGTTATCTTGTCTGCTAATCCTTCAATAGTTAGGATATCTCTACCCTCGCATTCTATGGCTAGCATTAGGCACGATAGCATCGGTTTCCCATCTACGAGGAGAGTGCACGAACCACACTCACCTTCATCACACATAATTTTCGTCCCGAATAGCCCCAGTTTCTCCCTAATGACATACGCCAATGTCCAGCTAGGCTCTACCATAAGTTCATGTTTTTCTCCATTGACAGTTAACACGATTGGTAGCAATTCCATTAACACTTTGGAGCCTCCCAGTAATATTTATGTTATCCCGCTTTGACCTGTGCCACCGCTTGTTTGATTGCCCTTCTTACCAGAACGTTTACCATCTTCCTTCTATAATCGGCGGAAGCACGAACGTCATCTATCGGCCTAGACTCATCCGAAGCAGCTTGCCCTGCCTTCTCCAGAAGGTCATCGTCTATCCTCTGCCCTTTAAGGATTTCCTCCGCTTTCTTGGCTCTTATCGGAGTAGGAGCTACTGCCCCAAGAGCAATCTTCACATCGTTTATAGTATCGCCAACCATAGTAACTAGCACAGCTACGCCCACAATTGCTAGATCAAGAGCCTTTCTTATAGTGTGCTTTAAATACACCCCACCACTCCGCGGTAGGTTTGGCACTTGAATCTCAACAAGTATCTCATCAGCTTTGAGAGTAGTCTGTCTAGGACCGGTGAAAAAGCTCTCCATAGCTACAGTCCTCTGCCCGCCAGATCCTACTATCTTTGCTCTTGCCCCTAATACTATCAAAGGTGGTGCTGTTTCAGCTGAGGATGCAGCATTGCACAAATTGCCACCTATGGTAGCTCGATTCCGAATCTGCCTTGTTCCCAACTGGGAAGTAGCCTGAGCTAAGATGCCAAACTTCTCCCGAATTACAGGAGCCGACATGATAGAATTGATTGTGGCTAGGGCGCCGAGGCTTAAGCCCCTCTTATCATCGTAGGTTATATAGTCCTGTTCAGCAATATTCCCAATATTAATTATGTATTTGGGTGATATCTCCCCATGCTTCATTCGAACAACTAAGTCAGTTCCACCACAAATAATTCTAGCTTCATCTTTGTACCTGGAAAGCAGATCACAAGCCTCTTCGGTAGTTCTCGGGGCAAAATATTTTTGTACAAGCATTTTAAGTCTCCTGCCTTAGTACTCCTCTTTCTCTGGTATGATTAATTAATCGCTCAGGTGATTGCTATACATATCAGAGAAAGAGGAGTACCACGAATCCGAGCTTGAATAGCTCGGAAATTGTTAAGAATAGAAAGTTATGCTGGATAAAACAGTTTCATATGGTAAAATTATAGTATATAATTTTACCACGCGTTGTCA
>SMTZ1_10002091_pt1 | contig 20203 bp, 17 predicted proteins | sample DeeMarSWOR136_30_FD_25667 | JGI IMG/M metagenome (IMG submission 25667) | reverse complement strand
CATTACCCGGTACAGTTGCTGCAATTTTTTTAAATTGGCTCTTCAAAAGCGCCTGAGGGGAACATGGGGCGTGTTCGTCTTGCAAGCCAAAATATAATTCCCAATTTAATTTTTTGGATGTGTTTAAAATGTGTGTTTGTTTCATAGCGACAACTTTCCAATTTAAACAGGTTTTATGTTATGATTTACGCAGCTCTTTCAGCTTCCAACTCAACTCTTACAGCGCTCAGTTTTGACTTGATTTTGAGGTGTTTTTGCCGCCTGATATTTCAATTATAACAATATCAGATTCCTTACTATCATAACTATTCATATATATCAGGCAAATCAGCATTAAAAACTGTTCTAGGGTCATTGTAAAATTTAATAAAGTCTGTCGCGCTTGCCTGTCCCGGATACGGTACATGAAAGTGTTCCGTATTCGCATTTCGCCAGACCAATACATAAGCTATCCTACTGGTAACTTCATTGGTCTCAATACCTGCCAAGAGCATTTCCGTCCACCACTCCGCTATATGAAGTTTGTCTAGACCTGTCTCCGTAAGAGCAGGAATTTTATTGCGTTCATCAGCCAGCAGTACGATCGTTTCGAGACTTTTTACAAATGATTCTGCCTGCTCATGCAAAGGCGCCTGGTTCCAATGAGACCCAAGATCATAATAATTATCAAGTCCAATAATATCTACATAATTATCTCCCGGATAGGCGTACAAATATTCGGTCGTGTTATCGGGTTCTCTCATACTGCTGCGATCCGGTGAAAAAGCATAGAGCACATTATGGATGTTTTTCTCATATATCAGGTAATTAACTGTAAACCGCCACAAAGCAATAAATTCCTGTTCCGCAGCAGGACCTTTCCCCCACCAAAACCAGTCGCCGTTATGTTCGTGGAAGGGTCTAAAAATTATCGGAATAAAGGACCCGTCGTCCGCATTCAGGTCTTTCATGAATTTGGCAATTAAGTCAAGTGTTTTAAGATAACTTACATGATGACTGCCTCCTGGTAAAATATGCGGAACAGCTGTTGAATTATCCCATGCATGATTTCCAGTAACCGGGTTGTCCAGATGCATACTTATTGTATTAACTCCTCCTCTTTCGTATGCACCCTTTATCAACGATTTAATTTCGGAAAAATGCACACCATCTACATTCCTTGCCTGACCTATATCACCTATGTCCCAGCCATAAATGGCAGGAAAATCGCCGCAGACTTCTTTCACATCCGATTTATTTCCGAAACCATCATTTATCCAACCGACGCCATACGCTGTTGTCTCCTGATGACCAAATAGAAATTTATCAACAGTGTAATTTTTCAAATTGTTAAAAAGTGCGACCGTCTCTTTCGTAGCTAAACTATCAACTAACAAATCATTCGTCTTTGTTGACAGATCATTTTTAACGGATTCTGAATCATTACCAGAACAATGTATTGATACGATTAATGAGGTTAGGATCAAAAAGCTTTTTAAGATAGTTTTTTTCATAAAATGCAATCCCTCAAATTGGATGTTTGAGTTTGGCCGGGACCGTGTGATGCTATTTAGTTAGAATCATTTTCCTGGTCCGAAAAAAAGCGTTTTGATTTTGGCTTTTAGCCATTAGCTTATAAAAATAGATTCCACTGGCATGACCAATTGCATCCCAATAAAAGATGTGTTCCCCCGCTTTCTGCTCCCTACTTACAAGTGTGCGTATTTTTTGACCGGTTACGTTATAAATGCTTAAATCTACTTTGCTAGTAGCTAACAGCGAATAGCTAATAGCTGTTCTTGAATTAAACGGATTCGGATGGTTTTGATGCAATATGAAGTATACAGGAATTTCAGCATCTAAATTGTCTTCCACCTTAGTTAATATCTGAGTTTCGGGTTCGTTGCCTTTATCGTAATATTTCCATTTCGATCCAAGATTGAGATAAATTCCTTCATTATTAAACAATTGTGCATCGAAACTTATATCCATACTATCACCTGATGCCTTATGCACCTCAATGGCAATGATGTTATCCTTTTCCAGTTTGTTTAACTCTTGCTCGTCAAATACAACAACTTTAGTAACATCATTATCATCAATAGCCGATGTATAATAATCAATCGCCTCATTTGACGGCATGTTAATTCGATCAATTTCAACACCATTTGAATAAACAACAAAACCATCATGACCTTTAATTAACAATCCTAATCCGTTCAAGGAATCGGGTAAGGCAATTTTCTTTCTGAAATAAATTGTTTGTTGATCGGTCACCTCAGTATTTAATCCGGTTGCATTAAATCCAAGGGGGGCAGCTCCTTCATCCCAGGAACTATCATCATAATTATACTGATTCCAATGCAACAGTTGCTTAGTGGTATCTACACTAATATTAATTATTACAGATGAGCTAGTAAAATTATCGGATATATCGGAAGCTCTTATATAAATTGTATAATCATTTCCATGTTCAACTGCTATATCAGTTTTATGAAGATATCCCCCCTGTCCTGACTGGAATTCATATTCCATGGCCACATAATCTTTATCCGTAAAGGAATATCTGAGATAGGCTCTTTCATCGGAAATAAGTTTTATAGTAACCGGACTGCTGTAGGCGGTACATGCTGCCTCTGTTTGTAAAGTAAGTTGTGGTGCAATAGAATCATTTGCTGATAAAAAATACATTTCAGGTAAATCGCTTTCAAAATAGCTGTCCGGTTTATCGTAAAATTCTACAAAATTATCTGCACTTGCCTCTCCCGCATAGGGTGCGAAATAGTGCGTAACATCCTTATTGCGCCAAACGAGTGCCCAGGCTGTCCTTCTCGAATCTTCTCTGTAATTATACGTTTCATATAGATAATCCGTCCACCAGGTTTTGATCGGTATTTCATCTATACCTGTTTCTGTAAGGGCGGTGATTTTACCCCTTATCTTTGCTTCTTTACCCAACATATCGAGAGTGTTAGCTAAAGTCGATATTTGCCCTGAAGAGGTGAGATTGTAATAATCCAATCCCAGTATATCGACATAATCATCACCCGGATATCGGCTGAAGTATCCGCTTGCTGAAGTTACATCCTGAGGAGAAATTGCATAAAGTAAATGATGTATATTTAAAGTATCCTTAAAATAATGGACCGTCATCTTCCATAATTCAATAAATTCTTCTTCGCTGCAACTGCCCGTTCCCCACCAGGGCCATGTCTGATTATGTTCATGATATGGCCGTATTATAATTGGGATGTAAACGCTATCCTCCGTTTTAAGATCATTTAAAAATGTTCCAATCATGTTCAGCGTGTTCGTGTATGCCTCATGGAGATCACCGCCGGGAATAATGTAAGGAACCGCCTCGGCATTATCCCAGGCGTTTCCACCTGTCACAGGATTATCAAGGTGTATACTTATGGTATTAATTCCACCGCGTGAATAAGCTTCCCTGATCCATCCTTTCATATTTTCAAAATTCACACCGTCAAGATTTTCTGATTTATGGATATCTCCAATGTCCCAGCCATATACCGCGGGATAGTCACCACAGACTTCCTTCACATCAGATCGGCCATCAACCGCCCACCATCCAATACCGTATGCCAGATCATCCTGATGACCAAACAATAGATTTTCCTGACTTACATCCATCAGATTTTGGTATAGTGCTCTGGTTTCATAAGTTGCTTTGGAATCTATCTGAGCCGCAACAATTATTGGGAAAAGAAAAAATAGTATCGATAATATTTTCATTTATTTAAGTCTTAATGGATTCTTGGGTCATTCTTCTCGTAACTAATTTTTAGAACCTTCAAGAGCGTATGTCACTTTTTCGTAAACCATCCAGGTGATTGTTAAAATAAATCGTTCCATCTACTTTTGTTTTGCTTCACCTCCCCTTTTGATTTCAAGCTCTTTTTCAATTTTAATCATATATTTTTCATTCAATGGATAAAAATACATAAATCCAACGGAAAGCAAAGCACCAACAGCGGCAAATATACTGATCATCAGGAGAATTCCCAGGATGGTATCTGCTGTTTGGATCACATTTGATTCAAAGCTAAATGCGGCCAGGAGCCACCCGCTGATGGCACCCCCGATAGTCCAACCAATCTTCTGAGACATCGAAGATGAGGAAAAGATCAACCCGGTAGCCCTGCGGCCTGTCTTCCACTCGGAATAATCAGAAACATCCCCGTACATAGACCAAACCAGCGGAAAAACAATTGCGGCCGATATTCCGATTAGAATATTTACAAAAAATATCAGAATGATCTGGGAAGGCGGGATAAAGAAAAACAGGACGCTCAATGCCGCGGAAATAATCCCGGCCAGCATGAAAGTATTCTTCTTCCCGATTCTGGCGGAGACCGGTTTGGCAAGAATGACCCCCACCAGACTTGCCCCCAGCATTGTGCTCATAAACACCGATGCCAACGCGCCCTGGCCAACTTCCCCAAAGAAAATTATTTTTTGATCACCTACAAAATATTTAAAGTAGTATAGAATTGAAGCATCCCTCAGCGAATTAAAGATCAGTATTGAAATCCCGGCTCCAAGCATTAGAAACCACGGTCCATTTTTTGCAATATCGCGAATATCGTCTTTTAACGATGGGGATTTCACGACTGCTGGTTTTAATCGTTCCTTAGTTCCGGCAAAAGTTAACATAAAAAATATTGCAGCTAAAACTGCATAGACTGTTATGGTCATTTGATACCCAGAGGCCATATCAGCATCGGCACTAAAATATTCAACCAAGGAATTTGCTGTCGCGGTTACAAACAGTCCGCCGGTAAAGCCGCCGATAAATCGATAAGAGGCCAATGAGGTTCTTTCACCAGAATCATTGGTCATCACACCTAACAACGATGCATAAGGTACATTGATGGCCGTATAAACCATCATCATTAATGTATAAGTAATATAGGCGTAAATCAGCTTACCATCTGGACTCAAATCTGGTGTCGTAAAAGTTAAAACGCCTATTATTGCAAAAGGTACGGCAACAAAAAGTAAATATGGTCTAAATTTTCCCCAGCGGGTATTGGTTCTGTCTCCAATCATTCCCATTAATGGATCATTAGCAGCATCCCATACTCGAGTCACCAGAAACATGGTTCCCGCCGCAGCCGCCGTTATACCAAAAACATCGGTATAGAAAAATAACAAAAACATTGAAAACAATTTCCAAAACATTGAAGATGCCAGGTCGCCGAAACCATACGAAACTCTTTCTCTGAACTTAATCTTCATCGAATTATTCATAAATTTTTCTTTCTATTATATCGATTCAGAGACATCCTATTTTTTTGCTTCGTTCTGCTTCATGATGAAACTTATATGAGAGAAGTGTTGGGTTATTAAAACAGTCTATAAAATATGCTTAATCATTTTAGCAATATAATAAAAAAACTCAAACACAAAACTCTCTAAAAATAAAATCGACATCAAGTTCAATATTCTCATATTGACCATTACTGTATTTGCCTTCACTTATGCCCATAAGGATTCTGACAGCCTCTTTACTCATTTGCTCTAAAGGTTGTATAACCGCAGTAATCGGCGTATAAGAAACCCTATATGCAAATGTATCATCAAAGCTGATAATTGACATATGGGTGGAATAAGAATAAAACCATCGACTTGTCCATTCTTTAAAACATCTAATTGAGTGGCACACTTTTCTTCATTCTCATCTGAGTTGCTGAAAATAACTTTGTAATTATAGTTTGAAGCTTCAATCTTAACATGCCTGCCAAGCCCTGAGGAATTCTTATCTAGCCTAACTCTAATTTCATTAAAACGCTTCTTCGATCCCAAAATATACACCGTTGGTGTTCTTGCCAAATCCGATATCCATGCGTAGATTGATTTTTTGTTCTTTGTCAAAAAGAAAACGGAGGCCTGCGCCATAGCTGGGTTTCAGGTTTCTTATTTGTAAACTAGTAATCTCACCAACAACGTCACCCGAACCGGCAAAAACGACAAAACCCAATCGCCACCAGAAGTACTGACGATATTCCAGTTGAAAGGCCAGATAATCGTAATCCCGGTATCTGCCCTGAAAGTAACCGCGCATAATACTACTGCCGCCCAGAGCCGGTAATTTGAAAAAAGGTGGCGAACCACTAACTGAGTTAAAATAGACCTGCACTGCTAAAACATGATCAGGAGCAAAGGCCCAATAGCGCCGGGCATTTATCTCTACCCAGCTAAAGGTGTAATCACTGGTAAGATCTTTGGTATAAATCAAAGCCTTTGCCTGAGTCATGCCTCCATGATTTGGGAAGAAAACCTGATCACGTGTATCCCATATCCAAACCAATCCTACGCCTGATACAATACCTCCCACTCTACCCGTGAGAGGTATATCAGCATTGAGATGAGGATTATCTTTTGTATCCACGATCGTATATTTTTTGTATTCAAAGACTAATCCGGCACGATCACTAATGATGATAGCCGGCGGTATTTGAAAATCAATCATTCCACCTACATTACCCAGGATGTACTGTTCCGTTCCAAAATCACGCGTGTTATTGCCAATTCCATAAAATCTGTCCACCTTATGACCGTATCTTATATCGATCGTGGAAGCCATTCTGTTTCGGGCAAAATACAAATTTGACACCAATGACAGTTCATAGGACTTATTGGTTGAATAAAATCCGGAAAAGGTTACATTAGAGGGATTAAGCAGAGAATCTTTTTTGGTATAAAAGGTTACCACTCCTCCGGAGCCAAAGGCGAATTGGGTTTCCGGGGTATAATAAACATAGGGATAAGCACTTAAATTAAGTTTGTATTGACGGGTAGTATCAGAATCAGATTGACTATATAACATAATGGGTAGCAGAAGAATACATATCAGAATAGCTATCAATTTTGATTCTGAGGAGTATAGTCGATTTTGAATTCTGCTCATATTTATTCCCAAGATTTCATTAGGGTTATGGTATAATAGTATTAGCCGCCTTTCCTGCCGGATTGCTGGCCATGCCCGACACATCGATCATGGGTGGAACGGGGATCATATTCGATCCATCTTTAAAATAGTATCTATCCGGTTCACTAAACCAAAAAAATTCATCGGGAATTTCAGAAGACGCAAAATCAAATATTTTCAGCAGTCAGAAGTTGCCAACTTCTGACTGCTGAATGCCTACTGTTTAATCTTCCTTATTTTAATCACAATAATGGGTTTTTGTACGTTTGATGTAAACAATTTTCTTCTCTTCATTGATGCTGTAGACAATGCGGTCTTTGTGAGTGAGTCTTAGCGAATAATTGCCCTCTAAATCACCTAATAGTTCTTTACCCTCATAGGGATTATCAGCGACAACATTAACTAAAATATCCTTTAATTTTGCCTTTAATTTTGAGGATAATTGGTTTATATCTTTTAGTGCAGTTTTAGTTATTCGTATCTCATACTCTGGCATTGCTGCTATAGCACCTTTTCCAACGGAAGAGTATCACCATTTTCAATGTCTTTATTTGCCTGTTCGATGCTCTGTTTAAATCCAGGTACTGATAATAATTCTATTGTCTCAAGTAAATTTTCATAATCATCCTCGGATAAAAGGATGGCACTACCGCTCTTTGATGTAATGCGAACCTGTCTGTGTCCACGAATTATATTCTTTATCAGATTGAATAATCTTGAGCGCGCCTCTGTTGCAGTAAATGTTTGCATATTAGTCTCCTTTAGGTACCATCATATGTACGTACATAATATAGTACGTTTTATTTCGGAAATCAATTTTTTATTTAGAAAAGAAATTTAAGTTTGATATTCGTTGGTCATTAGGCTAAAGATGAGCAATTAGTGATCCCTCGCGGCACTCAACCTCCGACCAACGGCTTAAAAGGACGTTTCCCTATTAACGTAAGACCAATAATAACAGTAGCTAAGAACGATTGTCGATTAGAATTTAAAAGAAATAGTACACCCTTATTTTTTCCATATTTGAGCATATTTTTCATAGATGACCACACCATCATCTACCACCTATATACCACCTGAGTAGCTACCCCCTACCCCCCCTTTGTACCCCATACACCTATTTTTAGAAAAGGCTTTTTAGACATAATAACCGTTCTTAAATGTGTGCTATGATTTTGAGCAATGAGTAATGGTTTAGAACGAAGTAGCATTTCTTCTAGCTATACCCCCCAAATATTATTATTTTCCCTGTGGGGGCATTTTTCATAGTCTACTGCAAATAAACACACCAAAAATATATGTCAGAGTATGGGTTGGGCTATTTAGGTGGTTATATTGACTCCTACATGATATAGGACCGATTTTTGTTGAAATCGTGTTCCATCTTGTGTATTTTTTTGAGCATGATTCTCTGTCAATTATTATCTTTATTAATAATACACTCATTATTCAATAGAAGGTTTTATTATGCGAAAAAACTATTCTTGGTATTCGATTGGGCAAGTTGCAATGGTTTTGCTTGCAGTATTGTCCATAAGATTTTCAGATGCCTTTGCTGGAGGCAAGGTGGGAGTATACGGCATTCGTATGGTACCTGATGGTGTAGATGCTGAAAAATATAGCCGGGCAGGTTGGGGAATAGGATTTCATGTAGTAGCCCCTCTTCCACAGCTCTGGAATGTCCTTGCCGGCGTTGCAGGTTTTGAATATATAAACCTCATGGATGAAACGATCGAATTTAGAGATAACATCACAGGATTAAGAGCTGAACAGCAGACAAATCAGCATTACATTAGGCTCCTTATTGGATCTCAAGTAGGGGGGCATGGTAGTGCGTTCCTTAGACCACACGCAGGTTTAAATCTGGCTTTGATAAATTATGGTATCTCTACAGACGTAGTAATCCCTGACGACACAGATAGAGAGAATGAAATTCGGCAGAATTTAAGTAGTGAAAATCATTGGGTAGTAGGTTACGATATAACGTTGGGAGTTGATTTAAATTTTTCAAACAAGATTGCACTTGACGGGGGCGTGCGATATTTGAAAAGTTATTCTGTACCACAACAGCTTGGCGAAGGATCGGTTACTATTCATCCCCAATATTTTCAAATATATCTCGGAATAGGGATTTCATTTGATATGATTGGCAAGAAGCAGGACAATAGAAATAACCTGTAAGAAGTCGGATACGTTTATGTTATGAAACTTTTTTATTAGAGATCAATTGACTACAATTACTCTCTTTGCATTAATGTAATCCTTCGACTTCTCGGGGATACACCTCCCCAATTCCATGCCTTTAAAGCCGATTTTTGTTGCAAATCCTGGCCTATTCTGTATATTACAATAATAACATCCTTCTTTAATAATTCTAAAATATGGAGTGCGTTCAAATCTATAGAAAGAATAAAAGTGAATATATTAGAAAAGAAATCAATATGAATAGGAATAGTATCATCACGATTAGCTTGATATTAATTTCTTATATCATACTTTTCGCTCAACCCTGGAAGATTTATCCTTATCATAAAGAGGGTACACTTATTTATTTTCCACGGGATGAGGGCTCTCATTCAGAGTTTAATCCTGGATCAGGTACTGAATGGTGGTATGTTAATATGCATCTTGAAGGAGAAATAACAAAACGCGAATACAGTGCAATGGTGGCTTTTTTTAATTATAATTTTCGTATCTTCAATATTACTAACGAAACCAATCACGAATTTCTATCTTTTACAGATTTTGGATCACTATCATCATCAAACACTGACCTTAATTTAGTTTTTACTCTATTATCCGGTGGAACAGACCACTGGTTTACTAAAAAAGATACTCAGGGACGATTATTGCCTTTTCAATATCATGTCGAGGTGGGTGATGAGAACAATAATCTTAATATAGACCTGGATGCACAAAAGCCACCTTTAATTGTAGGTAAGGACGGTTTAGTAACAGTCGGTTCTGGGAATTCATATTATTACTCACAAACCCTTCTGACTGTGACAGGTAACTTGACATTCAAGGGCTATCTAGAACCAGTAAGCGGAAAAGCCTGGATCGATCATCAATATGGTCCCTTTTTTTTAGCTCCTGGGGGAGATGAATCGTATGAGTGGTTCAGTGTGCAGTTGGATAATGGAATGGATATTAATATTTGGAATATTTTTACTAAGAAGGACAAGATTCCTAATGATGACAGTTACAGAATATGTGCCCTGTATATTGATGATCAAACCCAAGACACTACTTCAGCATTTTCATTGACGCGGAGGTTTTTCTGGGAATATGACGATGGTCGTTTTTTCTCCAGTGGATGGCGGTTTATTGATCAAATCTATAATATTAATCTGGCTATTATCCCGAATTTTCCTAACCAAACTGTTCCGTTTTTTTTAGCTCCCTTCTGGGAAGGAAGCTGCAGTGTTAATGGCTTAGTAAATGGAGATTCCGTTAAGGGACTAGGTTTCGCTGAATTGCTGCATATATATGAAAATCCAAAAATAAAACTTATTTCACCAAATGGTGGAGATAAGTGGGATGGCAGTCAGCCCATCATCTGGACAACAGAGAATCCTGATGATGGGAATCCTCTACAATATGATATTTACTATAAGCAAGGTGTAGAAGGTTCTCAACATCAGATTGCATCTGCTCTGTCAGATACTTCATATTTATGGGATGTTTCCAACCTGGTAGGAATGGATAGTTGTTTTATTTTAATAGTTGGTTATTCAATTGATTTTACAATTATAGGTGTTGACACTTCTGATGCGATGTTCTCCATTGTATCTCCTGTGTCACTAGGTAATTTTGATGGTTTAAAGGCAATTGAGTACACATTATTTCAAAACTACCCCAATCCGTTCAACCCATCAACCAAAATAAAATTTGATCTACCCACACCCGAAACAGTTAAAATAGAAATCTACAATATAATTGGTCAAAAAATACAAAAATTACTCAATAAACCAATGCCAGCAGGCTATCATGAAGTTGAGTTTAACGGACAGAATCTGTCATCAGGTGTATACCTGTATCGGATTGAGGCAGGTGAATGGCAGGATGCGAAGAAGATGATTCTACTTCATTAGTCTTTAATCAAACAACTTTTTCTTAACTACTAAAACCCAATCTTATTTGATTCGGTCTTTCTTTTTGTAGTAAAAATTGTAGTAACTATACTCAGAAATACCATAAAAATCCCATTTTGTAGTAACACTGAATTAAATTGACGACATCACAAAGGAAATAGACAAAACTTAAATTTCTATATATTTCCATACTATAATATTATATTTTCTTTGTCTATTCTTTTTGCGATTTATTCATACATAGTACTATTTCTTATAGTAGAATGGACAATAAGAAGAATATTATTTTTACTTTTTCATTTATAATTCCAAGTAATCTTCGTAAACGTATGGAATTAAAAGTGAAAAATACTCTACCCATTAAAATAAGGAGTTATATTGTGAAAGATGGCTCTGAGTCTCAATCAAGTGGGAAAAAGAAACATCCAAAGGTCCTGCTTACAATAACTACTATATATGGAATCATATATGTAACATTAATTCTCAGTTTTCTACTCTTCGAGAACCCCAATTATAATAATATTACTCTTGAAGGAGTTATTGTTAGTTTGGCATTTATCGTTTTGCTTATAGGATATTATTTTTCATGGAAGAATGAAATGATAGCAGGACTTATATTCCTTTTCTGGTGGGGCATGATGTGGTACCTGGGACTTTTTGTAGCTGAGCGTGATAGAGGAGCTGGTGTTGTTATGGGTGTGCCTATGTTCATTATCGGGATTCTATTCATAGTTTATTGGTATAGAAGAAGGGTAACAACTAACAATAGTTGAATAAAATTTAAAGACCATAAACGTGAAGATTATTTGGTATTAAATAACAATTTCAGATTGGACTAAAAGAACGCTCTGATACGTCAGATCCAATTAAAAATTACGATAAGATTCAAAAAATATTTCATACTGATTCTTGAAGATAAAAACTTTACCAAATTTATTTTCAAGAGAAGACCGAATCCACCTTGATTCGGTCTTCTCTTTTTGTAGTAAGGATTGTATTAACTACCCTCGAAAAAATCCCAAAAACACCCTTTTGTAGTAACTTTGTAGTCAATTTTTGACATAAAAATAGGACTCACGAGAGTGCCGTAAGTCCTTGTTTTTTAAAGGTGGCGCCTCCCAGAATCGAATTGGGGACACACGGATTAAAAGTTCGTTGTATAAATAACCCAATGTTCAATATTATAATATATAACACCACAGATATAAAAATAAAAACCCTAATAAACAAACCTATACCAGCAGGCCATCACGAAGTTGAGTTTAACGGACAGAATCTGTCCTCAGGTGTTTACCTGTATAGGATTTCTGATAGACTATCAATTTTCTGAAAAGATTTAATCCTCAAAGTGGCTTATAAAATCAGTTTAGTAATCAACTTATATCATTGTAAATATATAAGTTAAATATTATATTTGTATTAATGTATTTTCGGTATAATATTTGATTAAATTATTATATATATCTAGAGAATGGTTGTGCGATTTAAAAGTGTGGTATGGTGTTAGAATGATACAAAGGGAATTAATGATACATAATTTTACATATTATAAAAAACTTTCTATGCTAAGGAAATGTGTCATGATAAAGACAAAAAATCTATTCTTTTTAAACATCTGTATTATTTTAATTTTGATTCTGTCTTCAAATCCCCTAAATGCAGATGGATGCTTTTTCCCTTATGAAATAGAAAAACTTGGTAATTCAGCCGAATCACCTAATCAACGGGCCCTCATTATCCATGATGGTGAAAAGGAAACACTTTTGCTTCAGGTGAAGTACTCTGGTAGTATAGAAAATTTTGCTTGGGTAATTCCAGTGCCAGTTAGACCCGAAGCAAACTCTATATCAACAGCTATTGATTCAATATTTCAAGAACTTCATGATATAACGCAACCGAAAGCCTATAGATTTGATGGATATAATAGTTTAGGTGGTGGAGGTTCCCGGGATAATAAATTCGATGACAATTCTAGTACCATTCCTTCAATGGAAGTTCAGGTTTGGGAACAGCTTCAAGTTGGACCTTTTAGCGTTTCGGTGTTATCTGGTACAGATTCTCAAGCTTTGATCGATTGGCTAACTTATAATGGATATCATTTTCCTGATCATGCTAATTCAATAGTAGATTTTTATATTCAAAAGAACTGGTTCTTTTTGGCTACCCGTGTAGACATACAGTCGGCACAGCAAGAATCAAATTCATCCTACCAGGCAGGATTGCCTGCACTTAAAATGACATTTCGTACAGAAAAGCCGGTCTTCCCCTTGCGGATTTCCGAACTATCCTCCGCTAAATGGAATGAAATTGAACTATATGTAGCAGCTCCCCATAGAATGGTTTGCGCAAGCTATCAAACTGAAGAAATGGATCGTGATAAACTACAAAAGTTGATTGAAGCACAGGTGATTAATTCTAGCAGTAGTTCTAATACTGGCCTTGCCTGTGCATGTGAGCAAATCACGGATTCGGACCAAAAGAATTCTATTTACGATTATGAGTCTATTTTCAGAAATAAAATCTTGTCTTATGATAGACCGACATTCGTTATCGAACATGCATCCATGCGATATACCGCTTATGAAGAGTATTCCTTTCCAGGCAGTTTTAATGGCTATTTTGACGAATATTTTGCTTCAGGTACAGAATTTTGGCTTACTCGACTCCGTACAATTTTGTCGCCAAAAAGTATGACCGATGATGTTACCTTTATTCCAGATTCTCAAGGAGATGAATGGCTTATATTAGATATTTTTATTGAGGATAAAGCAGTAAATCCATGGTCTGCATCTATCTTGAGTTTGCCGGGATTTTTATTACTTCCACTCTTCTTATTCAGGAATGTTAGAAAAAGATATAGTCAAAAATTGATACTTACTATATTTCTGATTTTCATTGCCACAGTATAAAATATTTATTTTCATTCGAAAATAAACTATGAACAGGTTCAAGATTACTTCAATAGTGATATACCTGTTTCTTGTACAAATAGTATGGAGCCAAGGAAATCAGGAAGCAATCGATGCTGCCCCTAAAGCCGGTGGAACAAGAGCACACTCTATGGGCGGTGTTACAATTGCTACTAATCACGGAATCGATGCACTTTATGGAAATCCCGGGGGACTTGCAATTATAAAAGGGCTGCAAATCTCAATCAGTGGATTAGGCCAGATTTCCGGAGCATCTTACTTTGAGGAAATGTTTTACAGAAACAGGAAAGAATATTATGATACAGATTTTAAATTTCAAAGCATTGGTTTTGCCTTACCTATCACTATTCCCAAGACTTCAATTAAACTTGCATGGTCAGTAGGATATCGCCGCTTCTATGATTGGAATCGTAAGCAGACGGTAGAATCCGAGATAAATTATAATGATGGAAATATCCTAAAAACAACCACAACATATAAAACTCAAGGTCTATTTAATGTACTTTCTATTGGTCTAGGAACAAATATCTCTGAAAGACTTTATCTGGGTATGTCAATTAATGTTCCTTGTTGTAAAACATACAAAACCAAATTAGAAAGTATATACAGATATAATAAATCCCTTATACAAGAAGAGTGGGATGTTCATGCAAGTAATTTGATTCAATTGGGTAGTATTTTTCAAGTTACATCAAGATTAACGTTTGGGGTATCTTGTTTAATAACACATAAATTCGTAATCCAGAATGGGAATCTAAAATCAATTTATAATAACTCTATATCCTATGATAGAATAGATAACAAAGACGAATGGAAAATCCCAAGCACCATTGATTTCGGTATTTCATACCAATTAAAACTGAATTTACTTTTGGCAGCAGATATTCAAAGCCGACCTTGGGAAAATATTAGAATCAACGATCTTCCAATTGATGACGTGAAAAATGGAAATGCATACCGATTTGGTCTTGAGTATGTAAATCGAATCCAATTCAGAGGGGGATTTGCTTTAGATAGATTGCCTCTTCTGGATACTTACAAAAATCCTGTAAACATAAAAGAAATTACAGCAGGTATTGGATTTCAATTTTCCCATGTGAATGTAGATTTTGGAGCATCTTATAAATATACCACATTCAATGCAAAAAAATGGGGCGAAGTTGGGGACTATACTATTCGTGAGTTTGTAATCTATGCGACTTCGAGAATTCAAATTCCAAATAAGAAAAAAGTGTGCTGCTCCAGTAGTATGTATCAAATGTAGGGGACAGCGGTAAAAGCTACCCCATTCTCTCGCCTCCCCAATTCCATGCCTTTAAAGGCGATTTTTGTTGTAATCGCTGTGTAATTGATTATATTTTTGTTACGAATGGTCATGTCATTAAAAGAGTTTCAATAACTAACGAACAGGTATATGACATTACTCTTCATATTAGTGAAGAAAATGTTACTACATGGCCGGACATTCATACAACAGATATGGCAATTAATTCACAAGGAATTATTTATCTAGTGGGACAAGCTGCATTTGATAACAAATCAGGAGGTAAAAATGAACTCATATTTGAAACTGCTTTTATTAATTTTCACAATAAGTATGATTTTGAGTTGTAACAATAATAATCCAATTAATCCAAATAACACCAATGAATTTGCTTACCCCTTGAAAATTGGAAATCAATGGGAATATAATAGGACATTTTCAATCTTCAATATTAGACCAGAGACTCTAAAAAATAATCCCCCTATCGATACAACAATAACATCTTCCGTAATTATAAAAATCATAAAAACGGAAACCATTCTTGATTCAATTAATACTTTTGTATTTCAAGAGACAGTTCTAGAGAATAGTAACATGTTTATTGATACTTCGTACTACGCCAATCTTGATAGTGGTTTATATTTCTATGCCTATCTTGGTCCTGGAATTGTTATACCTAAAGTTGCTCATAGTATTAGAATATTATTTAAGGGTAGATATTTTAATAGTATTCGAGAGGTTACATCTTATATAACTAAGACCATTCCACAGAACTATATTCTTATAGATTCTTTAATATATGAAATTCCTCCGTTACAAAGTCTAAAATATCCAATGAAATTAGGATCACGGTGGACATATAGAGATCCTGGACAATCGTGGCATCTATAAAAAAATTCTAAACTATGAATACATAAAGGTAGATGCAGGTAGTTTTATTTGTTATAAAATTCAATGGCTTTATGATATGGACAACAATAGTATATGGGATAATGATATAGTTTTTTATGATTATGTTTGTGAAAAAGGACTAATTAAAAGATCTATCCTTTTCAAAGATCAAATGATAATAGGAGTGCATGAGCAAGAATTTGTTGGTTTAATTGACAGTAAAGATGAATCAATCCTGACTAATTTAACCTTATAAATAATATTGATATAATATCGCTTTCAACCACGTCCTCGAGTACTCGGGGGACCCAAACAGTAAAGATCCCAGAGTTCGTCTTCGACTTACTGAGTGATACATATCGTTCCTAATTGAACGTGGAAGCGCTGCAAATAATCTCCTGAATATTCTGTGATAGAATTACCTTTTACAACACCGATATATAGCACGGGAAATTTTCACATTTGCTTGTCTGGTATAGCAATATTATTCCATCCAAATTAAAGTAATTATATAATAGATCTTTTCTCCTTCAGTATTATTTATTTCAAAAGTATCATTTTCTTGACTTCCCTATAAACCTGTCCTGAGCTTGCCGAAGGATCACCTGCGATTATCTGATAGTAATAGATTCCACTTGCCAGATTTTTGCCGTCGAAGGTATAGGTGTAGTTTCCTTGATTCAGTTTGTTTGAGACAAGAGTTGAGACTTCTTTACCGAGTATGTTATACACTTTGAGTTCTACAAATTCAGATTTGGGTATGTTGAATTCAATAGTCGTAGATGGGTTGAAGGGATTGGGGTAGTTTTGAAATAAGGCAAATTTCAAAGGTACGTTTATATCATTTGTTGCTATATTATCAATCATAACCCTTTCAAAAGGTGACTCAATAGCTCCCATATCTACATAATCATCAATGTTGTGTGGTCTGGTTTTACCTGAATAATCTGTGGCAGGACATGTATACCATACATTATTTATTTTAATGGAATCCACACCGTTACCCACACACCAGCTACTGTCGGATAAATTGAAAAGTGTATCAGCAAACAAGGGATCAGCATTGATATTTCCTTCACCTTGCCAACCACCCTGAACATCAGAATAGCGTACCCTTGCATTTCCATATATTTGTGGATTATTCTGGGCTTCATTACCCCAGACAATTGTATTAAGAACAACAGGATTTGAATTGAACGTATAAATTCCACCGCCATTTGATGAAGCTGTATTATTAACAATCGTGTTATTTATTATTTGGGCATCATTATAAGTAAGGCTAATTCCGGCACCATGTGATGCTGAATTCCTAAAAATAATATTGTTGGTAATTGAGAGACCATTAAATTGATCAAGACCTATTCCCCCACCAAATTTTGTACCTGTAACTTCATTTGTATTATCTGAAATTATATTGCCGCTAATTACCGAACCGCTTGCAGCCAGATACATATAGATACCACCGCCGGAACCTTTTCCGTTGTTAAAGCTTTTTAATTGGTTATAAGATAATTCATTATTTAATATGCAAGCTGTAAATTTGCCATAAAAATTTATGCCACCTCCCAATGCAGCCCAGTTATTCTCAGCGGGTACACCCTTACCCTGAATAAAATTATGAGTAATCTTGTTATTTTTGATAATTACTATACGATGGTATTCTAACGTATTGGATCCTCTAATTCCACCTCCAACGGCTGGATATTCAGTTGCTGTGCAGGAATTATTAGATATGGCATTATTAATTATTTTTCCATTACAGGATAATCCAATACCTCCACCATATGCACCGGTCATTCCATTAACTATGTTATTCATAATTTGATTTTTTTCTAAGATTATCCATGCATTACTACCATATTCACCAGCGCCTAATCCTCCTCCAAAAGATTTGGTATCATTAGAGATTGTATTATTAATTATTCGGTTTTGTATGAAACGTCCACCTGAATTATAACAAAAAATACCTCCGCCTCCTCTAAAGGGATATTTAACACCTTCATAGGTTAATTGACTTTTTGTACCGGTACCATTAGTTATCGTAAATCCCATCAGCACAGAGGTTGTATCTTCCCCAGAAACAAATAAAACAACCGAACCACTATCAGGATTAGCAGGTTGGCTTCCATCAATAATAGTCTTGGAAATATGGCTGGTATCCCCATCAAACCATAAACGGCTGGCCACAATTATTGCCTTGCCTTTAAAGTTGATATTTTCATAATAGGTACCTTCATCCACCAGGATCACATCGCCGTCTTCGGCCGCGTTAATAGCTCTTTGTATGGTCCCATAATGAGCAGGAACATATATAATGGATGACGGTGCCGTGGCATAACCGATATGTCCATCCCATTCTGCATTGCCGCCTGTATACCACATCTGGTATGTTAAATCTGTGGAATCGAAGATGACTGAACACCACCCAACAGTAGTTTCATCCCAGCTCTCTGCTGACCCCCACCTTAATACCGGGTTTCCTGAATATTTCGTCCAGTTGCTTCCATCCTTCGATGTAGCATAACCGATTTGCCATTCGAAAAATCCACCGCCGGAATACCACATATGAAAAGTTTCACCATCATAAAATACGCTTGCGCGGTCAATTCTGGGATAATCCCAACTACCAGCTTCATAACTCAGGACTGGATTATTAGGATCCTTGATCCAGGAGCTGTCCGGATGCGGCGATGTAGCATGACCGAAACGTATCTGGTTTCCGATTCCATTCCAGCCATTAAACCACATATGGTAAATACTGCCATCAAAAATCACACAGGGTGCAAATAAATATACATCATCCCAGTTTCCTGATGAGCCGGCTGTCAATACGGGATTATTTAATGTATCCCTTTCCCAGTTTATACCATCTTCAGATGTGGCGTGGCCGATTGAAATGAGCCCATAATGTTCAGGATCGCGTGTGCCGGCATACCACATATGATAAATATTATCGATCAGAAGTACAGATGGTGTGGCAACGCTTGCATCCTCCCAAGATCCCGGTTGACCCGGGATCAAAACCGGGTCACTCTCAGAATAAGCTGATGATGTGGTAGCCGGATCATCATATTTTGTCCAGGTCCTACCATCCGGTGAGGAAGCATAGCCAATGCTTCTTAAATCATAACCCCAATACCACATTTTGTATGTCTGACCATCAAAAAGAACATAAGGGGCAACAACAAGACCTTCATCCCAGGCCCCATCCGGACCTGGATCCAACACCGGATTACTCGGATGCTTTGTCCAATTAATCTGGGCAGATAAAGTTGACGTTAAGGCAATTAGCAGAGACAAAACAACATATGTGGAAAAAATTTTCATGACGCACCTCCATCATTTTGTATACGATTAAAATTTTAATCCATTTAAATGTAAATGATTCGCTGCTTTATTTTCTCTGACGCGTATTGATCAGTGTCAGTACCTGCTCTGAAATGTTATCATCAAACAGACAGGCCAGTGACTCTAGCAATATTTGTGGTGCATTGCTGCGGCGCAATTGTTCCAGCCAGTTATTTAAGACAAATCGTCTGGGATATAAATCCATTTTTAAGATCTGAATGACGCGTTTATTTATCACCGGATCGTTACGTATAGCCTGAACAAGTTTGTCGAACTGTGTAATCTCTGTTTCTGAATTAAACATTTGTTAACCTTTTTAAAAGATATGTATTTACCATTAGAAACAGTTAGAATGAATTCAGTTAAAATATATAATCTGGTTTTTATCGATGCTTAACGTTAGTGTAACATTATTTAACTTTAGTGTAACATTTTGGATGAATTACAACGAGCAATCGGAATATTAGGCTTTAAAGAAGGGACTATTTCCTTATATATCCATTTTACTCAGGCAGGTTATAAAAGAGGATATTAATTTTTCCTATCAGTAAATTCACTAGGTAAAATACCAAATTGCTTGCGAAAGGCTCTTGAAAAATGGGATAGGTTGTTAAAACCAACTTTGAAAGCAATTTCAGAAACTGTACCCGAGGCTTTTTTTAACATGCGGGCTGCTCTTTGCAGACGTAAAGTGCGGAGAAAATCATGTGTAGATAAATTAGTCAGGGATTTAATTTTACGGTTA
>SMTZ1_10002089_pt1 | contig 20207 bp, 29 predicted proteins | sample DeeMarSWOR136_30_FD_25667 | JGI IMG/M metagenome (IMG submission 25667) | reverse complement strand
CTTAGTCATCTTCCCGATTTCTTCAAGAGGATATCTGTTGACATCTATTACGTTGTCAAGGAAATGTACAGCCATCCTAACGGTCTCCCTCAACATCTTCCAATCGATTCTACCATTGCTAACAATGTTTGACAAGTTTATGGACCCTAGGTTGCAGGATTCAAAAGGAAGCAAGGGTTGTTCTCCACAAGGATTTGTCGCCTCAATCGCTCCCACATGAGGGGTAGGATTTTGGCGATTAACCTTATCAATAAAAATTATACCTGGCTCTCCGTTTTTCCAAGCCATCATGGCAATTAAATTCCAGATTACTCTTGCCCGCAAGGTCTCAACGACTTTTCCATTTCGTGGATTTATCAACTCATATTCTTTATCGTTTTTCACTGCATCCATAAATTTGTCAGTGAGAGCAACGGAAATGTTGAAGTTATTTAACCGTCCTTCGTTTTCTTTTATCACGATGAAATCTAAAATATCAGGATGATCTACCCTTAAAATTCCCATATTTGCTCCTCTTCGTTTTCCCCCCTGTTTTATGACGTTAGTGGCAGCATCAAAAACTGAGATGAAGGATAATGGTCCAGAGGCAACCCCACCCGTAGATTTCACAACGTCATTTTGAGGTCTCAATTTCGAGAATGAGAAGCCCGTTCCTCCTCCTGTTTTATGGACCAAAGCAGCGCATTTTAATGCGTTAAATATGCTTTCCATAGAGTCGTCTACAGGTATTACAAAGCAGGCAGATAGTTGTCCAAGCCCAGTTCCTGCATTCATCAAAGTTGGGGAATTTGGCAAGAATTCGAAGAGGGTCATCTTCTGATAGAACGTTTCTTCCGTTTGTGCAACCTCTTCATCTGTTTTCCCATAAAGTTTATCAGCGGAAGCAACCGCCTTAGCGACTCTTCTAAAAAGCTGATTCGTCGTTTCAACGATATTTCGATTCTCATCTCTTCTCAGATACCGAGCTGCAAGAATCACAATGGCATTTAAAGGAAGTTTAAGGTCATCCTCTACGCCCAGCAAAGCACAGGCTTTTCGAATCTCTGCTCTTTTCTGGCGGTATAAGATGTAGGCTTTGGCGGTCTTTGCGTGCCCCGATTCAATCAACACTTTTTCCACTAGGTCTTGAACATCCTCTACGTTTGGGATTTTGTCTTGAAAATGTTCTTCCAGTAATTGCACAACGTTCTCAATTAAGCGTTCAATTTCATCCCTATTTTCACCGCCAACTGACTGCGCCGCTTTCCAAATAGCATTAGATATTTTATTTTTGTCAAACTCAACGATTCTTCCATCTCTTTTTTTTATCTTAGAAATTGATGTTTTGAGGGTGTGCTTGTCTTGAATGGATACCATTTTTTCTATAGACATAAACTCCACCGTCCTTACAGACGTATGTCGCCAGAACAGGCGTCGAGTTTTTTGTACTACTCACAATAAAAAACTTGTCTATGCATCTGTGGAAAATCCTACATATCACATTTCAAAAAGTTCAAATAAGTTTGCATTATAACTGTCTACAAACAAACACCTCGAACAGCCAAAAACTTTCTTCACTTGAATAACTTTTGTTACTTTTGTGCCTGAAAGGTTCTCTTGATGCACGCACTATCCACATGTGGGACAAGAGCTGCTTGAGCTTGTGCTGCCACCCACAAATTCGTTTTCACCGTAGAGTTTCTCCCAACACTCTGAGCACACCTCGATATGCCCTAACTCTTTGTGGTTAGCGCTCAACAAGGATAAATCCTTTCCATTCTTACCGCAGATATCGCACTTCGCCATCTTACTTCTACCCCGACCAAAAACGGAGAAAATGCAGCTCTTAAATCTTTCTTTTGAGCTTACGGTTGTAGACATCACCATCTGCTAAAGGATTGAACAGAATTTGACAATAAGGGTTAGAGTGAGTATTGACTCTGACAAGTGTGTTGAATGTACAAGGACTACTCACAAAAATGCGAAGCGCAGGCAATGAGAATCGTTCATATGTAAAGTTCCAATTAAAACTATGTCCTTTGCCATCTAACTTCACTATTTCCCTTTGAAAGGATAACTTTTTTCGCCAGCTCTAATCGGCACTTCCAGCCAGTTTTCTGGAGGAATGAAGGGACATGTGTATGCTTCACTGTAAGCACACCATGGATTATATCCTCTGTTGAGATCGAGAATCCATTTTCCTTCAGCGGTGCGGTGTCTCTCTGGTTTTAAATCAAGATATCGACCCGCCCCATACGTTTCCTTCCCTGAGGTTTTATCTCTGAAAGGAACCCAAAGTCTTTCCTCTTCACGGCCACTCTTATAGGCTTGAAGTATACATTGATTCCCGTTAACTTCAAACCTGAATTCTCCCCAACGAATAAATTCTCGTTCTCCATCTTGCGAAGTTGCCACTATTATTTTCTTCTTCTCCTCATGCTCGACAAGTGTCAACACAAAGCGCAAATCTGGATCTGGAGGAAAATAGCTAAGACCCTTACCAACAAGACTGCTACGTTCTTCACGAGATATCGGTGACCGAGGATCTAATATAAAAAACCTGTTTTTCTCCTCGCGTTCCCTTTCTAGACGGGCTTTCCACTCAGAAATATCCAAAGCAAATTCACCTTTTTTATTCATAATTCTATAGTCATACGTGTATAAGATTTATCACTTTGTCTGCATGTGTGCACTACTTCCTCAAAAGGACGACGAATTCGTTGTCAAAGTTGCATAGATTTTACTTGCGCGCGATAGATTTGATGCCTGAGCCACAAGGTTCCTCCAACGCTAATGCACTATCTGCATTACCTATCGTGGACAAGCTTCCACACATTTCATGCACCTTGTACATTTGGAGTAATCTATAGTCGGGGGCTTCGACTCTTTTACGGCTTTTCTAGGCACGCATTCACGCAATAATAGCATGCACCACAATCACCAATCACCGCTATATACACGGATTTGTCGTATCTGTATTTTCGCACTTCGTTTGACTTCAAATTTGCTTCCAAGCAGTGTAATTTACCTTCTTGTTAACATCCTTTTCTATATGAGCCATTCTAACAACGTATTCTTCACTCTGAAAATCCAGAGACCCGTGTAGCCTTCCAATGTCTAAATGTATGGAGGAAAAATCTGCAACAACCTCTTTTTCTTCAGTGTCATAGCTATTCTTGCACACGACAAAGGATTTATATTATTTTGTGCATAATCACAAAAGTGAGTCGAAATGACATACCCAAGTAGACGATCTGGATTTGCTACTCATAAGGAATGCACTCACTTTAGCAACGGGTTCTGCATGTTAAACGACGTTAAAGTGGGTCCTGATCAACCGGCTTGCCCGAACTTCACACCCAAACACATGATGAAAACTCCTCGGACAGTAAGCCCATACCAACAACCAAGGCAAACCCTTCAAATTCCGTCACCGTTCAGACAAGGTTTTCTCATGCTGCCTAGCTATTTTGAAAACGTTTACACAACAGCTCAACAGCTGATGCTTCAGCGTGGCTATAATTATCCTCAACAGCGTGGCGTTTACTACATGTCGAGTGGCCTCGGAGGCAATAGAGGTGGTGGTGGAGGAGGTGGTGGAGGTCGTCGTGGAAGAGGAAGAATGGGTGGGTTTGCAGCTGGCCCTGGAGGGTCTTGTGTGTGTCCAAGCTGTGGGTACACTGAACCTCATAAACTGGGCGCACCCTGTTTCCAACAGAAATGTCCAAAATGTGGAACTCCAATGACCAGAAAACGTTGATGGAGTATTGGTACTCTTTCAGGGGATGCCATTCCTATCTAAGATGATGGAAAGAGTGTTAGAAGTCAAGTTTCGAAACGACAGTAGCAGGCTGGCTCTATTCTCTATGATGGTGCCTGTGACTACAGAAGCTAACTTGATTGCGGTGTCGATGCAGCCACTGCTGGCAGAATATGATCTTTCGCCCATACGTATCTACAGCCTAGGGATTCTCATAAGCGGAGCAGTGACAGATTTGGCCCAAGGCATAGGAACCTTCTATAAGACCATTGGGGTCTTTGGCTAGCCTCCAGTATTCGTACTCGGCGCAATATTCGTGAGGGGATTTGAAGCATTGTTTATCAGCTCTTTAGCAGGTATCACTGGGTCTAGTAAGAGGAGAGTGTGCCTGGCTGGGAAATAACTGTCATGGTCATCGGTGTCCCTTGAGAAACGCTGGGCATATCTTCAGCTTAGCTGGAACTATAAAGCGTCTTCTTTAAAACCCCACAGAAACATGCTAACGAAAATTTAATGCCACTTGCGTGTGGAGCACAAATTTTTAGTTCATGTTCTAATTTAAAATTATAGAAGGGAGCAAAATGAAGGAAGCAGCAATGGCTGGTGCAGCGTTTCAATATGAGTTTTTTCGGAGGCTTGTTGAAATAATGGAAAAACAGCGACCAAAGTCGTTGCCTTGTCAGAATTGTGGAAAGCCTATCCCAGTTAAACAAATAGTAATACGAGAAAACAAGGTTCTTTGCGAAAAATGCTATGAGAAACTCTACGTGCAGCGAAAAGTTACCTGAAAAGTATCGTTGTCGTTACTCAGAGAACTTCACTTAGCGAATATTTTATTAGGTCTGAGCATAGTGATTGGAAACAGCTTGAGCGTTTTGCCATTAATTTTAACCTCAAGCACTCTACTAAAATTTCGATCTTCTTTCCGCAAAATGTTCCACTTTGTCGTTAACCCTCCGCCGTAGCCACACAAAGCTAGATCGGCAGCCACAACTCGATGGCAAGGAATCAGAGGTGCAAAGGGGTTGGTCGCCATCACTCTGCCAACCGACCGAGGGCTTCCACCTGCAACTTTAGCTAAGCCTCCATAAGTTGTTGTATATCCCGTGGGAATTAACGAAGTCAGCCTCAACACTCTTTGAGCATAACTAGACAGGCGGTTCATGGTAAATTGGAAACAGAAAGAAACATCTCTACCTTCAATGGTTGCTTCTATCGCTCTCAAAATTTCTTTTGTAAGAGAATCGTTTTCTTGAACGACTTGAAAAATGGTGTTGTAGGGTAGCTCCCTTAATAGGCTTCTGAAAACATCTTTCTCGTTGGAGGCGAATGTTGTGGCGAAAATTCTGCTTTCTTCAAGGGCTACGCCACACCATGATTCGTCAATCTTTTGAAAGTGAAGGTTAACCACCATCAATACCACGAACGCACTAAGCATCTATTATGTTTGAAAGAGAAGAAATGGCTTTCTAGAAACTGTACTGCAGAAAGCCAGCATGTAAAGTTTTATGATTAAGTTTAAATGGTAGACAGTGTATAATCAACCGACATTTAGGAGAATTGTGACTTTGGTTGAACAAAATCAACAATACCCTTACTTCTTGATGCCAGGAGCAACCACCCTTGGCATGGTTTTTTCTGAAGGCGTTATGCTTGTCTCTGAGAAACGAGTAACCTATGGTTATTTTGTCACAAGCAAAGCTGGGAAGAAAGTTTTCAAAATAACTGACCACATAGGCGCAGCATGTGCAGGACTCGTTTCCGACATGCAAGTTCTGATAAGAGAAGTAGAAGCTTATGCGAATCTTTTCAAGCTAGACAACAGTCGAAGGATTTCTGTCAAGGCAGCAGCTAAAGTAATGTCAAATCTTCTCTTCGGCAGACGATTGTTTCCGTTAATTACACAGACAATTATTGGCGGAGTAGATGAAGAAGGCCCATCGATTTGGGCTTTAGATGTTTTGGGTTCTCTGATTCCAGACAAATATGCCGCAGTAGGCACAGGTGCAGAAATCGGCATAGGAGTTCTTGAGGAAGGTTACACTGAAGATATGAATTTGAAGGAAGCTAAGGAATTGGCTGTTCGAGCTATGAAATCGGCATTGAGTCGAGATTCCATGAGCGGTAATGGAGTTGACTTTTTAATCATCACGAAAGAGGGCGTCAAAGAAGAGTCGATGAAATTCTAACCTCCGTCTGGCTGTGACCCCTTTACAAAAGATTATATAAGCATATATTTTCAACAGCGAGACTGGTGCTTCCTTTGAAAATGGCGACGCGAGATATTGCTTTGACCACAAGTATGGCAGCTCTCTACGTGGCATTGAGCTATTTGCCAGGTTTTCCAGTCATTGGGGTAGAGGGGGCTACTATTGGAGTTTTGTCGGCTGTTGTTCCGGTTTTTGGTTTCGTTTTGGGTCCGTGGCTCGGTGCTTCAGCTGCCTTTGTTGGAGGTATTGTTAGACGTATTTTGACAGGTGCTAGTGTTTATTCTTGGTTGTTGTTGCCCGCTACGGTTTTGTCCGCATTTGTGGCTGGTTGTCTTAGTAGACGCAGAGTAGGAATAGTGAGAGGTTGGATGGTTACGGCTCTGGTTTTGGGTGGTTTGATTTTTGCGTGGTATTTGACTTGGGTTGGGCAGGTAGTTTGGGTATTCCCTCTTCTGCATTGGGCTGGTTTAGCTGTTGTTCTACTTTTCGGAGAATGGTTAGCACTTTTTTTCCAGCGTGGAGAGGGTCTGGAGTTGATGGTTTGTGTTGGTCTGTGCAGTTTTGTGGCTAATATGGTTGCTCAGATATATGGCACTTTAGTGTTTATTGGAGCGGCCGAGCTAGGTGTGATTGGTGCGTCGCTTTCGCCCATATTCTTCCTTGCTTTGATTCCTGTTTTTGCTGTGGAGAGATTAATTTTTACTGTAATTGCGACGGTTGTGGGTGTGCCTGTTGTTTTGGCTTTGAGGAGGCAGTTTCTTCGGTCTTAACTTTGAGTCCACTTCTTTCACGTGTTTAGTTGTTTGGCGGTGATTTTTAAATAGATTAAAATAGATGAAGTGTTGGTTTTTGATGCTAGTGCTTGTGGAGGTGAGTTGTTTTGGATAAGTTTGAGAAGGCTATGCAGATGATGACGAAGATGGGTGAGAAGGAACGGATGAAAATGATTGAGGCTAATAGGGAGCTTTGTATTTGTGAGGGTTGCCCCACATATAATGAGTGTGCTGGGGGAAAGAAGGAGTTGCTGTATTGTGCTTTGGGTAAGAGTCCGAAGTGTATAACTAAAAAGGTAAGTTGTATTTGTCCTGATTGTCCAATGACGGAGCAGATAGGGCTTAAGTATGACTATTTCTGTACGAGGGGTTCTGAGAAAAAGCAGAGGGGTATGTAACCCTTTAGACTTTCTACCAGACCTCTTGTACTTCCAGTATTTCTAGTGTTTCTTTTTCCATCCAGACGATGACTGTGTGCATGAAGAAGTCGCTTTCAGGGTTATGCCACGTGACTATCCAGCAGTCGTGGGTTGTTGCGCTTTTGGTGAGTTTGCCTTCGGTTATTCTATATTGTGCTTTGGGGTACTGGTCTATGTAGTTTTTGACTTCTTGCGCTTGCATGCTGATGTTTGCTAGTTTACGGGTGAGTTGTATGTGGACGTATAGAAGGTAGGCTGGTATGGAAACTATTGCTAGAGCTATGAGCATGACAATAATCTTGGTTTTCTTCTGCATTTCCCTCATGCAATATTATTTGGGGTGGTGCCTTATTATTCCAGAGTTTAGAACAGTGTAGTTTGTGGAAGTTTTTACCATAACTAAAACCGCGGGAATGGCTGCGTTGGTATGTTTTGGTGTCTAGTCGGAGGAGCCGATAAGGTGTCCGCCGAAGCCGACTGACCATAGGAGGGTGGGGTATGCTATCATGCGCTCCATTCCTCCTTTTCCTAGACCTAGGTAGGTTTCAAAGCCGAAGAGGATGAGTGCTACAAGTGTGAGGGCGCCGAGCAGGATGGACAGATATGATAGGGGTGGTTTTGTCAGTTTGTAGGCCAGGATAGTGGTTATTCCTGCGAATAGGAAAGTTATGAGGGAGAAGATGGCGTGCATTGTTAGGGCGTCTTCGGTAAATATGCCCACTCCCATAGCACCGATGCCTGTTATGGCTAGTGGAATTGTGAAGAGTTTGGTATTGTATGCTTTTTGGACGAAGTAGGATGAGGCAGCTACTAGTAGTCCAAGGAGGAATAGTGCTGTGTTGAAGATGACGGCGGAGGGTCCGACGCCTAGGTCGCTTATGTAGTTTTGTGAGGTGCTGTAGTCGGGGTAGAGGGCTTCTGCGAGGATTATTCCTAAGACGCCTGCGACACCAGCGATGAATAGAAGTAAGCCTGCGATTTTTTTGTTTGGGTATTGCATGGTGGGAAAGGTATGTGTGTTGACTTCTTAAAACTTAGGGTGAGATAAGACACGTGGGCGGTTGCGATTTGCGATTTGCAACAAGTCTTATTAGAAGAATGTTGTTTTGTTGTGTTGGGTTGTGTTTGAGACCTTGCCTGTTAGACCTAGGCGTGGGCGGAGAGTTAGGAAGAAGTCTGGTCTATTTAGTCGTAAAGTAATGGCATTTATAGCGGTCGTTTTGATTATTGTCGTTAGTGTGGTTGTTTATCAGATGGTTGGCGGGGATGGTTCGGATTCAAGTGGTGGTCCAGTGAAGGTTCTGCTTGTCACAAGTATGGGGAACATTACTATTGAGTTGTATTATGATATGCCTATAACTTCCGAGAATTTTAAGAATCTGGCTGAAGACGGAGTGTTTAATGGGACGATTTTTCACAGGGTGGTTCATAATTTCGTGATTCAAGGTGGAGATGCTAGTGTAAATGGAATTGATGTTCCTACGATTCCTGATGAGCTTCCGAACAAGCACAGTAATGTTCGGGGGTCGGTGGCGATGGCGAAGACCGCTCAGCCGAATTCTGCTACAAGCCAGTTCTACATTAATTTAAAGGACAATTTGTCTTTGGACAGTAATTATTCTGTTTTTGGAGGAGTGGTTGCGGGTATGGATGTTGTTGATGCAATTGGTGACGTATCCACAGACGCTAATGACAGACCTCTACAAGACGTGACATTGATAAGAGCAGATCTCATAACATAAACGTGCGCGCAGATTAGTTTGGCTGGCTGGATTCAAACCAGTGAACACTTGTGGAAAAGTCTTTTGGAGATATTTTTATGCAAAGCCTTGACGACTAGTGTGTTGTCTTTATTTTCTCCAACGAGAGTTATTGTGTCTCTGTCAACGACTGCTTTTACTGCTTCTTGTGTTGTTAGGCAATCGTTTGGAATGGTGATGGTAGTAGCTTTGACTCGTTGAGGGTTAAAGATAAGATGAATCCAATGAGCAGGAATAGTGATGTTATTTTGAAACTGTTCTCTTAGACAAGCCTTTCCTCTTTCCTAAATCTCTATCAGCGCAATCGGTCTTAAGGAGGGTTGTGGAAAGTACGCTGTATCTTTTTGCTTAATTATCATTGAAAAAATTTGTCTTTCGTCAGAGAAATGCATTTCATCGTTGGCGATAACGAGAAATTAAATGCAATTGGCAATGGTGCGGCGGGCAGGATTCGAACCTGCGAACCCCTACGGGAAAGGATCTTGAGTCCTTCGCCTCTAGCCAAAACTGACCTTTTGACCTGGCTTGGCTACCGCCGCCCGAACCACAAAAATACACTAATTAAGAAAATAAAAGCATTCCCAAACACTTTCACACTAATCGCCCATCGTCTTCCCAAAACAACCATCCCCAAACCAAACAACTCCAAGCCCACCCCAAAAACACAAACCTCGCAAAACAGCCTACTCTATAGCCCCCAAAACCAAACCTAACAACGCCATTCTCACAACAATTCCATTCCAAACCTGCTCGAAATACCGCGCATGAAAAGTCCCATCCACCTCAGGCGCAATCTCATCCACCCGAGGCAAAGGATGCAATACAATCATGTCACCCTTCGCCTTCTCCAACAACTTCAAATCAACCCGATACGAACCTCTCACCTTCGCATACTCCGCAGCATCAGGAAATCGCTCCTTCTGAATCCGCGTAACATACAAAACATCTACATCCTCAACAACCTCTTCCAAACTACTCCCCTCAACAGCCCTAACCTTTCCCTTAACGGCCTCTAAAACCTCCCTCCGCATATGCAACATCTCAGGCGAAACAAAAAACAACCTCACATCAAACAACGACAACGCATAAGCCAACGAATGAACCGTCCGCCCATAACGCAAATCACCAACCAAAGCTACGCTCAAACCATCAATCTTCTGCTTCTCCTTTGCAATAGTATACAAATCCAGCAACGCTTGAGTTGGATGCTCCTCAGCCCCAGAACCACCATTAATAACTGGAACACCAGCAAACTCAGCTGCCAACCTAGCTGCCCCCTCCAACGGATGACGGACCACAATAACATCTGCATAACTCTCCACCACCCGCATAGTATCAGCCAAATTCTCCCCCTTCTTCACCGAAGCAATCTCCGCCTCAGCAAAACCAATCGCCGAACCACCTAACCTATGCATAGCCGACTCAAAACTCAAACGCGTACGAGTACTAGGCTCAAAAAACAACGTAGCCAAAATCTTCCCCCGCAACAAATCAGAACCACTCTTAGCCATAGGCTCCATAACTCGAGCCATCTCCAAAACATAATCAATCTCCTCCCGCGAAAAATCCTTCACAGAAATAATGTCACGACCCTTAAACTCCAACACAGACACCAAACACAAAAATGAGCATGTAATAAATAACTTCTTTGCTAGGAAAACTCATATAGCTTCTTGCCACCACACTGTTAAGAGGCGAATCATCAATGGCTGAAACAACCCTTCTCGTCTCAAAAATCAAAGATGGCACAGTCATCGATCACATCACAGGTGGCCACGCGCTAGATGTAGTAAAAATCCTGGGAATATCAGGGCGGACTAACGGAATCGTATTAATCGCTATGCATGTACCAAGCAAACAACTAGGCACCAAAGACATAGTCAAAGTGGAAGGTAGAGAACTAGAACCCGAAGAAGTTGATAAAATAGCGCTTTTAGCCCCACATGCTTCCATTAACATAATTCGCAACTACCAAGTAGCCGAAAAAAAACGTGTCAAATTGCCAAACATCATACGAGGAACAGTGAAGTGCGGCAACCCGTCATGCATAACAAACAGCAATGAACCCATACAGCCAAAATTCTACGTAAAATCACAAGAACCCCTAATGGTAAAATGCCACTACTGCGGCCACATAATGGAAAAGCAAGACATTCTAAAACAATTCTAGGTCAGCCTGTCTGAAGAAGAAGAATCGCCTTTGCAAGATCTCCGCCACTTTCCTCTAAAGCTTGTTTTGCCTCCTCCAAGTTTCTTCCAGTTTGATCGGCAACTAATCTTACGTCTTCCTCAGGAATACTGGGTGCCTTTTCTTCGACCGCAAACGCTTTTTCAGTAATCTTTCCTCCCGTGACTTGAAACACCTTTTGCCCTTTGAGATTCAATATTGCCACTTCAGGCTCTTCAACAATTATCTCTTTAATGCTCGTTTTGAACACAACTTGTTGAACATCAGGCATAGCATCCATACTTAAGCCCATACGCTTCATTAATCGTTTGGTCTCTCGCGGACTCATTCCTTTACGCAACTTTTATTCGCTCCAACTATTATTTTTTTTTTATTTCCCCTTCTTAACCTTCCCTTTTCCTCTGCAACTCCACGTCTAATACGAACAGCAACGCCATGCTTAAACGCCTTCATCTCTTCTCCCGTTAAAACTGCTCTACCCACAGCTAAAACTTCAGAGCGACTGTTTATGACAGCCACTTCTTCTTCTGATCTGATCCTTTCATCACAGTCAACAATATGCTTGGCAAAAACACTTCTACCTTTAGCGATGAAAGTTGCTACTTCGTCTAGAACTTTGACCCATAAGCGAGAAGGTTTAATTTGCATAAGACGGCGTGCCCCTTCGATAGTAAGTGAAAAAAATCCATTAGTAGGCCTTAACGTAGCCAAAAGTTCACCATCCAAATAGATATGTCTTATTCTACCAGTTCGTCGAGAAAAGGAAATGTTTACATCGCTTGGAAAAAGCATTTCTCCAGCTCCTCGTCCAAACTGATAGTCAGCGATGGAACGGATTTTCAACAAAGGATTATTTAGCATAACAGCACCATTAATGTTATGAGAACTATAAAGAGCCGAAGACACGTAAAACAATTTAGGTGAAAACTTTGCAGTGCGAAGTTTGCGGTCGTCGAATAGCAGGTAAATCGTATAAGGCTATAATTGAGGGAGCGAGACTCGTAGTATGTAGCGATTGTGCAACGTTAGGTTCAATAAGTTGGGAAATGAAAACCCCAAAACCAATTAAACCTTCTACCAAAATTCAAAGACCACAGAAAAAGCAACTGAAAACTTCGAAGAAGCAGCAGTCTCCCTTAGAGTCTACTTTAGAATTGGTTGAGGATTTTGGCACTCATATCCGTCGAGCCAGAGAAGCACAAGGATTAAGCCATGAGGAATTGGGCAAAAAGCTAAACGAAAAGGTCTCTGTGCTTAAAAAATTGGAAAGCCATAAAATGAGGCCGGATAATAGGCTTGCAGAAAAGCTTCAGCACGCCCTTAAGATCAGGCTTCTCGTTCCAGCAACAGAAAAGAAGTTTCCAAAACAACTAATAACTACAGATCGTCCATCAAAAACAATAACATTGGGAGATTTAATCCAAAGCAAGAAAAAATCGGAGGCAACAAAATAACAAGAGCCATCATCGTGCAACGACGCCTAAGAAACGAACTAAACAGTCTGAAAGAACTGGAAAGCCTAACAGAAGCCGCTGGATATACCGTTGTTGCAGTTGTTGAACAAATACGAAAAGCAAATCCACGGTTTCAAATAGGAAAAGGCAAAGTAAAAGAGATTGCCCAGTTAGTCAAAGAACGCAAAGCTGAAAAACTAATTTTTGACAATCGACTTAAATCGGTTCAAGCTTACAATCTTGCTAAGGAAACGGGCATAGAGGCGATAGACCGATTTCAGCTCATTCTAGAAATCTTCACTCGACGGGCTTCGACAACAGAAGCTAAACTCCAAATCCAACTGGCTAGGCTCCGTTACGAATTAGCTCATGCAAAGGAGAAAGTTCGACTTGCAAGAATGGAAGAGCAACCAGGGTTCATGGGATTGGGCGCATACGAAGTAGACGTTTACCACGAAACTGTGCAAAGACAGGTTCACACAATACAGGAGAAATTAAAAAAAATCAAAAAGAAAAGGCAATTACATAGAGAGCGAAGGCAAGAACTTGGTTTTTCATCTATATCCTTGGCAGGTTATACATATGCTGGAAAAAGCACTCTATTTAACGTGCTAGTTCAAGAATCCGTTCCAACTGGTAGGGGATTATTTACAACACTTTCAACAACCACTCGGACGGTGGAATTGTCTGGAAAAAGAGTTCTTTTAACAGATACCGTTGGATTTATCGATCGACTTCCCCTCACACTGATAGAAGCTTTCCGCTCAACTCTTGAAGAAACCATTTTTTCAGACCTAATACTATTAATTGTGGATGGAAGTGAGCAGTTCAAAGAAATAAAGAGAAAACTTTCGATAAGCCTAGACACCATTCAAAAAATTGGCGCCAACGGAATCCCAGTAGTAACAGCGCTTAACAAAACAGATTTAATGGGAAAGTATGAAGCCCAACAGCTAACAGAAACCTTGAAAAACTTGACCCAAAATGTTATTCCTATTTCTGCTCTGCACGGCATAAACATCAACTTTCTTAAACAAGAACTGTCTAAAAATCTTAAAAATTATGTTCGCACAACTTTCTCCATCCCCCTTTCAGACGAAACGCTTTCCTTCATTTCATGGCTTTTCAACCATGTTGACGTGAAAAATATAAGATACAAAAACGACCATGCAAATGTTATTTTCGAGGCAGTGCCAACTTTTGCTGAGAAGATTTTAGGTCGTATCGAACAATACGACGGGATTGTAAAGGAGGTTATTGAGCCAAAATAGGTGATGGCCATGTCTAAGGTTGTAGTTTTGAGATGGGGGCACCGTCCACGAGATGCAAGGTTGACCACTCATGTGGCTCTTACTGCCAGAGCGCTAGGCGCGTCAGGAATGATACTTAGTGATGTTAAGGATGAAAAGATCAAGAAAACCATAGGCAAAGTTGTCGAAACTTGGGGTGGGCGATTCTTTCTTCAAATGGGCATTTCTTGGAAATTGGTTTTGAAAAGATGGAAGGCTAAAAATGGGTTAGTTGTTCACTTAACAGTTTATGGCGAAAACATTCAGACGAGCGATGTAATTCAACGGATTCGAGTAACTAAAAAAGATGTGCTTGTTGTTGTGGGTAGTCAAAAGGTTCCAAGCGAATTCTTCTCACACGAATTTTCAGACTTTAACGTTGCCGTAGGAAATCAGCCTCATTCTGAGTGTTCTAGCCTTGCAGTTTTTCTTGACCGATTCTTTAAAGGCAAGGAATTGGAAAAGCAGTTTAAGAATAGCAAACTTGAGATAATCCCGCAAAAACATGGAAAAAAAGTCGTTGCAAAAGGTAAAGTTTAAAAGCAAAATTTCAGATTCTCTGAAAGAGATTTATGTTTCATGTAGATACTATATATAATGGTGATTGAGGTTCTTCATGTTGACCTTCGTAGACGACGAAACATTGGTCAAAGTGGCAGAAGTCTTAGGACAGGAAGATGCAATTAAAATCATATACACGTTGAAAGATTCAGATGAAACCACAGACGACGAAATAGCCAATAAAACAGGGATACGCCTTAATTCTGTTCGCAAAATACTTTATAGGCTGTATGACCATTCTCTGGTGTCCTTAAGAAGATCAAGGGACGAAAATACCGGTTGGTTCATATTTCATTGGAAGCTTCAACCAGACCAGCTTGAAGGTTTCATTATGAACCAGAAAAGGCATGTTTTGCAGAAGCTGGACACACGGCTTAATTATGAAAAGAATCATGATTTTTACTATTGTGGGACACCAGGATGTAAAAAAATGCCCTTCGAAGATGCTATGGAACTGCTCTTTCGATGCCCAACATGCAATAAACCTATGATGCACTTTGACAATGGGAAAATAGTTGAGGTTCTGTCTCGGAAAATTGACCAGTTGAGGAAGGAGTTAGGTGAGTAAACGGCTACCGTCTGAAAAGACGGCGCTGAAACTCCTAACCCAAGCAGGTTGCTCAAAGAATGTTATAGAACATTGCAAAGAAGTTGCAGACTTTGCGGTAGAGATAGCTGAAGCGTGTAAGGAAAAAAAGTTTAAAGTTAATGTTGACCTTGTGCGAGTTGGCGCACTTTTACACGATGTTGGCAGAGCGAAAACTCACAGTGTCGATCATAGTATCGTGGGTGCCCAAATTGCGAGAGAAAGGAACTTATCGGATGCTATAGTTTCTATCATTGAGCGACATGTTGGCGGTGGAATTACAGAGAATGAAGCAAAGAAGCTAGGGTGGCCTCTGAAGAGTTATGTTCCAGAGTCCATTGAGGAGCGTATTGTTGCTTACGCTGACAAGTTGATCGAAGGTTCAATACGGGTACCTGTTGAATTGGCCGTTGAACGGCTTCGTCTGGATAAGAATGTTCCAGAAGATGCAATTAGACGCTTTAAACAGTGGCATAAGGAATTTTCAATTTGCCTTATGTGAGGGATTCTTTTGCGTGAAGTTGTGTTGCTTCAGAAGATCTATGGTGGGGTCTCTTTGGTGGAGTATGAAGATTTTTTGAAGAGATTATGTGAAGGGTTGAGAGTTGAGTTTTCTAGTGTGAGTGTGGAAAATGGATGGGTTAAGGTTAAGGTTTCAGGTGAGGATGAGGATGTTGCGGTGCGTTTTTTGGAAAAGAAGGTAGGTTTGGCTCCCATTTCCCCTAAGTATATTACGCAGTTTTCTGTCTTAAGTGGGAGGGTAGTGTCTTCGGGGCGGAGTAAAGTGAAGGTTTTCGTGGACATTGGAATTTTTTTGCCCAAGCCAGTTTACGCGGTCGTTCCTCTGCAACGCTTGCAAGGACAGTTGATTGATTGTTGGAAATTCGCACTTGAAAGAATTGTTAAGTTATTTGGATTGGTTGATGGTTTCCCTTTGGAGATTCGAGTAGTTAAGACTAATGTGGATGAGCTTGAGGTAGAGCTGACTGAGGGTCAGATGGCACTTTATGGTCGTTGGGTTGATTCGAGGGTTGATCGCTTGATTGTTTTGGGAGGGTCAGATGGGAGGGTGGGGAAGGCTATTAAGAAGGCTAAGGTTAGTCGTGACGTGTTGGGAGTTGAGGCGTTGGGTATGTTGGAGCATGTTGTAGTTTGCAAGTTGGGAACTGATGCAGCGGGTTTGGTGCCTAGGCTTGGAAGGTGGCTGCCTGGTGCGAATTTTGTGGTTTTTTCTCCTCGCCAGGTTTTGGATTTTGTGGGTGGGCGTTGGTAAGTGTGTGTTTTTTTGTCGTTGTGGCCAGACTTTTCTATTAGGCTGTAAACATGATTGTGGATGGATGTTTTGTTTGTGGAGACTTCTTTTGTTTTAGTCCGTGTCTGATGTTTTAGGCTCTTTTTTTGGCGCTTATGATGGTGATTATGTCTCTGTCTTTGAGAATGTGGTTTTCGCCTATTCGGTTTTTTTCGCGGGCTTCTATGGCGTAAATGAAGTTATCGCCGAGTTCGGTGTGGATGATGTAGGCGAGTTGTCGAGCGGTTGTTCCGTAGGGTACGATGTAGGCATCGGGGAGCACTTCGCCTTTGTGGTTGCTAAGTTTCTCTATGTCTTCTACTGGGTAGACAACTATGCAGTTCAGGAGTTTGAAGTAAGCTGCGTTTATGGCTTCTTGGACGCCTGTGGTGCCGAAGGGTGTTAGTATTCTTTCTTTGATGGTTTGGAGGGCTTTGCGTTGTACTTCGGTTAGGGCATCTAATTTGAGGACGTTATAGTTGCAGTCGCCTGGTTTATAGTCTATCCACTCCTTTTCCGCAGCCCTCCGCAATGCCAACTCAGCCTCTGCACTACAAGGAACCACAAGATAGTCTTGTTGTTTTAATCGTTCAAAGTTTTCTTCAGCCGTAGGTAAGTCAATCTTATTGGCAGCAATGAGCATAGGTTTTGCGACTCTTCGCAGAGTGTCAATAAATTTGAGAAACTCTTCTTCGCTCCAAGAAGCGGGTTTGTCGGCGTTCAGTTCGCTTTTTTGAAGGGCTTCGAAAATGTGTTTTCTTTTGATCGATAAACCGCTTAATCTTTCTTCAAGCTCGCTTAGTAAGCTTGTTCCTGTTCCTCCAGATTCAACAGTTCGTGCCATTTTGTCCCAGTCACGTTTTAGGATGCTAGCCATCCACATGGTTATTTCGACTTCGAGGAAACGAGCATCTTCGAGGGGGTCGTGGCTGCCTGGCTTAACCTGCTTTCCTTCTATGTCTGTGGCTCCGGCAGCGTCGACGATATGGATTAAGGCGTCGGCTTTGCGGATTTCGTCTAAAAACTGGTTTCCTAGACCTCGTCCTTGCCATGCTCCAGGCACTAAGCCGGCGCAGTCAATTAGTTCTATTGGGATAAGCCGTATTCCATCTAAGCACAACGAGTTGACAGGATTGTCTTCCACTTTAAATTCTTGGTGGACACAGGGGGTGCGGAGATATCCTACTCCACGGTTTGGTTTTATGGTTGTAAACGGGTAGTTGGCGATCTCGGCAGGTGCCAATGTGGCAGCGGAAAAAAGTGTGGATTTCCCTACGTTAGGTTTGCCGACGATTCCGAGGGAGTAAGGCCGGGTTTTCTTGCCCACTATCGACATTAATATTAACCTATAAAATAGATTGTTTAAGGTTGAATAAAGGCTTTGCAAGCCTCTTAAATTCTAAAAAAGACAATGCCGACATCATTGCTATACCTCTCACAGCTAGAATCCTCTACAACTATGGGCATAGCTGTAAGTCCTGAATTCAGCGCCCTCGTCATGCCTCTAAGCACAGTCATAGTTGCCATTAACAGTCAGACTTTAAGGAAATACGAGCCTCAAAGCGAAATATGAGAAAAAGAAGCACATCATACAAAATGCAATGGCTTAAAATTATCAGTAGTTTTAACTAGGTTGTGTTCTGAAAATAAGTCAGCAAAAAAAAGGAAGCAAGAAAAATGAAGAAAATAGGTGTAGTCACAAGTGGCGGAGATGCCCCAGGCATGAATGCTGCAATCAGAGCAATCACCCGCGTCGCCCACTCCAAAGGATTGAAAGTCATAGGATTTGAAAGAGGCTGGGAAGGCTTAATAACAAACACTTTCAAACCCTTAACTCCCCGTTCTGTGGGAGGCATTTTAGAACTTGGAGGCACAATACTATACACCATAAGAAGCCCCCGCTTCAAAACCGAAAAAGGCATCAAAGAAGCTGCTGAAACACTAGCATCAAACAAAGTTGACGGCCTAGTGGTCATCGGTGGCGACGGTTCTTTAAGAGGCGCCTGCGGCCTGAGCAGAAAGACCGACACGTCAATTGTAGGCATCCCCGCATCCATCGACAACGACATCTTTGGCACCGATGAAACTATAGGCTTTGACACAGCTGTAAACACAGCAGTAACAGAAATTGACAAAATCCGAGATACAGCCATATCCCATGAAAGAATTTTCATTATCGAAGTCATGGGACGCCAAAGAGGCTTTCTAGCCCTCACAGCTGGAATTACTGCTGGAGCTGAAGTTATTCTAGTACCTGAACTCAAAATTAAGCATGAGGAAATCTTTCAGATACTAGAGAGAAATGAGGCTAAAGGGAAAAAGTCTAGCATAATTGTGGCTGCAGAAGGTGTAGGTGACAACCGTGAACTCGCTGATGAAATCAGAGACCATACAGGCTCTGAAGCGAGGCTTTCTGTCCTCGGCTATGCCCAAAGAGGTGGAAGCCCAACAGCTAGAAGTCGGCTTTTGGCTTGTTTGTTTGGAGACAAAGCGGTCGAGTTGCTTTCCGAAAAGCAAAGTGGTGTGGTGGTAGGGCTGCAGCAGGGGAAAATAGCCACTATCGGTTTAGAAGAATCTTGTACGACTAGAAAAGCTCTGAATTTAAGCCTACTTCAGCTTGCGAACGTGCTTGCAACGTAGATTTAACCTTTTTATCGTCGTTTGTATAGTCCTTTCAGTTGTGCCTTTCCGAGACTGTGCTTCTTTACCTCATTAAAGAAGCTGCCTCCGTTAATGCCTTCAAAGTGTTCAGTGCCAAGGGCGTAAAGGTGAATAAGTATCTGTGTGCCCACAGGGAGGGACACGATCCACCTTAGTCCTTCTTGCCAGAGTCATTCACAACCCGTTTAGCGTCGGCGGGCAATCTTCTCTTCTCTATACTTCTAATGCCTATGGAATGTCGTAGATAAGCCAATGGATGAACTCTCCTCATGGAGCATCCCGGATCCGTTACACTTAATGCAAAACCTCTTGTTCTATCTAGTGGGCCTTCCCATGAAAGTTGGGGGAGAAATATCTCTTCCATCACATGAATACTCAGAGGAAATGCTGCCACCATCTTTGAACGCTTCACTTTTCTCTCATATTCCTATGTCTCCAGCTCTACAGAAGTTAGTTTTACATAAAAAGACTTTAAGGTTTTGTCAACGAGAGGGATGATTTATGACAGAATATATTCAAATAATCACCACTACCGGTTCAAAGGAAAACGCCGAGAAAATTGCGAACGAGCTTGTTCAAAATCGTTATGCGGCATGTGTCCAAATTGTTGGTCCTATAACAAGTGTCTACTGGTGGAAAGAGAAAGTGGAAAAAGCAGTGGAGTGGCTTTGCATTGTCAAAACTAGAAGAGATCTATATAAGGTTGCTGAGTCATTAATAAGGCACAATCACACTTACGAGGTTCCTGAAATTTTGGCTGTTTCGGTTTTAGAAGGGTATGATAGGTATATTTTATGGTTAGATGGAGAGTTGCGAAAGCAAGGAAATGATGTTTTATGATACTTTTTGTGTATGTGTGTTGCACGTTTAAACGCAAAGGTTTATTAAATCGTAATATACGCTTTAACTTACTAGAGCCAACAAGGAGCCGCCACCATGACTCTACAACAAACCATCAAAAAAACTGACAAATATGAAGAAATGCTCAACAAAGCAGTAGACAAAACGCTCAACAGAGTCTTTGGCTCCACAGCGACCAACATCATCTACACACATTTAGAAAACAACTACGCCATCAAGAAAAACGAAATCGCCAAGAAACTTGAATCCTTCAATCAAGCAATGCAAGAATACCTGAACTCAGGAGCGATGGTGGTGGAAAAAGAAATACTGGAAAGCTTCTACTCAGGTCTAGGCTTGTTTCAACGTGTTGAATTGGAAGGAAACAGAAACAATGAATTTGTTGAACGCCTCAGAACCTTGATGCCGCAATAAC
>SMTZ1_10002085_pt1 | contig 20228 bp, 3 predicted proteins | sample DeeMarSWOR136_30_FD_25667 | JGI IMG/M metagenome (IMG submission 25667) | reverse complement strand
ATGCGAATGATACTACTGGACTTGTTTCTTCTGCTTCTGTAGATGTTTTTAAGGATACTGATGCTCCAAGTATTACTATTATTTCACCTTCTGATGATCAGGTGTTTGGAGTTGCTGATCCAAGTTTTATTGTCGATATTAGGGATGATAATTTGGATACAATGTGGTACACCTTGACGGGCGATTCTGAGAACCATTTCTTTTTGGTAAATGGCACATTGGTAGGCTGGTCTGGGTTGGGAGATGGTCTGATAACGGTTACATTCTATGCGAATGATACTACTGGACTTATTTCTTCTGCTTATATAGATGTTACTAAGGATTCCATTGCCCCTGCAATTAATATTTTATCACCTCTGAATGAAACATATTGGAATTCTGCCCCTATAATCCAAGTAATGGCTTTAGATGTAAATCTTGAAGACGTATGGTATATTGTAGGGGAAACAAAAATAATGCTAACAAATGGAGTTTCTGAACCTCTTGCTTCATCAATATGGAGTAGCTTACCAAATGAAGGTCCATTTACAATTAATTTTTATGCTAACGACTCTGCCAAGAATATTAATGATACTTATTCACTTACTTTATATAAGGACGTTATTCCTCCCAGTGTCGTAATAAATACTCCAATTTTATATGAATTATTTGGAAGTAAAGCACCGAGTTATGCTCTCAGTATTGATGATATAAATTTACAAAACACTTGGTATTTCCTATATAATGACACAATAACAACTCAGAATATAAGTTTTGATTATTCAATCGATACAATAATCTCTCATAGTATTTGGGATAATTTTGGAAATGGAACAGTTACTATTGTTTTTTATGCAAATGATTCAGCTGGTAATTATGGCTATGATTCAGTAACAGTCAGAAAAGATGTAATTTCACCTTATATTTCAATTTATTTACCAAAATATAACCTATTATTTGGACATAGCGCCCCCTCTTATAGTGTAAGAATCTTTGATATAAATGGAATATTTAAAACCTGGTATTCATTAAATGATGGAATTAACGTAACATTCACTTCTAACGGGTCAATTAGTCAATCTTTATGGGAAAATCTCGACAATGGAAGTGTAACAATTCAATTCTACGCAAATGACTCAGTTGGTAATTTAGGATATAATTCAGTAATTGTTAGAAAAGATACCCTTCCTCCTGAAATTGTTATACATGAACCTAATCCATATGATCAATATGGTATCCTACCTCCTGATTGTTATGTTGAATTTCTTGATGGTAATCTAAATACTACTTGGTACCAGTTGATTGGAACAATTACTACTGAAAATTATACCTGGACTGGAGAAATTCCACAAATTGTATGGGATCAAATGGGAAATGGACTTGTAGTAATTCAATTTTATGCAAACGATACTATAGGCAATTTTGGTTCCAACTCTGTAATAGTTAGGAAAGATACTGAAGCTCCAGATGTTACAATTAACAGTCCAAAAAATGGAGAACTTTATGGTTTTATCCCACCAGAAGTAAATGTGGGTTTCGGAACTGATATCGAAAATAAGTGGTATCAACTAATTGGAACAATCTCAACGGAAAATTATACTTGGACTGGAGCAATAGCTCAAGAAGTCTGGGATGAGGTTGGCAATGGTACTGTAATACTTTTTATATATGCGAATGATTCATTAGGTAATATAGGATATGATTCAGTTAGAATTAAAAAAGATATTCTAGGCCCCATTATAAATATAATTGAACCGGAGCCATATAGCTTATATGGCAAGATTGCCCCACTATTTAATTTATATCTTGAGGAAGGAAATCTATATGAAATTTGGTATCAATTAATTGGAACATCTATTACTGAAAATTCTACATGGACAGGTAGTATTTCACAAAATCTATGGGAACAAATTGGTAATGGGACTGTTACTGTGACATTTTATGCGAATGACACAATTGGTAATTTTGGTTCAAAATCAATAGTACTTAGAAAAGATATTATCGCTCCACAAATAACAATAAGCCAACCTGATCCATATAGCCTATTTGGAACTTCACCTCCTGGAGCTAATGTAGAATTTTTGGATCCTCATTTAAGCTCCATTTGGTATCAATTAAGCAATGAAACTGTTTTAACTAATAATTACACTTGGGAGGGGGTAATTGATCAGGTCGCTTGGGATCAAGTAGGTAATGGTACAGTTAATATAATATTTTTTGCTAATGATACTCTAGGTAATCTGAATTCAGAAACAATAATTGTTCGAAAAGATGTTATAAAACCAGCTATAGCTATAATTAATCCGAATATGTATGAATTATTTGGGAAATGGCCACCTGAAGTGGATCTAATTATTACTGATCCAAATTTGGAAAAAATATGGTATCAATTACAGAATGATACAATAAGTACTGCCAATTATTCATGGACAAGTGTAATCGATCAAAATGTATGGGATCAAGTAGGTAATGGAACTGTTGATATAATATTCTATGTAAATGATACTGTAGGTAATTTAGCATCCAAAACGATAATTGTAAGAAAGGATATTATAGCTCCTCAAATTGCAATTATTCAACCAAACGAATATGATCTATTCGGGACTACTCCTCCCAGTATTGAGCTCATTATTGTCGATCCAAATTTAGAAAGCATAAAGTATCAATTAACAGATGGAATTACATCAGGTATTTATACATGGTTTGGATATATCGACCAAAGTGTTTGGAATATATTCGGGACTGGTTTGGTAACTATTACATTTTATGCTAGTGATTCTATGGGTAATTCAGGTTCTAATTCTGTTACGGTTAGGAAAGATATTACCGCTCCTGATATAACAATAAACGAACCTAAACCCTTCGAATTATTTGGAATAACCCCTCCTAATGTTGAAATTGAGGTTATAGATCCAAATTTAAATGCTACCTGGTACGTGTTATTTAACAGTACTAAAATGACTACAAATTACATATGGACAGGCACTATTAAACAATTTGTATGGGATGAATTTATGTCAGGTGTCGTAACAATCAGATTTTATGCTAATGATACATTAGGGAATACAAGATTCTCTGATGTAACAATTATTAAAGATATAACTTCACCTGATATAACAATAAATTCCCCTGATCAATATGATTTATTTGGAATAACTCCTCCAAGTATAGATATTAATATATTCGATGATAATCTGGATGAAATATGGTATCAATTGACAAATGGGATAATAACAACAGATAATTACACCTGGATTGGTAATATCTCTCAATATGTGTGGGATGATATAGGTAATGGTACTGTAGACATTATTTTTTACGCAAATGATACACTTTCTAATTTCGCATCTCAATTTATTACTGTTAGAAAGGATATTATTGTTCCTATTATTTCTATCAATTATCCTTCAGACTATAGCCTATATGGTACTGCTCCTCCTGATATAGGCATAGATGTGGATGAACCAAATTTAGATAATATATGGTACCGAATTGATAATGGAACGGTTGCCTCTGGAAATTATTCATGGACAGGAATGATAGAACAAAGTATATGGGGTGAGGTAGGGAATGGTACTGTCAACATAATATTCTATGCTAATGACACCGTTGGAAACATAGCATCTGAGACACTCATAGTAAGAAAAGATATAATTGCACCAGAAATAACTATTGAAAATCCAAATGCATATGATTTATTTGGAAAATTACCTCCTTCTGTAACTGTAGAATTTTATGATCCATATTTATCCCATATATGGTATCAATTAGGCAACGGTACAATAACGACTTTAAATTATACTTGGACCGGAATTATAGAACAAAGTGTGTGGAATCAAGTCGGCAATGGAACTATTATGATAACTTTATACGCTAATGATTCTTTGGGCAATCTTGGAGTTAAGTCTGTATTAGTTCAAAAAGATATAATCGGTCCAAAAATAACTATTAATTATCCAAATCTTTATGATGTATTTGGGGAATCAGCTCCAGATATCGATATTCTCTTTGATGATAATAATTTGAATACTGCATGGTATCAATTGAAAAATGAAAGTGTTACAACTCTAAATTATACTTGGACAGGAAGTATTGAACAGAGTGTATGGGATGAGGTTGGAAATGGTACAGTTTCAATTTTCTTTTACGCAAATGATTCAATGGGCAATTTTGGTTCCACAAAGATTACAATCATAAAAGATCTTAGCGCTCCAATAATTAATATCATAGAACCTGGAGAAAAAGCAATATTTGGAAATATGGCTCCGGAGTTTAGGATTTATATTAGTAGTTTAGATGTCTATAATTGTTGGTACCTTTTATTAGGAAATTCCCATAAACATTTTTTCACAAAAACTGATGGAATCACTATTATTACTATAAACCAAACAGCCTGGGATGAATTTGGAAATGGAACAGTAACCCTTGAATTCTTTGTAAATGATTCTGTTGGGAATATAGGTTTTGACATTGTTAAATTAAGAAAAGATATTTTTACCCCTAAAGTTAAAATAAATCTACCAGTTTATGAAGGTTATTGGAATACTGCCCCAATACTTAATATATCTTATTTTGATCCAAATCCTGACAGTCTTTGGTATAAAATTGGCTCTTTTTATGGTGCCTTGAAAAATAATACGGAACAAACAATTGATCCTTTAATATGGGACAGTTTAGAGCAAGGCAAACATAAGCTTTTTATTTTCGCAAATGATACTGCTGGCAATGTTAACGATACTTACATGTATACAATATATAAAGATACATTAGCTCCAATAATAATTATTAATTCTCCCATAAATGAATCTTATAGTAACTATCCCCCAGTTCTCAATATAGGCTTTTATGATCCGAATTATGATTCACTCTGGTATGGAAATGGTATATTAAATATAACATTAGCAAATAATACCGAACAAACTCTTGACTGGGAAATATGGAACACTCTTCCTGAAGGTATGTACCAAATTTTCATTTATGCCAATGATACATTTGGTCATCTTAATGATGGATATGTATTAACTCTATATAAAGATACAAAATCGCCTGTTATCACAATTTATTCACCTACTAATAATACCTTTTATGATAGACCTCCTAGAATCTCTATTAACTCTTCAGATCCGAATTTTGATACCCTTTGGTATAGGGTTGGAAGTAATGAAATAAAAATTACACAATCTCTCCAAGATTTTGATACTATTATTTGGAATAGTTTAGATCAAGGTAAATTTCAACTTGAAATTTTTGCAAATGACACTTTTGGGCATCTTAATTCAGATTTTATATTAACATTATATAAAGATACATTACCACCAAAAGTTGTAATTAATTCTCCGATGAATCAGACTTATTGGAATAGCAGACCGATCATAAATATAACTGCTTTCGATCCAAATCTAGCAAACATTTATTATAAAGTTGGTACCACTATTGCATGGTTATCCAATAATACTCAGACTCTTCTCTCAAACCTCATATGGGAAGATATAGCAGAAGGAGAATTTAGAATTCAGTTTTTTGCAGAAGATGAGTTTGGTCATATTAATGATACTTATACATTAACTCTGTATAAAGACACTGTAGCACCTACTATTACAATTAATTCTCCACTCGCAAATTCTCTATATGCAATAAATGCTCCTTATTTTGATATCTCTGTTAGTAAATTCAATTTAGACGAGGTTTGGTATACTTTAGTTGGCTTTCCAGATGAATATATTTTGAATGAATATAATGGAACTATAAACCAAGTAGCCTGGGATTATTTTGGAACTGGAACAATTACAATTAGATTTTATGCAAATGATACTACAGGTAATGTTAAAATACAAGATGTTACAGTCAGAAAGGATATTAGTGCGCCTACGATTATGATCAATCAGCCAATTGATGGAACAGTTTGGGATTCACCACCGAAAATACAAGCATTTATATCTGATCCAAACTTGGATAGTATTTGGTACAGAATAGGACCTAATTCTTCAAGTCTAATTAATAATATTGAACAGCAAATAGATGAAATGATTTGGAATTATTTATCTGAAGGTGTGTTCTACCTATATATTTCTGCAAATGATTCTCTCGGTAATATCAATGATTCTTATTATATAACTTTGTATAAAGATACATTAATTCCTAATATTACTATTAATCTACCCATTCATAACCAGGAAGTTGGAGACATAGCACCTCAATATGATCTAACAATTATAGAGGATAATTTAGATGCTTGTTGGTATACTTTAGATGAAGGATTAACAAATATAACATTCGCTGGTAATATTGGACAAATTGATCAACAGATTTGGAATGAGATATGGGAAGCTCATGCCGATGGCGACTTAATAACAGTTAGATTTTATGCCAATGATACCCTAAATCATCTTGGATACCAGGATGTGGTAATTAAAATAAAAAAATTTGGATTATTCGAGTTAAAGAATCCCGTAATGCTTGTTACTAGCGGAACATTAGGAGGAGTTTTAGGTACTACTACAATTACTGTGAGAAAAACCAAAAAATATAAAAGAATGGATCAAAAACAAAAAAAGAAACTTAATAGTGTCTTATATCTTTCCTTGCTACTAACAGGACTATTATTTTTAACCTCATTTATTTAAAAGAATGAATGAAATCCAAATCTTTTTTTTTAATCCAAGTTGATACAAAAAAAAGTTTAAATATGGAAGATAAAAGATTTATATTTTAGTACCATAAGAAATATTTGTTGAAAATTAAAACAATTGTACTCTATTAGATATCCAATTTAGTACTTTATATTTGTAAAATGAAGAAAAATCATACTTTGGAAAACTTGATCACCAAAAAAAAGCTAACAGTAATTTCTTATTATCTCTTTTTAGTCATTTTATGCTTATTATTATTTTGTTCCTCCAAACTTGATAATAGAGATTTTTCTGATTTAGGATTTTCCCAAACATCCTCTGAATTTTGTACAACAATAGTAATAAATGAAATTTGTGCTGGTAATTCCGATTGGGTTGAGATGTATAATTATGGTCCTAATAGAGATATGACTGGATGGTATTTAGAGATTTATGAACTCACCTCTTATAAATTAATTTATGAGTTTCCAAATGATTGGGTATTCAAGAGCCATTATGTTGTAGTATTACACGAAAGAAGTAGTGATCCAGATACAGAGACTGACCTATATACAGAGGATAATATACAATGGCACGATAGACCTCTTGCTATTGGTCTCTTTGATGATACGGGTAAAAATCTAGATTGGTTTCAAACAAGTACATATGCAGGGAATGTTCCCTCTGATGTTGATTGGGATCAAGATGTATCTATGGTATTAGATGGAAATTATGCATACAGAACTCATGATATTGATAATAATAAAGCCTCAGATTGGATTATTTCTAGTTCTGGTACTCAAGGGAATTTAAATCCAGGACAATCTGGGAATGGATACCCTTCATTTAATAATTTAGTTGAAAGTGAAGATCCATTAGAATTAGGTAATACAGAAATAATTACTGTAGATATTTATGATTTAGAAGGAATCAGTCAAGTTCAGATTGAAATTGATAGTAATTTTTATCCCATGATAAAATTAAGTAATTTTACTTGGTGTTATAATTCATGGACTCCTTCTAGTATTGGGAAGAAATTTTATAGGATATATGCTGAAAATCTCCTTAACAATGTAAATACTATTAATAGTTCAATTGAAGTAATTGATACTATTTCACCTGCATATTCAAATTTGGTTGAAAGTGCGGATCCGTTAGAGTTAGGCTCTACTGAAATAATTAGTATAAATGTGTATGACGTATCAGGAATCAATCAAGTTTTAATTGAAATTGAAGGAGTTAATTATACAATGGTTAATATCGCGAGTGATACATGGCAATATGATGCTTGGATTCCTTCAAGTATAAGAACTTATCCTTACACGATTCATATGGAGGATATGAATAACAATTGGAATTCTGTTTCCGAATCAATTACAGTTATAGATGCTGGTCCTCCTTCATACTCCAATTTAGTTGAAAGTGCGGATCCATTAGAGTTAGGTTCTACTGAAATAATTACTATAGATGTGTATGATGAATCAGGAGTCAATCAAGTTTTAATAGATATTGAAGGAGTTAATTATACCATGGTCAATATCAGGGATGATACATGGCAATATGATTCTTGGACTCCTTTAACTCTAGGAATATATCTGTACACAATTTATATGGAAGATATTGATCAAAATTGGAATTCAGTTAATGATTCAATTACAGTTGTAGATACCACACCTCCAGAAATTACGATCCATAACCCAAATCCATATGATCAATTTGGCAATATTCCTCCTGATGCTAATGTTGAATTTCTTGAATTTAATTTAGATTCTACATGGTATCAGTTGATCGGAACAATTACTACTAAAAATAATACTTGGACGGGAGTAATAGCACAAAGTTTATGGGATCAAATGGATAATGGGACGGTTATTGTGATATTTTATGCGAATGATACAATTGGTAATTTTGCTTCTAATAGTATTATTATAAGAAAGGATATCATTGCCCCTCAAATAACAATTAACAAGCCAACCTCTTATGATTTATTTGGAGTCAATCCTCCCCTTATTGAAATCGACATTGTTGAACCAAATTTAAATAAAGTTTGGTATCAATTGACTGATGGAACCAAATCTTTTAATTATACTTGGTTTGGCAGTATAGACCAGAGTGCATGGGATTTATTTGGAACTGGCGTGGTGACCATCATTTTTTATGCTAATGATACAGTGGGAAATTTAGGTTCTGATTTAGTTCCCATCAGTAAAGACATAACAGCACCCGATATAACAATCAATAAACCAAATCCTTATGATATATTTGGAAAAATAGTTCCTAATGGGAATATAGACGTAGAGGATCCAAATTTAGATTCTATTTGGTATGAATTATTCAACGGTACAAAAAACATTATAGATTACACATGGAATGGTTTTATTGAGCAATCTATATGGGATGAATTCAAATCAGACATTTTAACAATCAGATTTTATGCTAATGATACTTTAGGGAATACAAGATTCTTAGATATTACGATTATAAAAGATGTAGCGCCACCCGATATTATAATCAATAAACCTAACCTTTATGATTTATTTGGGGCAAATCCTCCTTATATGGATATTAATATATTCGATGATAATCTGGATGATGTTTGGTATCAATTGACAAATGAGAGTATAACCACTGCTAATTACACCTGGATTGGAAGCATATCTCTTGATGTATGGGATGAATTTGGAAATGGTACTGTTGACATTATATTTTATGCTAATGATTCACTTTCTAACTTTGCAACCAGATATATAACCGTTAGAAAAGATATTATATCTCCATTAATTTTTATCAATTATCCGTCAAACTATAGTGTATTTGGTGATAATCCTCCAAATATCATTATTAATGTGGATGAACCAAATTTAGATAAAATATACTATCAAATTGATAATGGAACAATAATAACAAATCTTTACTCATGGACGGGAATAATAGAACAAATTATATGGGATCAAGTAGGGAATGGAACCCTCTCTATAATTTTCTATTCTAATGATACTGTAGGTAATTTAGGTTCCAATATTCTGATGATAAGAAAAGATATTATTGGACCAAAAATAATAATAAAAAAGCCAGAGCCATATAGTTTATTTGGAAAATCGCCACCTATCATTAATGTGGAATTTCATGATCCTTATTTATCTCATATGTGGTATCAATTGAGAAATGTATCAATAACTACTATTAACTATACATGGATGGGAATAATAGAACAGAGCATCTGGGACTTATTTGGAAATGGAACAATTTTAATAAATTTTTATGCTAATGATTCTTTGGGGAATCTTGGTATTGGATCTTTACTAATCCATAAAGATATTGTTGCTCCTAAAATTATAATTAATTATCCAAAATCCTATGATGTATTTGGAGAATCAGTCCCAGATATAAATATAATCTTTGATGATAAGAATTTAAACAATACGTGGTATCAACTAAAAAATGAAAGTATAACTACTCTAAATTATACGTGGACAGGATTGTTAGAACAAAATGTATGGGATCAACTTGGAAATGGTACAGTGACAATTATGTTTTATGCTAATGATTTAATGGGTAATTTTGGTCACGCAGAGATTATAGTCCTAAAAGATCTTAGCGCTCCAATTATTAATGTTATAGAACCTGACGAATTTGCAATTTTCGGTTGGATACCTCCTGAATTTAAGGTCTATATCAGTGGTGTGGATATCCATAGTTGTTGGTATAAATTGCTTGGAAATAAGCATTATTTCACAAAAACTAATGGGATTATCGTTATTAGCTTAAATCAAACGAAATGGGATGAATTTGGAAATGGAACAATAATTATAGAATTCTATGTAAATGACTCTGTAGGGAATATTGGTTTTGATATTATTAAATTAAGAAAAGATATTTTTGCCCCAAAGGTTAAAATTCATTTCCCAGTTTATGAAGGTTATTGGAATAAACCTCCAATACTGAATATATCCTTCTTTGATCCCAACTATGACTCATTATGGTATAAAATTGGGAATAATGTTGTTCTTTTAAAAAATAATACTGAGCAAATAATTGATACTGTAATATGGAATAATTTAGAACAAGGTGAGTTTCAAATTTATATTTTTGCAAATGATACAGCAGGTAATATTAATAATACTTACAGTTTTACATTATTTAAGGATACACTCGCACCTTTGATCAAAATCAAATTACCAGTAAATAACACTTATAGTAATACTCCCCCTACATTTGATATTACATGCTTTGATCCAAATTTCAATGCTGTGTGGTATGGAGATGGAAATATTAATATCTCACTTACTAATAATACAAAACAATCACTTGATTGGGAAATTTGGAATAGGATACCTGATGGGATATACCAACTATATATATATGCAAATGATACATTTGGTCATCTTAATGATCTTTTTACATTAACACTATATAAGGATACGAGTGCCCCAGAAATAACAATATTTTCACCCCATAATAATACATTCTATAGTCAACCTCCGATTCTCAATATTTACGCTATTGATCCAAACTTGGAGTCACTATGGTACAAAATAGGAGAATTTGCAGGAGTTTTACAAAATCACATAGAATATGAAATAGACCAATCAATATGGAGCATTTTACCCCAAGGTCAATTTAATATATATCTTTATGCTAATGATAGCTTTGGCTATTTAAATAGTTCACTTATTTTAACCCTATATAAAGACACGTTAGCCCCAAGAATAATCATAAACTTACCTCATAACCAAACTTACTGGAATTCAAATCCAAGTATAAATATAACAGCTTATGATCCAAATCTCGAGAAAATATGGTACAAAATAGGTATAAATTATTCATTACTTGAAAATAATACTAAAATTCTTATCTCAGATTATATATGGTCTAACTTACCAGAAGGACGATTTGTCATTGAAATTTATGCTAGTGATAATTTAGGTCAAATTAACGATACCTATAAATTAATTTTATATAAAGATACATTAACACCAGATATTACAATTAATTATCCTTATTCAAACAGTCTAAATGGTTATAATGCACCAATCTATAATTTATCTATAAATGAAGCAAATTTAGATAAAGTATGGTATACTTTAGCTGGGTATTCTGAAGCTTTTATACTTTTAGAATTTATTGGAACTATAAACCAAATAGCCTGGAATAATTTTGGAAATGGAACAGTAACCATCAAATTCTATGCAAATGATACTTTAGGTAATATAAGAAAAGAAGAAGTTATAGTTAGAAAGGATATATATACACCTATTATTCATCTAAATCTTCCGATTAACCAAACAGTGTGGGATACTCCCCCAATAATCAAGATCTCAGTTTCTGATCCAAATTTGGAAAGTATATGGTATAGAATAGGCATATTGTATTCAATTTTATCTAATAATAATGAACAGCAAATAAGTAAGATAATCTGGGAGAATTTACCTCAAGGAGAGTTCCACCTCTATTTTTATGCTAATGATTCAGCTGGAAACACAAATGATTTCTATTATTTATCATTGTATAAAGACACATTAGCTCCAAATATTTTTATAAACTTACCCATTGAGCACCAAGAAGTTGGAGAGATTGCACCTTACTTTAATCTTACTATCAATGATAATAATTTAGATAGCTGTTGGTATACTTTAGATGGTGGTTTAACCAATACTACATTTAGTTATAACATTGATCAGATTGATCAAGAATTATGGGACAAAATTTGGAAACATCATTCTAATGGAGATTTAATTACAATTAGATTTTATGTTAATGATACCCTAGGCCATCTTGGATACGGAGATGTGATAATTAAATTAAAGAAACTTTCTAATTTGTTTGAACTAACCGATCCAACAAGCTTAATTTTTACTGGAACATTAGGAGTTTTTTTTGGAATTACCATTTTTATCATAAAAACTAATGATAAATTTAAAAGAATAGATCAAAAGCAAAAAACCAAAATTAACGCAATATTTTATCTTACATTAACACTAATCAGTCTATTCTTACTCTCTTTTTTTATTTAAAACCTTTCACAAATCAAAATTTTTGGTATGTAGATTTTTAGATGATAAAATTTTCACAAAAATTCTTTTAAGAAAATTATAATTTAAATAAAGTTAAATTAAAAAGAAAAAAAAGAAGGACATAGATAGTCCGATGATCGAGGTCAATCCTTAAAAGATCAAGGTCGATCACACAGCAATCTTAAAAGCATATCAAATCATTATCGCATTCAACTGGCGATGAAATCGGGAGTTGGGGACTCCGGAATATAAGCTTTTTTTGTGCCAGTATGTACTCGAATTCTTGGTCAGGTTCGCCACAACCGGCCCATGTTGAATAAAATTCAATATTATACGTCTTACCCATCCAGGTACCATCAGGTGCCCGACTACTTTCTAGTGTAATACTATCGGACGTAGGGGGATCATTTGCTACCATAAAGTGTCCAACATAATTAGCTTGGCCACCGGTAATGGAAACTAACTCCCAGAATATATATACTCTTCCTGCGAACGTCTCAATATATTGTCCGCAACAAGTTGCTTTTTTAAAGTAAATATCAAGATATGTTCCCCATGTAAGTGGATGATAGCCTCCAGTTACTGTAGCAGTCATAGCCCAATGTGAAAGTTCATCTTCATCTTGGACTCCGTCACCATCAGTATCAACACCTAGGTCATCAATACTTAGGAGATCATCAATGATATAGTTAGGCAGTTCCATATATCTAGTGCCATCTTCTATATTGAGATAATAATCATCAACATCAAATCCATTATCATTATAATCAAACCATATGACACTGAAATCAACAAGTCCAGCTTTAGCGGTTACACCGCACCAATCTTCAAATTGAGCTACTGGTACGTTCTTATTTTTCCCAAGATCTCTTATTAGATCTTGTTTCTCAGAATCAGGACAAATCCCTGAAAAACTAACCCGAATCTTATCCTGCTCATAGAAATTATTGTCCCCACATCCAATGAAAAGCACCAGAAAAATAGATATTGCTAAAATTACCAGAATCCCAGCAAAAACGGTTGAATACCTTTTATTGCTGTTATCTATTTTCATTGGCTTTCATCTTTTACTTTTCTTTCATCACCTTTGAATTTCTTATTCAAAAATATGTGACTTGAAAGTCACATAATATACTGGGATAGATAAGAATTTAAACTTTTTGCTAGTATTATCAAAAGTGTAAATTAAACTAAACTAATTAAATGATATTCTATATTATTAAGTTAAGTAGGAATTGACTTATTTTATAATTTGATTAAAATAGTTTTCTCATAATTCTATTAAATGAATGTATTTAAATATAAAAAATTTAAACACTAATCATGATTTCTTTTTATGAGATGCTTTTTAATTCAAATTTATCTAAGATTTAAAAATCTGAAAAAATAAATCTCTATATCTGCCTTCCAAACCAATTAAATCAGCAAATAAATTGATATGAATGATTCTAATATTATCTCTATATATAATTCTTTTATCTTCAGGTGGAGCAAAAGATTGCCTATCACTGAATTGTGATGGCCATGCAAGACCAACTATGAAAATAAAAACGTTTGGATCTTGATATTTTTGACAATTATCTATAATTGATTGATAAGATAAATCATATGTATAAATGAAATTAGTTGCTGTTATGTGAGTTAAATTTTCTGGGTATAAACCAAGTTCACGTACCAATTTTAATCCATTTCTTGGATTTGTTAATAGATGTTGTAAGAATTTTGTATCGTTTAGTATCCAACCATTAATTGTTTTTTTTCCATCAAGATCTATTTGAGGGTAGCAATGATACTCTATTCCTATATTATTACAGTATTTGGAGATTAAATCATTAATAGAAAAAGTAGTAAATGAAGCTTTATATTTTCGGGCTTGAAATGCTTTTGATTTCATGTTTGCATAATGCTTTGTACTTTCTGCTTCAGCTAAAGCACCTTTCTTAAAGATTTGGTTAGAAATAACCTCACACTCATCATATAACTCTGCAGCCTTCGCGTAATTCCCATATTTAACTGCAATTTCTGCAGCCTTTTCTGTTTGTTTCTTTTTATTCATGAGATCCTTAATTTCACTTTTAAGATATTTTATTTCAAAATTTGTATCAAAAATTTTTGATTTTCCATTCTTTTTCTTTTTGCCCGCAACATAGCTAGGAACTGCCACAATACTACCTATTATGAATAAAGAAAATACTAAAGATGTTAAATTTATAGTACCTTGATTATCAGATGGTGAGATTACTGTAAATGTTCCTGTAGCAGAAGTACTTTGATGGCCTACTCCATCAATTTGATATAAGAAGAAGTAATAAGCCCCTAGTGGAAGCGATTCCTTTAATTCATAATAACTACTTTCAGACCCTGTATTTTCAATTTCAATTTCAAATATGTTTCCTGGTGTAATAAAGGGGTATGATTCGTTATCAATAATCAATCTATAATGCAATATTCCTGAAGGATCATTACCGTCTTCCCAATCAAAAATAATTTTACCGCTTACTTCTCCCCGAGGATATGTTATTAATATTGGAGCATATGGGGTTATTGTATCTCTAACTTCAATTGAATCGTGAATTAATGCCCAATTTTTGTTGTTATCTTCCATGTATATAGTATACTCACAAATACCAATTTTAGAAGGGGTAAAGTCTTTATATTGCCATACATCTCCACCAAGATATATCATATCATCTGTTATTTCTTCATATTTGATTAAAACTTGATTAATCCCAGATATATCAGTTGTTTTAACTAAAATAGTTTTTGAATTCCCTAATTCTAATGGGCTTGTATTATTTATCAAGTTTTCAAATGTAGGGGGTGTAGTATCAATGACTTCTATAGAACCACTGACAAAGTTCCAATGATCATAGTAATCTTCCATATATATTGTATAAGGATAGATCCCAGTATTAGAAGGGGTCCAAGATTCATATTGCCACTTATCACCTCCAATGCTCGTCATTGAGTGATTAGAACCTTCAAATTCGATATCAACTTGGTTGATACCAGATAAATCAGTTATTGAAATTGTAATCATTTCAGCACTGCCCAATTCCAAAGGATCTGCGCTTTCTTGTAAATCAGAATAGAGTGGGGGTTCAGTATCCTCCTTTACCTCAATTGAATCGCTAACAGAATTCCAGAGATTAACATTATCTTCCATAAATATAGTGTAGGAATAAATACCAGTATTAGAAGGCGTCCAAGAATCATATCGCCATGTATTTCCATGGATGTTAGCCATTGTATGGTTTAAACCATTAAATTCAATTAAAACTTGGTTTACCCCTGAAGGATCTGAAACATCAATTGTAATAATTTCTGTATTACCTAATAATAAAGGATCTGCACTTTCAGCTAAATTTGAATATGATGGAGGAGTAATATCAGGACCAAAGATATTAGTTGCATCTATTCTTCCATACCCATAATATTGATCAAAACCAGGATTACCCAAATCTTTAGCGGAGCTATAAATTAGATTTTCGATCTGATCTGCATTCATTGCTGGAAATGCACTCATGAGTAAAGCTGCAAGACCCGATACATGAGGAGTAGCCATAGATGTCCCAGATGCAGGACTATAATAAGTCCCCTTAAGATAATATGGAACAGTAGAAATAATGCTAACTCCTGGAGCTGAAACATCAATCCATTCTCCATAATTTGAAAAACTTGCTTTGTCATCATTTTGATCAGTTGCACTAACTGCTATTACTCCTGGATATGCTGCAGGGTAATGTGGAAGAAAGGTATTCCTATTTCCAGCAGCAGCTATAACCATAACATCATGGTTTACTGCATAATCAATGGCCTCCTTCATAGTATCTGAATACGATGTACCACCCCAACTACAACTAATTATATCAGCTCCCATATCTACAGCATGCTTTAATGCTAATATACTGTCAGTTTGGGAGCCAGAACCAGCAGAATTAAATGATTTTTCAGCAAAAATAGAAACATTTGCCATTCCCGCAACTCCTTCTGTATTATCAATAAGAGCTGCAATCGTACCAGCACAATGAGTACCATGGTAATAATCATCCATCGGATCATCATCATCATTAACCCAATCATATCCTAATGGGAGATAATTTTCACTAAGATCAGGATGAGTATAATCAATTCCAGTGTCAACTACCGCTACAAGTATATCATGAGACCCTAATTCATAATCCCACGCAGACTCCATCCCTATAAGTGGTAAAGACCATTGGTCACTTGCATAATATTCATCGTTGGGGACAAAATCAAGTTGAAAATAAAAGTTAGGTTCTACGTAGGCAATTCCTGGAGTAACTCTTGATTCAGCTATAAATTTTTCCAATGAATCTAATAATATATAAATAATACTTGCATTAAAATATGAAATTTCTTCATAAAATTCGGCATTGTATTCTGATAACAATTCTCGAGTCTGAGAAGAGAATTCCATAGTATCTCTTTTTACAATGAACTCAATTTTGTTATCTTCTCGAACTTTAACTAAAGCAGTATCTGGATAGGAAATGATATTATCTAAGTTGGAAAGATTTGAATTATTAGCCACCACTTCACCCCAAGCAACAATTTTGCTTTGTAAATCTGTCTTATCTTCATCACTTTCATCACTGCCCATAGTTGCTAAATTTGTTATTGAGGTTATATAATTTTTTTTATTACTTGAAGAATCGAAATAATTTATCAAGCATAAGTTAAACAAAGCTAGAACCAGAATAACTACTAAACTATAACTTATTTTTAATTTTTTTTTTCTAAATGAAATTATAACCACCATTTTTTATTAATTTAACTAATCCAATAACAAGGTGACTTAAACCAATTTCCCTGTTAATTCCCCATGACTGAAATGACTTTTTATCAATATCGCTAATTATGATCCTAAAGTCATTTATATAATATCCCTTTTACTAAAATAAAAAAAAAAATTACCATATATAAATGTTTACTTTGTCCTACGACAAAAAGGAAAATCTAAATCCAAGCTCATTTTGAAATAAAATCAACGTAAATTATTCTATTATTAGGTTTAGATTATCCATTAAATTCATAATTATTTAATATAATTTTTTAAAAGCAAAAATCTATGCATTATTTAATTGATAAACCAGCTTATCCGATTAATCAATAATTTTGTCGATTCTCGTTGAAATTTTAAAGCTACTTGAAATTAACTGTTTGAAAATTATTACTTTTTAGATGAAATTAATATTATTTTTTGATATTTTAATATTTAAGGCTTATAAACAATATTTATTCATATTTAATTATATAAAAAAATTTTATGACAATTTTATTTAATAAGAATGAACAAAATTGAATAAGAAAAAGTTGATATTTAAAAGATTTTTTTTATATGAACTTGATTAATATAAAAAGCATGATTTTTTTTAAAAATAAATTGAATAATATTAAAAAATAAGCTAACTTATAAGTCATCCATTTATCTAAGTATTGGAAATAAATAATATTTTAAAATTTTTTAAAAATTTTAAAAAATAGTTCTCGATTTTCCCCTTCTAGACCAATCAAATCAATTAGTAAATTTTTGTGAATTATTCTAATATTTTCTCTGTACATGATACTTTTATCTTCAGGTGGAACAAAACATTGCCAATTTTGGAATGTTGTCGGCCAAATAATTCCTACAATGAAAATAATAACGTTTGGATTCTGATGTGTTTGACAAATCTCCATAATTGAATTGTATGATAAATCGCTAGTATAAACGAAATGAAGTGCTGTTATGTGAGATACGTTTTCAGGAGATATGCCTAATTCTCGAACTAATTCTAATCCATTTTTTGGATTTGTTAATCGGTGTTGTAAAAATTTTTTATCATTTAATATCCAACCATTAAGAGTTTTTTGACTGTTGGAATATATTTGAGGATATTGATAATATTTTATTCTTATATTTTCAAAGTATTGAGTTAAAAATTCATTAATCGCAAATGTAGCAATGGAATCTATTTGATCTTGAGCTCGGAAGGCTTTTGATTTCATGTTTGCATAATATTTAGTATTTTCTGCTTCAGGAATATTTCCTTTTTTAAAAATTTGGTTAGAAATATCCTCACATTCTTCATATAATTCTACCGCTCTGGTGTAATTCCCATATTTAATCGCGATTTCTGCAGCTTTTTTTACTTTATTCTTTTTATTCTTGAGCTCTTTAAGTTGCCCCTTAAGATTTTTTATTTCAATATTATCAATAAAAATTTTAGATTTTCCATTCTTTCTCTTTTTGCCTACAACATAGCTGGGAACTGCCACAATACTACCTATAATGAACAAAGAAAATACTAAAGATGTTAAATTTATAGTACCTTGATTATCAATCGGTGAGATTACAGTAAATGTTCCCGTAGCAGAAGCACTTTGATGGCCTGCACCATCAATTTGATAGATAAAAAAGTAATAAGTATCAAATGCAAGTGGTTCCTCTAATTCATAATAACTGCTTTCAGAACCTAAATTTTCAATTTCAATTTCAAATATAACCCCAGGTGTAATTAATGGATATGATTCGTTATCAATAATTAACCTATAATATGAGATTCCTGATGGATCATATCCATCTTCCCAATTAAATACAATTATTCCACTTACTTCTCCTGAGGGGTATTCTATTAATGCTGGAGCGTACGGTGCCATAGTATCTCTTACCTCAACAATATCACTAATAGATGCCCAATTATTATTGTTATCCTCCATATATATGGTATAATTACAAAAGCCAATATTTGATGGAGTAAATTTTTTATATTGCCACACATCGCCTCCTAGATCAGTCATATAATCGCTTAATCCTTCAAATTCGATTAAAACTTGATTAATTCCGGAAATATCTACTACTTTTGCCATAATTAATCTTGAATTCCCTAATTCCAGTGGAGCTGTATTATTTGTCAAAATAGTCCATGTAGGTGAAACAGTATCAATAACTTGAATAGAATTGCTAACATAATTCCAATGATCATAATTATCTTCCATATATATTGTATAGGGATAGATCCCAGTATTAGAAGGGGTCCAAGAATCATATTGCCAAATAGTCCCTCCAATGTTCGTCATTGAATGATTGGAACCTTCAAATTCGATATCGACTTGGCTGATACCAGATAAATCAGTTATTGAAATTGTAATCACTTCAGGACTGCCCAATTCCAAAGGATCTGCGCTTTCTTGTAAATCAGAATAGAGTGGGGGTTCAGTATCCTCCTTTACTTCAATTGAATCGCTAACAGAGTTCCAGAGATTAATATTATCTTCCATAAATATAGTGTAGGGATAAATACCAGTATTAGAAGGCGTCCAAGAATCATATTGCCATGTATTACCACCGATATTAGCCATTGTATGGTTTAAACCCTCAAATTCAATTAAAACTTGCTTTACTCCTGAAGGATCTAAAACATCAATTGTGATAATTTCTGTATTACTCAATAATAATGGATCTGCACTTTCAATCAAATTTGAATATGATGGAGGAGTAGTATCGGGACCAAAGATATTAGTTGCATCTATTCTGCCATACCCATAATATTGATCAAAACCAGGATCACCCAAATCTAAAGAGGAGCTGTAAATTAAAGCTTCAATCTGGCTTGCATTATTG